>JAEEGL016541688.1_pt1 | contig 11390 bp, 8 predicted proteins | sample 9134231 | NCBI WGS metagenome assembly JAEEGL01 (sample SAMN16246548, study PRJNA631951) | gut metagenome | biome: gut microbiome; feature: rumen; material: fiber-attached | host: Bos | place: Iran: Karaj | collected 2018-10
AATGGAAGACCAAAAAGCTTATGCCATCTGTGAGATCGAAAATAAACAGGATCTTATCTGCCGTGTTGCTGATGACATCTGGTCTCATCCCGAGCTGTCCCTGCAGGAATTCCATGCCTGTGAGCTATACTGCCGGGTACTGCGGGATGAAGGCTTTCGTGTTGAAAAAGGGATCTGCGGCATAGAAACGGCATTTGCTGCCAGCTATGGAGAAGGGGGCCCCGTGATCGGGATCCTTGCGGAATACGATGCGCTGTCCGGCCTTTCGCAGAAAGCATTTGCCGCGGAGCGGGAGCCGAGAGATGTCGGGAATACGGATTCCGACTGCGGACACGGCTGCGGACACAATATTCTGGGAGCGGGTGCTTTGGCTGCCGCGATCGGCGTGCGGGCGTTTTTGAAAGAAACAGGCACTCCCGGTACAGTCATTCTCTTTGGGTGCCCCGGAGAAGAGGGCGGCGCCGCCAAGGCGTTTTTTGCCCGGGACGGTCTGTGGAGCAAACTCGATGCCGCTTTGACCTGGCACCCCGATGATGCCAATGAAGTCGTTACGGGAAGCAATAATGCCTGCATACAGGTACAGTACAGTTTCCACGGGATCGCCGCTCATGCGAGCTCGGAACCGGATGTCGGAAGGAGCGCATTGGATGCGGTGGAACTCATGAATATCGGAGTACAGTTTCTACGGGAGCATATGAGCGACCGCGCGAGGGTGCACTACGCGATCACGGATGCGGGCGGGCGAAGCCCCAATGTCGTGCAGGCGGAGTCGACCGTCCTTTACATGGTTCGTTCAGACAAGGTCGCCGAGGCTGTGGCGCTTTTATCCAGAGTCGACAAGATCGCGGAAGGCGCTGCACTGATGACAGAGACGCGTCTCACCAGGAAGTTTATCGACGGTACGGCGGAGATCGTTCCCAACCACGTGCTGGAACAGCTCCTGCAGAGGAATTTCGAAACGCTTGGAGTGCCCCGCTATTCGCCCGAAGAAATGTCGTATGCCGATGCGCTGATCCGGACATACACCTCCGGCACGAAGGCGCCCGGACTGGGAAGCGGCGTCAGCGCTGATTATGCCGAAAGAGCTGCGGCTATGCGCGGAGGGCGCAGCATGAATGATTTCCTTCTTCCTCTTTTTGACGGAGCCGCCTTTAATCCGGGGTCCTCAGACGTTGGAGATGTCAGCTGGCTGACGCCGACTGCCCAGATACATGTGGCGGCATGGCCCAACGGATGCCCGGGACACAGCTGGCAAAGCACTTCATCAGCCGGCAGCAGCATCGGACATAAGGCCGCCCTCCACGCCGGCAGGGTACTGGCTGCGGCGGCATTGGAGCTCTTTGCGGATCCGCAGCTGCTGGAAGCGGCAAGAATGGAATTTCAGGAAAAAACGAGTAAAGGATATACATGCCCGATCCCGGCGGATGCCGCGCCGGTCGTGGCGGATTGAACATACGCGGGGACTGCTGTTCATGGTCTTATTCCCATGGCGGCAGTCCTTTTTTGCGCTTATCGGCACAATCCTTCCGTCCTGCGGCTTACGCTTCTCTTACAATGTCTTTAACTGCCTTGCATTCAAAAAATTGGTATGCTATATAAATGAATACAACGGGAATGATCCGGAGGATGGTATTAATGAAGCAGCATCTGCGTTTTGGCATATTGGCAGCGGCATTTTTGACCGGTGTGCAGCTCATAGCGGCGCCGGCTTTTGCTGCGTCTGACAATGTGATCATCGGGATCCATAGGACTGCAGCCGACCTTCATGAAAAGACCAATAATTTTGATGAGGAACCGGTCCTTGGCGGCGGGGAGATCCGCTTTCTCGAGAATCGCGGAAACATATGCCAGCAGCTGTCTGCTGTGATCCGCAGCAGTGACGGGCGTGTCATTGTCGTGGATGGCGGACAGGAAGCGGATGCGGAGCATCTTTATTCGGTGCTCCGGGAGTACGGCGGGGTCGTAGATGCCTGGCTTGTGACTCATCCGCAGACAGACCATGTGGGCGGACTGTGCGCCATGCTCAGGGATCATCGCGGTGATATCGATATCCGCGGGATCTATTATAATTTCTTCGATTACGAATGGTATGAGGCGGTCGATCCGGAGGAGTCCGGCATGGTCGCTGCATTGTTCGGGCAGCTTGCTTCCGTAGACCCGGAACGTCTGCACGGGGATGCCGGAGCGGGGACGGAAGTGATCCTGTCCGATTGTCTTTCCTTCCGTGTCCTCAATGATCCTGTCAAAAGCGAAGGATCCTATGCGGTCAACAGCTCCGGCCTTATGTATGACATTACGGTCAACGGCAAGCATCTGATCATCCTGGGGGATATGGGAGAAGAGGTAGGACGGCGTCTCATAAGCGTTATTCCGCTGTGGGATCTTACCGCGGATTACGTCCAGGTCAGCCATCACGGACAGGATGGTGTGGGAGAATCGTTTTACCGTGCGCTCAGGCCGCAGAACTGCATCTGGCCGACGACTTCCTGGATCTATGATGTGGAGAATATAAATACACGGATGAAGACGGTACTGACCAAGAACTGGATCTCCCGTCTGAATGTTCAGAACAATTACGTTACCATCGGAGACGATGTGATCATCAGGTAAGGACCATGCTGAAAGTAAGTATCCTGGTCGTAGGACCGGTCATGACAAACTGCTATATCGTGAGCGATGAGAGCGAGGCTGTGATCATCGATCCCGGCGAAAACGCAAAAGGGATCATCGCAAAGCTGCAGCAGCTCGGAACGGAACCTGCCGCGATACTCCTGACGCATGGGCATTTTGACCACATTACTGCCGTACCGGCGCTGAAAGCCGCCTATCCGGACCTGCCGGTGTATGCATACCGTGAAGAAAGGGCTCTTTTGGAAAATGCCGTCTTAAACGAAAGCGGTTCCATGGGGACCGGCGGCATCGTGCTGCAGGACGTGCATTATCTGGAGGACGGAGAGGAGCTGCAGCTGCTTGGCGAGACCTGGAAAGTGATCGCGACACCGGGACACACGATCGGAAGCTGCTGCTACTATCTGCCGTCATCATCTGCCCTGTTTTCCGGAGACACTTTGTTTGCCGGGGACTGCGGCAGGACAGATCTTGCGACAGGCAGCATGCCGTCCATTCTTCACAGCATCCGTGAGGTGCTCATGAAGCTTCCGGATGACACGACGGTCCTTCCCGGACATGAGGAAATGACTTCCATTGGTGTGGAACGAAAGAGAAATATTGTAATGCGAATGCGCTGACTGATAAGGAGGCACAGATGAACAAAACATACAGATCCGTATTGCTGTGGGGCGCTGCGGCACTTGTGTGCCTGATCGTTCTTGCGAGGCCGTCCTATGCGGCCAATATCTCGGAACTCCCTGATTTCAGACCGGGACCCGGAGACCATTACGATGTATCCGGCAGGCTTTATTCTCTTGACGGTAAGCTTCTGGTGGAAGCAGACGGAGAGATCGTGGACACAGAGCTGGCTCTGGAGATCAAAAACCGCGCTGCTTTGGCGGCTGCCAGCGGACTTGGTACTACGGTGAGCGCCGCCGAAGTTGAGGAAGCTGCGGCCCAGGCGCAGACTGCGGAAGCCGAGGAGGCCGGGCAGGCGCAGGAAACGTCTGTGGTAACAGACACACCTGCCGAAATACCTGCAGGTACGGAAGAGAATTCCGGGGAAGCAGCCGCGGAGGCTGCGCAGCCCGCATACCAGGTTTCTGATGAGGACGGCCGCACGGTATACAGTTATGAAGGCAAAAAGTATGTTGCGGCTTCTTCTTATGGAGTCCACAAGCTGTCAGGATACTGTCCGACACCCGAGTATGGCCGCGGGACTTTTTCCGGCAAGGAAGCAAGGTCCTGTCATACCATTGCGGTCGCATCGGATCTGCCGATCGGCACCATGGTGATCCTGAAGGGAACGTCGGGTCCCTACCCATCCGATTATAACGGTGTCTACTGCGTCGAAGACCGCGGCGGATATTACATTGAGCAGGAAGGCTGGATCGATATTTTCTTCGATACGGACCGTGAAGCGGCGCATGTGACGGATGCCGGCTGGAACTACGCGGAGGTTTGGGTCGCCAAAGAGGTGGATTGAGTCGCTGTCGGATGAAACAGGAACTGGAATTATATATACATATCCCTTTTTGTGTCAGAAAATGCAATTACTGTGATTTTCTTTCCTTTCCGCAGCCGACAGATGTCCACGGGCGCTATGTGACGCAGCTCCTCCGGGAGATCCGCGCCGCGGCGCCGGACTGCAGGGAGATGATCGTGCGGTCTGTATTTATCGGCGGCGGCACTCCTTCCCTGATCGGTGAATCGCTAATTGAGGAACTGATGGCAACGGTTCGCAGTTGTTACCGTATGGCGGAAGATGCCGAAGTGACCATCGAATGTAATCCGGGTTCCACACTGCGGCATAAGTTTGCGGCTTACCGCCGTGCGGGCATCAACCGTTTAAGCATCGGTCTGCAGTCCGCGGACAATGCGGAACTCAAAATGCTGGGGCGGGTCCACAGTTTCGAAGAGTTTCTCAAATCCTACCAGAACGCGAGGATGGAAGGGTTCAAGAACATCAATGTGGACCTGATCAACTGCATCCCCATGCAGAGCCTGAAGACATGGAAGAAAACGCTCCGGACAGTCCTGATGCTGAAACCGGAGCATGTTTCCGTATATAATCTCATCATAGAAGAAGGAACTCCGTTTTATCAGATGCAGGAGGAAGGATTGCTGATGATGCCATCTGAAGAGGAGCAGGCGGAGATCGACACTTTTACCAAAGAATACCTTGCCCGACAGGGCTATCACCGGTACGAGATCAGCAACTGGGCCAGGGAGGGCCTGGAGTGCAGACATAACAGCGGTTACTGGACCGGCGTCCCATATCTGGGTTTCGGCCTGGGTGCGGCTTCATATTTTGACAGGAAACGCTGGAACAATACATCGGACCTTTCCGAATATATGGACTTCGATTTTGTCGGGGACAGGAGCGGCACTGTCCGCAAGGACGTCAGGGAGCTCAGCCGGGAAGAACAGATCGAAGAGTTCATGTTCCTTGGGCTGCGTATGACAAAGGGGATCTCATCTTCGTCGTTTCTTGCCAGGTTCGGGCAGCATCTCGATTCCGTCTATGGGAAGATCCTGGATAAGGACATTATCAGCGGTCTGATCGAAAGCTGTGACGGACGCTACAGGCTGACAGAGCGGGGAATGGACGTTAGCAATGTCGTCCTCAGCGGGTTCCTGCTGTCGAAGCCGGAAGAGGGATAGTTTTTTAGAAAGTTTATAATTCTATTAGATGTAAACCACTTGACTTTTGTCAGGTGGTATTATATTATATCTTCGTTAGCAATCAAATGAGTTGAGTGCTAACAAACGCCGGAGACCCTGAGATTTCCAAAGGCTGTCAGAATGGAGATCATGGTGAACGAATTAGATGAAAGAAAAGTCGTCATACTGAAGGCGATCATAAAGAATTACCTGGAGACCGGTGAGCCTGTGGGCTCACGGACCATTTCGAAGCTGAGCGGGCTGAACCTGAGCTCTGCTACGATCCGGAACGAGATGAGCGATCTCGTGGAGATGGGATACATCGTACAGCCGCATACTTCGGCAGGGCGTGTTCCCACTGACAAGGGCTACCGCTTCTATGTAGACAGCATCATTCAGGAAAATGACCGCAGGATGAGCGAGGCGACCAGCCTGATGGTCCAGCGTGTCGACAAGCTGGAGATGCTCCTGAAGCAGATGGTGCGCTTCCTTGCCTCGGACACCAACTATGCGGCGCTGATCAGCGGGCCCAGCACTTCCACTACGAAGATGAAGTATCTTCAGCTCAGTGTTCCCGCGCCCGGACAGATCCTGATGATCCTGGTCCTGGAGGGCAATGTCATCAAGAACGAAGTCCTGGAAGCCATTGAAGAGATCGATTACGATACGGCGATGCAGGTCACGGTGATGCTCAACAACCACCTGAGCGGCCTCAGTCTCCGGGAGATCACTCCCAAGATCATTACCGATATCATGGTGCAGGCCGGGAAGCAGCAGGGTAATGTCAAACTGGTGCTGGATGCGGTCACCGAGCTGCTGGAGCACGGCGAGACCAACCGCGATATATTCACTTCCGGCGCGAAGAATATTTTCCGGTACCCGGAGCTTTCGGATGTGGACAAGGCAGCGGATCTTATATCGGCATTCGAGGAAAAGGACCGGCTCAACGATCTTGTCAACGAAGTGACCTCCCTGACCGTTGCGGACGGGGCGGGCGCTTCCGGCAGCGGCATCCAGGTATATATCGGCGGAGAAGGCCCGGTCAAGAACCTGAGGGACTGTTCCCTGATCACGGCGCATTACGAGCTGGGTGACGGCATGAAGGGCGTGATCGGCGTCATAGGACCGAAGAGGATGGACTATGAGAAGGTCATGCAGACGCTGCAGAACATGAAGGATCAGCTGGATAACGCGAGATTCACCGCGGACGATAATTAGATAAAGGACTGAACAGAATGAAGAACAAAGAGAAAGAACTGAAGCGCGCAGCCGAAGAAGCTGACGCTGAAGATATGGCAGAAGATACTGAGACGGTTTCCGATATGGATGCGGAGAACGCTCCCGACGAGGAAGAAGGGGCATGTGACCCGGAACAAGCTCCTGAAAGCTCCCCGGAAGAGGATGCGGACAGTACAGCAGCTGAGGAGGAAGGATCATCCGAAGAGGCAGAAGAAGCCGGGAACAGCAAACCGGATAAAAAGGATCTGCGGATCCAGGAACTGAACGACCGTTATGTACGGCTGTTTGCGGAGTTCGACAATTTCCGCAAGAGGACGGAAGCAGAGAAGGCCGGGATGTTTACGGAAGGCGAAAAGACAGTGCTGCTGAAGATATTGCCGCTGATCGATAATTTTGAACGGGCGCTGCAGAACGTCCCGGAGGATGAAAAGGATTCCCCGTTTACGGACGGCATCGAGAAGGTATACCGTTCCTTCATGGACCAGATGAAGGCGCTGGGCGTCACCGCCATCGAAGCGGTCGGCAGTGAGTTTGACGCCAACCTGCACAATGCGGTCATGCATGTGGAGGATGAAGAAGCCGGAGAGAATGAGGTCGTGGAAGAGTTCCAGAAGGGATATATGTTCCGTGACAAAGTGCTCCGGTATTCCATGGTCAAGGTAGCAAATTAAAAAACCGTACCGTACTTACGGCACGGATGATCATATAAGTACATTTATCTGTGACAGGTTTTAAATAGGAGGGCATTATTATGAGCAAGATCATCGGAATCGATTTAGGAACCACCAACAGCTGTGTAGCAGTTATGGAAGGCGGTAAGCCGACCGTTATCCCGAACGCGGAAGGACAGCGGACCACGCCTTCTGTCGTGGCATTTACAAAAACCGGTGAAAGACTGGTCGGAGATCCGGCTAAGCGTCAGGCGATCACCAATCCGGACCGTACCATTTCTTCCATCAAGAGACATATGGGCACCGATTACAAGGTGACCATCGACGGCAAGACTTATACTCCGCAGGAGATCTCCGCAATGATCCTGCAGAAGCTGAAGGCGGATGCAGAGAGCTATCTCGGAGAGAAAGTCACTGAGGCAGTCATCACCGTTCCCGCATATTTCAATGACGCACAGCGTCAGGCGACCAAGGATGCCGGCAAGATCGCCGGTCTGGACGTCAAGCGTATCATCAACGAGCCGACAGCAGCTGCGCTGGCATACGGCCTCGAGGATGAGAATGAGCAGAAAGTCATGGTCTATGACCTTGGCGGCGGTACTTTCGATGTATCCATCATCGACATCGGCGACGGCGTCGTTGAAGTTATGGCGACCAACGGCGATACGCACCTGGGCGGCGATGATTATGATAATGTGGTCATGAACTGGCTTGTTGCCGAGTTCAAGAAGGCGGAAGGCGTAGACCTTTCCGGTGACAAGATGGCCATGCAGAGACTGAAGGAAGCGGCTGAGAAGGCGAAGAAAGAGCTTTCCGCGGCGACTACGACCAACATCAACCTGCCGTTCATCACTGCGACCAGCGAAGGCCCGAAGCACCTTGACATGACCCTGACCAGGGCAAAGTTTGATGAGCTGACAGAGAGCCTTACCGCGCGTACCGCGCAGCCTGTAAGAAATGCGATGAATGATGCCGGCGTGACCAATGCCGATCTCGGCAAGGTCCTGCTGGTCGGCGGATCTACCCGTATGATCTGCGCGCAGGAAGAAGTTAAGAAGCTGACCGGCAAAGAGCCGTCCAAGACACTGAACCCGGATGAGTGCGTGGCGATCGGTGCCGCTGTACAGGGCGGCAAGCTTGCAGGCGATGCCGGCGCAGGCGATGTCCTTCTGCTGGATGTCACCCCGCTTACCCTGAGCATCGAGACCCTCGGCGGTGTTGCGACTCCGCTGATCAAGAGAAACACCACGATCCCGACGACCGCGCAGCAGGTATTCTCTACTGCAGCCGACAACCAGACTGCTGTCGACATCCATGTCGTACAGGGTGAGCGTGAGTTCGCCCGTGACAACAAGACCCTCGGACAGTTCCGTCTGGACGGCATTGCACCGGCTCCGCGCGGCATTCCGCAGATCGAAGTCAAGTTCGACATCGATGCGAACGGTATCGTCAATGTTTCCGCAAAGGACCTCGGCACCGGCAAGGAGCAGCATATCACCATCACTTCCGGCTCCAACATGTCCAAGGATGATATCGACAAGGCTGTCCGTGAGGCACAGCAGTTCGAGGCTGAGGATAAGAAGCGTAAGGAAGGTGTAGATACAAAGAACGAAGCGGATTCCATCGTATTCCAGACCGAGAAGGCACTGAAAGAAGTCGGCGATAAGGTCTCCGAGTCTGACAGAGCAGCCGTACAGGCGGACATCGATGCGCTGAAGAATGCGCTGGCAGGACTGCCGGCAGACGGATCCCTGTCCGATGACCAGATCGCCAATATCAAGTCTCTGCGTGAGAAGCTGATGAATTCTTCTCAGAGCGTCTTCACCAAGATGTATGAGCAGGCGCAGGCGGCAAACGCCGGTGCACAGGGCGCTGCAGACCAGAACATGGGCGGCGGCCAGAGCGCGCCGCATGATGACAATGTCGTCGACGGAGACTTCCGGGAAGTGTAAACAGCGTATTCTTCCCATATCCTGACATTTAAAAAGAAATCACCGGTGGCGGAGCGTTATGCTTCGCCATGCGGTATGTAAAGAAAGATAACCACATGGCTGAAAAAAGAGATTATTACGAGGTGCTCGGCGTTGATAAGAATGCCGATGATGCCGCGATCAAAAAAGCATATCGTCAGCTGGCAAAGAAGTATCATCCGGATGCCAATCCGGGTGACAAGACAGCCGAGGAAAAGTTCAAGGAAGTAGGAGAGGCGTATACTGTCCTTTCTGATCCCGACAAAAGAGCGGCCTATGACCGGTACGGTCATGCTGCGTTCGATGCCAATTCCGCAGCCGGACAGGCTTCCGGCTTCGGCGGCTTCGACTTTGGCGGCATGGATTTCTCCGATCTGTTCGAAGGTCTGTTCGGCAGCGGTTTCGGCGGCGGCTTCGGAGGGTTTGGCGGAAGAAGCTACGGATACGGAGGTTCCACGCAGGCCCGCCGCGGCGCGGACGTGCGTACGATGGTCCGGATCAGCTTTTCTGAAGCGGTATTCGGCTGTGAAAAGGAGATCGAGATCGCCTATAAGGATGAGTGCAGTGAGTGCGGCGGTACGGGTGCCAAAAAGGGAACCAGTCCCGAGACCTGCTCACGCTGCGGGGGCCGCGGCAAGATCACGGTGACGCAGAACAATCCTTTCTTCGGTCAGATGCAGACCGTGACGACCTGCCCGGACTGCCAAGGCACCGGAAAGGTCGTCAGGGAGAAATGCCCGAACTGCCGCGGACTCGGATATGTGCAGACCCGCAAACGCTTTAAAGTCACGATCCCCGCGGGCATCGACGACGGCCAGGCAGTCCGCCTGAGCGGTGCCGGAGAGCCCGGTTCCAATGGCGGCCCGAGGGGAGACCTTCTGGTGGGCGTGGAGATCACGGACGATCCGAAGTTCAAACGGCAGGGCACGACGATCTTTTCTACTGTCGCTGTACCATTTGCCAAAATGGCACTTGGCGGTCCGATCCATATCAATACTGTGGACGGTAAGGTGGAGTACCAGATCAAGCCCGGAACCCCGACAGACACCAAGGTCCGCCTGAAGGGCAAGGGAGTGCCGGTACTCGGAAGGAACGGGGCGCGCGGCGACCATTATGTCACACTGATGGTCAAAGTCCCGACCAGTCTGACTAAGGAGCAGAAGGAACTGCTCACAAAGTATTCGGTCGCCTGCGGTGAGGATCCCGCAAAAGCATAAAACATACCAAGGACGCTCCTGACCGCGGCATATGCCGTGTGCGGGAGCTTTTTTGTGGAAGGTAGGTATTTTGCACTTTCTTACACACTCTCTTGAGGCAGCATATCATAAAAAAGAACATTCACGTGCTTGTTGTTTCTCACGGAATCGTTTACAATGATTCTGGTCTGTAAGACCACACATTGACCCCGGAGAGGGGCAGTGATGAAAGGAGAATTGAATATGAAAAAAAGAATTCTGGCAGGTCTTCTGGCATTAGGCATGACAGTACTGGCTCTGAACGGCTGCGCGAAAAAACCGGCAGCAGAGACCACCGCGGCATCCGCGGAAACGAGTGCTGCGCCCGCAGCCAACGCTGCATCTGAATCCGTCGCCCCGACGGCAGCATCATCGGCAGGACAGAAGACCGGACGCGCGGCATCCAATGAGATCGCAGTCGGAATAGCACAGGATCTCGATGAAAGCCTGGATCCCCACCTTACAGTGGCAGCAGGCACCAGAGAGGTAATGTTCAATGTATTCGAGGGTCTCGTGAAGCCGGATCCCGACGGGAATCTGATCCCGGCGGTCGCGTCGGACGTCGCTGTTTCCGATGACGGGCTGGTATATACATTTACATTGCGTGAGGGCGTCAAGTTCCATAACGGCGACCCGGTCACGATGGAGGATGTGATCTGGTCCATCCGCAGAAATGCCGATGATTCCGAAGGTGAGGCGCTGGTTCCGGCCCTGACCTCCATTTCCGATATTACTTCCGAAGACAACAAATTACTTATCACTCTGAGCGAACCCAACAACGAGTTCCTTTCTTATCTTACGCTTGCGATCCTTCCGGCAGACTATGACAAGCAGGACACTGCGCCGATCGGCACCGGTCCGTTTAAGTTTGTTTCCCGCAAGGCGCAGGACTCCATCGTACTGGAGAGATTCGAAGATTATTGGGGTGAACCGGCGGGCGTGGACCGCGTCACCTATAAGATCAGTGAGAATGCCGAAGGCCTGATCCTTGGGCTGCAGAG
>JAEEGL010398954.1_pt1 | contig 11389 bp, 19 predicted proteins | sample 9134231 | NCBI WGS metagenome assembly JAEEGL01 (sample SAMN16246548, study PRJNA631951) | gut metagenome | biome: gut microbiome; feature: rumen; material: fiber-attached | host: Bos | place: Iran: Karaj | collected 2018-10
CATACTTGCCTGTAAGTGCCATTTTATGTTCCTCTCTTTCTGTTAGATTGCTTCTCTAAACTCTTCTACCACTTCTTCGTAGTAGTATTGCGTAAACGAATCATTTGCGGCGAGCCAGTCCATATACCAACATTCGAGTGCATCGTCCGAATCGAGTTCAAACATCATCTTGAGCCAGTCATCATCTGAAATCCTGTTCGCCAACTGCTCGCCAACACGTTCTTCAACCCTATATCCAAGCTCTTCAAGATAACCGCCAAAGAAATTACACACTTCCCACTCGTCGAGCATCAGCGTGTTCTGATAATCGTCATAGTAAATACTGTTTAAGCAAATCTCCTTTCGCAACTGTTTGATTTCCTCAAATGTGGGTTCATATTCGCGTTTCCGCATGAACGTAATAATGCTCATGTCATAAACCTCGTCCCAATCCTCACAGATAAGTTCATCGTTCTTTTCTGCTTCCTCGTATTCTCTGTGCAAAGTCATATCAATTCTCCTTTCTCGAAATGCGTTACCCGCAAATGCGTCCCGTTACAATGTCAACCGAAAAGCTGTCGCAATGTCCATCGTCATCTTCAAAATTAGAGATGACATTAACTACTTTGTGTTCATCGTTCCATGTGCCAAGAACGAAATGATTAGAGTTATCAAATAAAATGTCCTTCTCTCTGAACCCACCTTTCTCTTCAACAATTTTAGTTACAAGTTCTGTCATCGCCGAGACAGCCATTACCTCATAAATGTCCATACTAATTCTCCTTTCTCAAAACGAGTTCCATGATTCGTGTCAGCGCAGTACAAACCACGTTTCATCATCGAGTTCTGGATGAACCACCTCAGCCCTGTCATACTCGTCTGGCACACGATGCTCAACGATACCAATCGTGTACCATCTGTCAAACTCTTCGTCGTGTTCCGCAATCGGCTTGTCACCATACTGCATAATCATTGCGTTCAGCTTACGCACAAGTTCACTTGCTTTCATATCGTGTTCCTTTCTTACCAGTCTTCACCGCTTGACCACGTTTCAACAGGATTGAGTTCCTGCCCAAACAAGTTCCACCATTGCCCACATTTCGGGCATTCACACGCGCCCATGTATTCGTTATACAGTTCGATTTCTTCTCCGCAATTGCACGTTCCAGTTGCTGGTTCTTTATATTCGTATTCGATTTCTTCAATTTCGTTGAACGCATATATATACTTTTCTGGATGCGCCATGCAATACTCATAATTCTTGCGCTGTAATTCGTTCGTCACTTTTCCGTTTTCATCGCAATCAAATGCGCAACCACCACTTGCATCGGTGTAGAATTTTAGCTTGTAGTATTTTCCAGTTATCCAATGGCTCGGCTTATAATTCTTAATCATTGAAATGTGTACCTCGATTCTTACAGCGCGGGAATGATACTAATCTGCATGATGTGACCTTGATATTCATCGGTCAAATCGAGTCTACCGAAACAAAAAATCTGCGTGAATAAATCCATTCGCAGATTCTTATCTTTCGGCATATTGATATAGTCCATTACTTGATCCCAATTGTGATGTTTGAACTTCTTGATGTTGCCGTCAAAGTTTACAACATATCCGTTCATAATCCTGATTGCTTTTGCCATAATGTGTACCTCGCTTTCTATTACAGATGTTCTTCGAGAATATCAGCGTTCGACTTGTCCAAAAGATTCGCTTCGTGTTCGAGCATATTTACCAACGCTTCGACAATCTCTGCGTTCGTTGCGTTAAACGTGTCCGCAAGTTCCTCGATTCGTTCCGCCTCATAGTCATAGATTTCAATCTTCGTCAAAATGCGTCACGCTCCTTTCAATACAGAACATAGAAAATACTGTGCTTAATCTCTGGCGCATACTTGTGCCAATAAACAGAGTCATAACCCAAAACGCGCTTCTTGCCTTTCAAAATCTGCTTCTCTTCATCCGTCAGCATCTTGTCAAGAAACACTTTCAGCGCATACTTTCTCTTGCCTTTGTGCATAATGCTGACATCAGCAAAGTCCACAACGTGTCCCGCGATACTATGCGGTAAATCAAGTGCAATCAGATTCGTTACGTCCATAATGTGTACCTCTAAAACGTGTTAAATGGACGCAACCATTCCGTCATCAGACACAATCATATATGTGTCATACTCGCGCTTGAACCGAATCACATTGAATGTGTATTCATATCGGCTCTTGAACGGATTCCATGTTGAGTCCGTATGGATATTATCCATATTGAGATTGTTATAATACACAATCTTATCAATCTCGCTGCACCATTCGACGATTACTTCAACCCTGAAAAGCGTTTCCTGTTCGCCAGTCATTGCGTTCCAATCTTTTCCGCAAGCCCAAACTTCTGCGCGAAGCACTTCTGTACTATACGGGAACATTTCTCCAGTCAACTCTTTATACTTTTCCCCAAATGCGTCGTATGCTTTATTGACAAGGTCGCTGTCCGTGTAACGAGTTTTAAACTCTTTCGCGTCTTCCTTTACGCGCTTGTACTCGCTCAACGTAATCGAGTCTTCCATAAACTTCATCTTCATAGATTGTGTTCCTCGCTTTCTTAAAACAGATTGTCGCAGTTGATTACCAAATTAAAAAGCGTGAGAATGTATTCCCGCGCTCTTTGCATAGCCGTGCGCTCATCTTCGCACTTATCCATTTTTTCCTTTGCCATGTTGATCTCCTTTCAAAAATCGCAAACGATGTCCTCGATCTCATCGCAATGCTGAATCTTTTCCCACATTGCGTCTACCAGCTTTCTGCGTTCGGGCGTTGCCTTAACGTAGATATCCGTTCCGTAGATTGTGTTCTCTCTGTCATACTTGAATCCGTTCACATAGAGCCAGTCGATAAACTTATCGCGCACCTCTCTGAACATCGCGCCATACGGCTTTCCATAGGTTGCCATTGTTTCTGATCTCCTTTTCTTGAAATGAGTTCTTTGATTATCCGACGAACAGCGTTGTCAGATATGTGTTCCCGTCGATATCAATATAAAGGTCATAGTCATAATCATCGTGTTCTTCATAATCCACGATGAAATGTACGGAATCCTCAATTGCGTGACGGAATCCCTCTTTGTGTCCTGCGCGATATGCAAGAATAATCGCCGCAACGCACAAAATACTTGCACCAATTCCAAACAAAATCTTTTTCATAAATTCTCCTTTTCTTGAAATGTGTTCCTTGATTATTTCGTCAAGCAATCTCTGCAAGACGTTCTTTCCATGCGTTTTCACGCAAAATGTGTTCGTTGAGAATTGACACTTCCGAACAGAACGAAATCATTGCGTTCGGATATGTGTTCATAATGTGTTCTCTTGCTTTCTGATCCTCGCAAGATACGAGAAGATGGTCGATATACTTGTCTCCGCAAGCAATCCAGTCCCAAACATAAAGAAAACCTTTGCGGCGAATATACTTGAACGCCTTTTGCGTATCGACAATACGCGCACAGTATTCTTTGTTTGCCATAAAAATCTCCTTTCTTGAAATGCGTTCAGCGAATTAGACCTTGTACGACTTCCGCACAATCTTTGCTCCGTTCTTTGCGGCTTCCTTTGCCGCGTTTTCGTTTCTTCCGTAGTTCTTGCCGTCCACATAATAGCCGATGAATTTCATTTTTGTTTTCTCCTTTTTGTTTTTTTGTTTTTCAAGTACACAAAAAGCGCACTTGCATCAATGCATACAGAATGCACTCATGTAAATGCGCTTTCGCTAAAATATGTTCCGTGATTTTTACAAAATGCTGGAATGAGTTATTTTCTTTGCCACAAAATCAGAAAATGCCCAAACGAGTTAAAATGAATGCCATAAAAATGACTTTTGCCGAAATAAGTTAAAGAGATATTCTGGTTGCGTTACGAAAAGGCGGGGAATAGGCGTAACTGTTGCGCGGAATAATTGCTCTTTCTGATCTCCGCGAACTTTTTATGTCAACAATTGGAAATACTTCTGTCCTTTTACCTCTTGCAACGGATTGACCTTGCCCTCTTTGCTCTCTCGCGTGATTCTTGCGTTCCAGTTGTGCTTTTTGTACACAACTATTGCGTTTACGGTTGTAACGCTTCTTTCCCATTGCAAAACCCAACCGCGCTCTATGTGTTGTCTCCAAAGTAAAACGGTTGCGTATACTCCGCTTTTACCGCTTGACTCTTCTACAATGTTCGTCAAGATAAACGGACTAATCTGATCTCTGCCGAATACTTGACCGTTGTGTAACGTAAACCCGCCAAAGGTGCGCGTTTTCCTTGTTTCGGTTGATTCAAAACAATCAACCCATGCGGATTTATATCCCGCTCCGAAATACCTTCTTGTTTCTTTTTGCATTTTTCTGATCTCCTTTTTGTACTCTGAAAATGAGCATAATTATTGCGATTTTGTCGTACAATTTGCAAAAAAGAAAAGACGCTTGCTAAAACACCCCGCAAGCGTCTTTTTTGAAAGGTCTGAAACAAACCTTTCCAACAGCACGACGGTTTTACACGTCGCTTGACAGTTTACAGCAAAAACGCGAAACTGTCAATCTCTGATCTCTGTAAAATCTGATCCGCGTAAAATACGAAAAACAGGCACAAAAATAACAGCCCACGCGGGGCTGTCCGTTTCGCGTCGTCCTGTCGCCTCCCTGTCGCGGTCGGGGTCGCCCGTCCGGTTGTCGGTCGGGGTCGTGGGGTGTCCGTCCCTGTCCGTCGTCCCCCTGTCCGGTCGTGTCCTTGGTCGGCAGCCGTCGGGGTCGTCGGGGTCGGGGTCGTCCGTCCGGTCGGTCGTGTCGTCGGGCGGGGCGGGGTGTCGTCCCTGTCCGTCGTCCCTGTCGGTCGTCGGGTGTCTTTTTGTGTTTCATTGTACGGCAAATAGCCCGCGACGGTGTCCCCCGTCGGGGCTTTTATCATATCGACAGCACCCGCGCAACGGCGCGTTGTCCGTTGCGGGTCGTTGTGTTTACTTTGCGGGGGTCGCGTCCTTTTTCGGCGCGGTCGCTTTCTTTGCTTTCTTTGCTTTCTTTGCTTTCCGTTCCTGTTCGTGTCGTGCTTTCCGTTCCTTTTCGCGTCGTTCCTGTTCGGCTTTCCTCTGTTCGCGGTCGCGGATATATGCCGAAACCGTTTGCGCGTTGTTTGCGGTCGCCCAAAGGAAACCGAAAAGCGACAAATCCGCAAGTTTACGGTCGAATTGCCTGTTTCCCTTGCCCGTCGTGAAACGCGCGTCGTTCATCATAATAGAAACCGTCGTCGGGTTTACGCTGTCCGCAAGTACGCCGAAACCGATTAAACGGACGATTTCGCGCGCGTCGTCCAAATGTTTTTTGCCGTCGGTCGTTGTGGCGCGGTCGGGTTTTGCGGTCGCGGTGTACGCGATTTTATCAAACAGTTTCGACAATTCCTTTTTGTTTGCTTTTTCGGCAAAGAAACAGAGGTCGAAACCGATTTCACCGGCCGCTGTTTCGGTTTCGATTTCGTGGTCGCTGTTCGCTGTTTCGCGCGTCCATTTGAACGTAGTTAAAACGGGGCTTTCTTTGCGGTTCTTCTTGAAATCGCAAGCTGTCAACGCCCTTACGGGGTCGCTGTTGTACAGTTTCCGAATTGCGGTTGCTGTCGCGTCGCGTCGTGCTTTCCGTTCGTTTGCGTTCCGCTGTTTCATTTCGTGTAACTGTTCGACGGTTTCGACCTTGCGGGGGGTTTCCGCGCGTACGGTTTCGGGGGTGCTGTTGGTGCTGTTGGTGCTGTTGGTGCTGTTTTCCTGTTTCATGTTTTTCCCTTTCTACCCCTGTTCGGCGGGGTGTCCGTATTTCGGCGCGGGGCGGGGGTGTCCGTCCCTGTCGCGCCGTTGCGCGGGTGCTGTCGGTATGAACGGTCGCAAGGGCAGTTTCCGACGGGCGGGGGGTCGTTCCCGCTGTCGTCGTCGCTGTCGCCGTCGGTGTCGGCGGGGGTTTCGGTCGTCCTGTCGTCCGTCGCGCGGTCGGGGGGGTCGGGCTGTCGCGCGGGTTGCGCGGGTCGTCGTCCCTGTTCCGTCGTCCGTCCGCCGGTGTCGTCCGTCCCTGTCCCCCGTGATACGCGCGGGGGGGCTGTCCGTCGTCCTGTCGTCGTCGTTCCCGTCCTGTCGCCGTCGTCCCTGTCGGGTCGCCCGTGATACGCGCGGGGGGCTGTCGGTCGGGGGTTGTAAAGGTGCTGTCGTCGTCGGGCTGTCGCCGTCGTCGGGCTGTCGGGCTGTCGCTGTCGTCGCGTCGTCGGTCGTCCTGTCGCCGTCGGGCTGTCCGTCCGTCCGTCGGGCTGTCGCGCGGGTTGCGCGGGTCGTCGGGTCGTCGGGGCTGTCGGTCGGGCGCGGTGTCGTCCGTTGCGGGGGTCGCTATTGCGTGTCGCCGTCGTCGTCCTGTCGGGGTCGTTCCCGTCCCCCCTTGCGGGGGGGCTTCACCCGTTGCCCGCCGTCGTGGTCGGGTCGGGGGTCGTTCGGTTCGGTCGCCGTCCCCCTGTCGGGGGTCGGGTCGGGCTGTCGCCCCTTTTCAGGGGTCGCCATAAGTATACCGCGATATGTGCCGCATTGCAAGCCCCCCGTCGTACTGTTAACAGTTTGTTAACATGTTAGACAACAGCAAATAGATGTCGGACAACATCACCCCGTCCGTCGTCTGATCTTTTCGGGGGGGCTGTCGCGGGTCGCCGTCGGGCTGTCCGTCCGAACCCGCGCCCGCGCGTATAATCATAAGAAGAAACCCCGCGCCCGCCGTCCCCCTGTCGGGGCTGTCCCCCTGTCGGTCGGGTCGGGTGTCAATGCATAAAGTTTATACATTTGCATAGAATCTATACAGAAACAGGCGTTTCGGGGGTGAAATAGTGAATATAGCCTTGCATAATGTATAAGAAACATAGGGATTATGCAAGAATCAATGTATAAATATAACACAATGTATACCGAATTTGCCCGTTTCGGGGGGTGTCAATGGGTTTCATAGGGTCGGGGAAAGGGGGTCGTTTTGGGGCTGTCAGGGCGTTACAGGCTATATCAATAAACCGTCAAAAATGGCATACTGAACGATACACCGAATATATGGATTCATATATAGATACCTATATAGAATGTTATAGTATATATATCTATCCGTATCGTGACACAATGCCGTCAGCCGTCAGCCGTTCGCCGTCCGCTGTCCGCCGTCAGCCGTTCGCCGTCCGCTGTCCGCCGTCCGCTGTCCGCCGTCCGCTGTTCGTACTCCCGATAGCATGATATCGTGAGTACGGAGCGGGGGACGGTTTGCGAATTCATGCGAACAAATGTTCGTATCTGATCGCCTTAGCTCTCACACCCATACAAAAGTACCTTGACATATCCTTGATCCGTGCTATACTATTCATGCCAGTTCTCTGTTCGTACTACTGCACAAGCTGGCAATCCTTCCGAAGGCGGGTCGTGTGGTGTCGGCTCGTCTTCTTTGCGTATAGAGTGGGGGCATAGGTTTCAAAAACGAAAAGCAATTTTTGAATCCGCAAAAACGGCATATATAATTTTAACGCTCTGAGAGGCTCAAATTTGCCCACTTATATTATCGACGATAAGTTTTACCTTGAGCATACCAAAGTGGGTTAGAATCGTCTCTGAGGAAGCGAGAGAGGCATATACGGGTTAGAGATATACTACACGGCGCAGGATAGATATATCAGAGATGCCCTTGTGACGCTCTGAGAAGCCCTTAAATCTGTTTTCGGAATAAGGGCAAAGGGATTTATCCTCAGAGGAATAAAAAGGCAATACAGGGGACGTAGGAAAGCAGTTTTTATTTTTATAACCGAGCGGGTATAGTACGGTGGATTAACCTACGATTCATACCCGATGAGGTATAAAGTTGGGTATGCGGCTGATCTGGAATTGGATTCGATATTTACGAAAATTGTATACAGTATGCAAAAATAAAAATTGGCGTATGCGCTACGCGCACAAAGAATATACGGAGAGCCGACTGGGTAGTGCCGCTAACCAGTTGAAGCGGGACACCCGATGGGTGCATGCGCGGGGTAGGTGCGGGTGTACTGCGGGGGATCGGCGGGTGTCTGTCGGCTTGTGTGCAGGATAACATGCAAGATAACATGCAAGATAGACCTTTATACGGTACACCATCGGAACAGCATCTTCGCAGACCCGTCGTTTCGGTACACGATAACGGTCCACGCAACTGACTACATTTTGTCACCAGTTGAATCTGTTTCCCAAAGCGCGAGACTTTTTGTTCTGGGAAATAGACTTTATAATTTTCATCTTTGCCGCAGATTATTCCAAGTATACTTAGAGTTAACGCATCAACTTTTGTAAATTAGACAAATTCATATGCGATAACTTAACAAATTAGACAAGACGTTGAGAAGTTAGGCAACAAATCATACAAGTCCTCAACAAATTTTTGAAGATAGAAAACAAGACATTCAAACAGAAAACAGGACATTGCTCTGGAGAAAACAGGACATTGGGTTTGATCGGCTGGGGTGTCGTGCGCGTGGATATAGATATATCAAGAAACATAAATACATGGCTGGATATAGAAACGCTAACTCCTTGTATCGTACTTAGAAGATACTTGAATCTCATGTTAGGTATAGAAGAACTAAAAAAGAATTGTAGTAGAGTATATCCCATATACGTCGTATAGCAAAAGGGAGTTTATCTCCCTTTTGATATACAAATCTTGTAAAACATTTATCCATCTACGTTTATATACCAATCTAAGTTTTACAAGATTTTACGCTAAAAAAAGACAATAGATATATATATATATATAAATATAAAAAGGAAATATTTGATATAAGGGGCAAGGTGGGTATGGATGCGCTCCTGTCGGGAATATAATTTTATACACGATCAGACCGACGAGCAGTCAATTCTCTACACTTTCTTTCGTTCATATTTAGTTTACAAATTACCATCTTGACAAAACGATACACTATGCGGTATTGTATATGCGAACGGTACACTATACGATACACCGAGCGAAAGGATAACATATGGAATTGAAAGCAAGTTTTTACATCAAGGCTTGTAGGAGAGTTCGGGATATGCTCCGAGCGTTCCCGACAATCAAGCAGTCATTAACGCTCAAGGAGCGGCAGAAACTGACAGTTGATCTTGCGCATTATCTACAGCGTACTGCGGAAGAGAAGGCAATGGAAGAAGAACTTAACAAGCACATCTTCACAAGAAAAGAACTGTGTCGGCATTGCATCAACTCGCAGTACGAGGTCGGAAGCCAAACGCTGTGTCTTGCGACGAACAGGATGATAAGCGATAGGCACAGAGGCAAATGCGACAAGTTCAAAGAGGGATACAAGAATTATTAACAGGGGGAACGGAACGATTAAGAGCGATTTTGAAATCATACGGGCGATAGTCCCGAAAGCGGATACGGTTCGGATAAAACCGATTGCGGATGTTCATTTCTCAAGCGTACTGTGCAACGAGAGAGCTTTCATCGACTTCAGAGATCAGCTACTCAAGGAGAAGAACACATACACCATTCTCGTCGGAGATATGCTTAACAACAACACGAGGTCAAGCGTCGGCTCTCCGTGGGAAGACATTTACAGACCGAGAGAAGCCAAGAGAAAGATGGCAGAGCTTCTGAAGCCGCTTGCAGACGAAGGGAAGATATTGGGCGGTACTTCTGGCAATCACGAAAAAAGAAGTCTTAAAGACTGTGACGATGATCCATTATTTGACATTTTCGCAAAGCTCGATTTGGAAGACAGCTTCAGACAGGGAGCATTGTTCATACATCTATGTATCGGTGACAGGGATGTCAAGGGAAAGAAGCGGCTCGCGGCTACATACAACATTGCTTGCCATCACGGTAGCGGCGGTGGTGCTTTAACTGGAAGCGCGGTCAACAAGAACGAACGGTACGGATACACGCTTGACAACATTGACCTTCTTATTACGGCGCATACGCACAGAGGCGCGATGACGAAGCCAGCGAAGTATTGCTTCAATGCAAACGAGCTTCGGATGATTAAGAAGCCGTTCGCTTGCATTACAGTTCCGTCATGGCAGGAGTACGGCGGTTATGCTCTTGATAAGATGATGAACCCAGCGTCTACTGCTATGGACGGAGATTACCAGACCGCAGAGTTAAGCGGGGATATGTACAACAAGAAGATTAGACTCACTTGGTAAGGGAGAGATATTCATGGAAGAACTTTCATTTGCGGCACAGAGGGCGTGGTTAATTATTAGCACTTGCATCATAGTTGTCATTTCCTTTGGAGCAATTGCGATTTTTGCGTGGTGGTTCATCTCTAATTTCACGGAATACAGAAAACACGTTCGAGATGACGTAAGCGCAGACCTAATTCTGCTCAAACGCTCTTGCGCAACATATGCGGCGGCGGCTGATGCTGGATGGAGTCAATACATCGAGATGAAAGACAAGTGCAATACTGCCGAAGAAGACTTTAGAGATTATAAAAGCAGAGTAGAGCAATGGGATAAAAACAAGTCCGAACGGATTGCACAACTTGAACGGCAATTAACAGATAACGGGATTGAACCGATTCCTTGGGCAGTAGGAGATGTAGCATGAACGATAAACCGATTATAAGAACGCATGACAACTGCTTCTTCAAGACTGATGCGACAGCAAACAAGTGTGGCATACTGATTGAGGATTACGAGTGCCAACCGCCTGTATGCAAATGGCACAGGACAAAGGAAGAGTATCTGGAGTCTTTGTTCAAGGCGGCTTGCAATTACGAGAAACTTACAGGATATAAGGACTATTATGATCGGTTTGTTCCGATGATGATTAGGAATGACTTCATTGAATATCAAGCGAAGCGCATTCGCCAACTGAACGGACATGAGTAATCTGTGCGACAAGGCAGAGGGACAGATATACGAAGAAAACAAGGGGCTTATCAACAATGTAATTGCAATCCTATTTACGAACGACGAGATAAGGCACTTGGGAAAGGATGACCTATTTCAAGAAGGATCAATCGGGTTGATAAAAGCCATAAGGTCTTTTGACAACAGCAAGTCTGTCGAGTTCTCGACCTACGCCACTATCTGCATTCGCAACGAAATTAGGAACTATGCGATGAAGAACAAGTTCGGCGGGACACGGGTCGGGAAGAGAAGCCAGTACAACGCAATCAAACAAGGTAGAGATGCGGCGGAAGACTTTGTTCGGAAACACTCTGTAGCCGTTTGTGGACAAGCAGACTTCCCAGACGGTTTCTCCGACATATGCGGTCGGATGTATAATCCTTCTGCCGAAGAAGAAGCTATTGTTAATCTGTGGGTTGAGGAATCAATTAGAAATTTACCGTCAGATTTGTATAAGAACTGCGTTCGGGAATACTTAGATATTCTAAGCGCAAAGGAGACAGCAAAAAGAATAGG
>JAEEGL010899967.1_pt1 | contig 11389 bp, 6 predicted proteins | sample 9134231 | NCBI WGS metagenome assembly JAEEGL01 (sample SAMN16246548, study PRJNA631951) | gut metagenome | biome: gut microbiome; feature: rumen; material: fiber-attached | host: Bos | place: Iran: Karaj | collected 2018-10
ACAGATGTATTGCCGGCTTTCGACGACTACACAATGAAGGGCCGCACATATAAATACATGACCGACGGGGTGATGTATCCCTTCGGCTATGGACTGAGCTACTCGAAAGTAACCTATTCCGACGCCACAGCGACGCTGACAAAGCAGGGACTCCACGTCACAGCTACTCTCCGCAACGAGTCGGATATTGCCACAAACGAGGTGCCACAAGTATATCTGCGTGCACCAGGGGCAGGGCAAACGGCAGCAGAGTGGACTCTGATAGCATTCGACAGAATAGATATGCCTGCCAAGGCAACCAGAGAGATATCCTTCGACATACCCACTGAGCGACTGATGACAGTGCAAGACAACGGCGAGAGCAAGCTGCTCAAAGGGCAGTACACCGTGGCAGTGTCGGCAGCAGCTCCACTGAAGCGCTCCGAACAGCTCGGAGTAAGCATGACAAAAGCAACATTCAAAAAATAAACACGAAAAATGGACAAGGAAAAAGATTTAATCCAGCTTCCGGAGAATGCTTTCCGCGAGCTGAAAGAGGGCGAAGAATACTCGCCAGTGATGAGTCCCGACCGCTCATATCCCGAAGTGAATGCGTGGTCGGTGACGTGGGGCATCCTCATGGCAGTGCTCTTCTCGGCAGCCGCTGCCTATCTCGGACTTAAGGTGGGGCAAGTGTTTGAGGCTGCCATACCTATCGCCATCATCGCCGTAGGGGTATCCACAGCGGCAAAGCGATCGCAGGCACTCGGCGAGAATGTCATCATCCAGAGCATCGGAGCATGCTCAGGGGCCGTGGTGGCAGGGGCAATATTCACACTGCCGGCAATCTACATCCTGCAGGCTAAGTATCCCGACATGACGGCATCGTTTATGAAAATATTCCTTGCCTCGGCTCTCGGCGGCATCATAGGCATACTGTTTCTCATACCGTTCCGCAAATATTTCGTCAGCGACATGCACGGCAAGTATCCCTTCCCCGAAGCGACAGCTACCACACAGGTGCTCGTCAGCGGAGCAAAGGGTGCCGGACAAGCCAAGCCTCTGCTCATAGCAGGACTGGTGGGTGGCCTCTACGACTTCGCCGTGGCTACCTTCGGACTGTGGAACGAGTGTTTCACAAGCCGTGTGGTGGACTGGGGAACGCTGGTTGCCGACAAGGCAAAGCTCGTATTCAAGGTGAATACAAGCGCCGCAGTGCTCGGACTGGGATACATCATCGGACTGAAATATGCCTTCATCATCTGCCTCGGCTCGGCAGCGGTGTGGTGGGTAATCGTGCCAGGCATGGCACTCCTCTTCCCCGATACAGTGCTCAACATCGGAGGCAGCGAGGTGTCAACTGCTGTCGGGGCAATGACTCCCGAGGCTATCTTCTCCACTTACGGCAAGGCTATCGGCATCGGAGGCATCGCCATGGCAGGCATCATAGGCATCATAAAGAGCTGGCCCGTCATCCGCAGCGCCGTGCAGAAGCTGAAGCCACAACAGGGTGAGGGCATCAAAGAGGCAGCACCAAAGCGCACGCAGCTCGACATTCCATTCCGTATCATCGCCATCGGTGCTCTCGCCGCAATACTCACCACATTCGTATTCTTCTGGCTTGGGGTGATGCACAATCTCCTCTACGCCGTGGTGGCTATCATCCTCGTCGCCATCATCGCCTTCCTCTTCACCACCGTTGCCGCCAATGCCATCGCCATCGTGGGCTCCAACCCCGTGTCGGGCATGACGCTGATGACGCTCATCATCGCCTCCGTGGTGATGGTGGCAGTGGGATTGAACGGCCCTGCGGGCATGGTGGCAGCACTGATAATGGGCAGTGTGGTATGCACGGCGCTCTCCATGGCGGGAGCGTTCATCACCGACCTGAAGATAGGCTACTGGCTTGGCACCACACCGGCACGTCAGCAGTCGTGGAAATTCCTTGGCACTCTCGTCTCGGCAGCCACAGTAGGTGGCGTGATGATGCTGCTCAACCAGACCTACGGCTTCGACCCTGCATCGCCTACACATCTTGTTGCGCCACAGGCAAACGCCATGGCAGCGGTCATCGAACCGATGATGAACGGAGCAGGAGCACCGTGGCTTCTCTATGGCATCGGTGCTCTCATCGCCATTGCGCTCACAGCGGCAAAGATACCTGCACTGCCCTTCGCACTCGGCATGTTCATCCCTCTCGAGCTCAACTTGCCTCTGCTCGTGGGAGGTGCTGTGAACTGGTTCGTCACCACACGCACCAGCGACGCCAAGGTAAACCACGATCGTGGCGAGCGTGGCACACTCATCGCCAGCGGCTTCATCGCCGGTGGAGCACTCATGGGTGTGTTCAGTGCACTGCTGCGCTTTGCAGGGTTCAACGCCATCAACACCGAGTGGATAGCCAACCCGTTGTCGCAGGCAATGTCGCTTGCGGCATACCTGTTGCTGATAATATTCTTCATCCGCGCCAGCAGGCGATAGTCTTCGCTGCCGTCGCTGAAACCATACCGAGGGGTGCTCATGCTTCAGGCATGGGTGCCCCTCTTTGCGTTGCCGCGGAAGTAGTCACAAGCCACATCGCGATACTCTCTCCGCAAACCACTGACTAACAAGGCGTTGAAAACAAGGCTCTTTAATGCGACATAAGAGGCCCTTTAACGTGACATAAGAGGCTCTTTTATGCAACATAAAAGCCCTTTTGTTGGAAAAAGGAGAAAAAGTTTGGCGGTTAGCGCGGTTTTTGCTAACTTCGCAGGCGGTTTACATAGTGTAGGCTAAGGGGTGCCCCTATAGACTTGGGCTGAGATTATACCCTCCGACCTGATCCGGATAATGCCGGCGTAGGGATTTTTTCGATGACAGAAAACGGCACGCTGACGGCGGCTCGCTGACGGACATAGTCCACCCCCTGAGGTTTAATAAAAAAAAGAATAAGGTGATGAAGAAGATTTTCATCGCGCTGACAGCATGGGCTGCTGTCTTCAGTGTGGGTGCTCAGACAATGACACCGAAAGATACTATTATTACTGAGACGCTTGAGGAGGTGCAGGTGGCGGCAACACGTGCTACGGCGAAGATGCCGATGGCATTCACCGATATGAGCCGCGAGGAGATAACAGCCGTGAATCATGGCAAGGACATGGCGCAGATATTGTGGATGACGCCGTCGGTGACTACATCGTCGGACGCCGGCATGGGGATAGGATACACGGGGCTGCACATCCGCGGCACTGACCCCACACGCATTAACGTCACTGCCAACGGCATACCGCTCAACGACGCGGAGAGTGCGCAGCTATATTGGGTTAATATGGGTGACCTGGCATCGTCGATGAAATCAGTGCAGATACAGCGCGGCGTGGGCACATCGACAAACGGCGCAGGGGCATTCGGGGCAACGGTGAACATGCTCACGGAGAGTGTGGGGGCAAAGGCATACGGCTCTATCGACATCGCAGCGGGTTCGTATGGCACACATAAGGAGACACTCAGATTCTCGACAGGAATGCTTGGCGGACACTGGGGACTGCAGGGGCGGCTGTCGAATATCGCATCGGATGGATACATCGACAGGGCTTCGTCGCAGCTAAACTCATACTTCCTGCAGGGCATTTATGCCGCCGACAGGACATTGGTGAGGCTGATAACCTTCAACGGCAAAGAGAAGACTTACATGGCATGGGACTATGCATCGAAGGCAGACATGGAGAGGTATGGCAGAAAGTATAACCCCAGCGGCGGATATACCGATGACGAGGGTAACACGCACTACTACAGCAACCAGACCGACAACTACCACCAGCAGCATTATCAGCTGATAGCAAATCAGGGCATCGGCTCGAAGTGGAACCTCAACGCTGCTCTCCACTACACCCGCGGCGATGGATATTACGAGCAATACAAGCAAGACCAGAAGCTGTATAAGTATCTCATTCCCACGAGTCTGAGGGCTGACCTGGTGAGACAGAAGAAGATGAAGAACGACTTCTACGGCACTGTGCTTTCGATGAACTACGACAACAGCGAGGGACTGACGGCAAACATCGGCGGCGGATGGAACAAATACGACGGTGACCACTACGGACACCTGCTGTGGATGGGTTCGCCATATTACTGGGATGACAATGATGAGAAGGTGTATTCTGCCATCACAACAGCCACTGACGCCGACCATGAGTATTACCGCAACAATGCTAAGAAAACCGACGGGAACATCTATGGCAAGGTGAACTACGAGATTTTGAGCGGACTGAATGCCTACGTGGATTTGCAGTATCGGCATGTGGGATACAAGATGAGCGGCATGTCGCAGGAGTTTGACGACAATAAGCAGCAGCGACCTCTTGTGCTCGACAAGAAATACAACTTCTTCAACCCCAAGGCAGGACTCACATATCAATTCCTACCCCATCACACGGCATTCATATCATACGCCATAGCACACAAAGAACCCACTCGCAACGACTTCGAGGATATGCTTGCCGAGACCGACGAGGTGAATCCCGAGGCTGAGCGACTCAATGACCTTGAGGTGGGATACAGATTCAACAGCCCACGGATAAATGCCTCGGCAAACTTCTACTTCATGGACTACGACAACCAGTTTGTGCTCACCGGTGCACAAGACTCAAACGGCGAGATGGTGGCACGAAACATAAAAGACTCATACCGAATGGGACTGGAGCTGGCAATGGGATGGCAGATAACAGATAACCTGACATGGAATGCCAACGCCACATTCTCGAGAAACCGTGCTCAGAACATGAGCCTGACGGTGATAAACCCCGACTGGAGTCAGAGTTATACAAATGTGGGCACGACACATCTGGCTTATTCTCCCGACATCATCGTAGGCAATACCCTCACATACGAATGGCGAGGACTCAGAGCAAGCCTCATGAGCAAATACATCAGTGAGCAATACATGACAAACTCAGGCTTCCGCAGCTATGCCGAAGACGACGGCACTGAGACAAGTGCCATGATTGATGCAATGTTTGTCAGCGATCTCGACTTGTCGTATACCTTCACGCTGCGAGGCATAAAAAGCATGACGGTGGGACTGACGGTGTATAACCTGTTCAACGAAGAATATGAAAGCAACGGCTCATGCTCGATGAATTTCCGTAATGTGAACGGGAAAGTGGAGGCATACAACGGTGGATGGGCATGGGCAACATACTCAGCACAAGCCCCGACACACTTGCTGGCACACCTGTCGGTAACTTTTTAAAAAGTGAAAAGTGATGAGTGAATAATGAAAGTGAAAAATATTATGCATTATGCATTATTAATTATGCATTATGCATTATTAATTATGCATTATAAATCGTGCACTATTTAGACTTTATCGGTGCCGTGCTTGGCATCATCTACATCTTGCTTGAATACCGCGCCTCGATATGGCTGTGGGCAGTGAGCATCATCATGCCTCTCGTAGATATGATGCTCTATTTCCGTGCCGGACTTTATGCCGACTTCGGTATGGCTATCTACTATGCCCTTGCCGCCATTTACGGTTATGCCATGTGGCGATGGAAGAAAAACGAAGTTAACATTAACGATAGCGAGGGGAAACTGCCGATTACTCATTTCCCACGCCGACTGATACTGCCCACGACACTCTGCTTCCTCGTCATCTGGATGGCAATCTATCAGCTGCTCATCCACTGCACCGACAGCAGCGTGCCCATTCAAGACAGCTTCACTTCTGCCCTGAGCATCGTAGCACTCTGGGCATTGGCTCACAAATACGCCGAGCAATGGCTGCTGTGGATTGTGGTGGATGCCATCAGTGCCGCGCTTTATGTCTACAAAGGCATACCCTTCAAGGCATCACTCTATTCACTCTACGTGGTGATAGCCGTCTTCGGCTACCGCAAATGGATAAAGATGATTCACCCCACGCCCTAAACTCTACACTCTAAACTCTACATCCTACACTCAATACGGTGTTTCCCTGACTTGAGTTGCAGCTCTGCATTTGCCGCATTCTGCTTCTTGCCATCGATTTTCACTATGCGCTTCACTTCAGGGCAAGTAAACCGCACCGTCATACCAACAGGTGTCTCAATGTTGAAGACAACGGCGTCGCCATTGCGTTGCCACTCCACAGCCACCTGACCGTAAGGCGTCTCACGGGTTGACTTCACCCAATCGATTCCCTTTGCCAGTTGCGGAGAGATAGTCATGACCGCAACACCATCGGCATTCACTTCGCTGTTGATACCTGCAAGGGCATTGTAGAACCACGAGCCGATGCCGTTGAAACAGTTATGCACATAGCTGCGACGCCCCCGCCAGTATTCCCACGTAGCAGTGGCACCATGGTCAACCATATAGAGATAGCTGGGGTAGTCGTGCTGCCGCAGTATGTCGGTCATCAAATCAACCTTACGCTCATCGACAGCCCACTGGGTGAACACAGGCACACCAGTCAACCCCACTGCGATATGACTGTTGTATTTCCCACGCGACAGCCTGTCGAGTTTATCCGATACAGCCTGGCGAAGATTCTCGGGCACCACTCCTGCCACCAAAGCGTAGGAGATGTCGATGGGCACACGTGATGCATAGGTGGAATCTTCGGGATGATAAAACTCAGCGTGTATCCTCTCATTCAAATCCTTGCGCCACGCCTCAAAGCGACGGCTGTCGGCATCCTTACCAAGCAAGTGCGCAATGCTGCTCATCTTCTGCAGACACTCGCTCACACAGCAGTTGTTAACCATGTCAACCGATTGCCTGTCAGTGACATCAATACCGTCAGGCGCAATCCAGTCGCCAAGATACCATGCTCGGTAATCGGTGTCGGGCCAGGGGCGAAGAAGTCCATCGCTGGAATGAGCCTTCACAAAATCGAGCCAACGGCACATTGCCTCGTAGGTGTCGGCGATGAACGACTTGTCGCCATAGTTGACAAACGTATTCCAGGGTGCCTTAATAATAAAACTATTCCAGTATGGTCCTCCACCGCAGCGATACTCGGGAGCCACATGTGGCAGTCCGCCGTCGGGGTGTATCACGTCGCGCCATGCCTGCATCCAGTTTTTATACGTTGGCAATGCATCGTACATCGTCTGCAGGGTAAGCGTCGATGAGTTGCCGTCGCCGCCATATCCCATGCGCTCAATATGTGGGCAGTCCACCATATAACCGCTGAATGCCAGACAGCGGAGGGTGTAGTTGATGAGATCGTGAACGGCGTTGATGTCGTTGTCGGAGCATTCAAACGTGGATGTCGATTCATAGTCGCCCGACATCTGAATGCCTGTCACCGACTCGATGTCGTCTACTCCCGAGACAGTGACAAAGCGATAGGCATGGTGGTTGAACTTATTGCAGAATGTCTCAGTGCCGTTGCCTGCAGCGACATAGATATCATATTCCTCCTGCGAATAGAGTTTTCCCTCTTCATCCATACCGTCGGCATAGTCCATGCGCACCTCACTGCCGCTTTCGAGCCCGCTCATGGTCATCTCAAACCATCCGGTAATCACCCTGCCGATATCCACGAGCCATTTCTTCTCGCCTGTCTTCACTATCGACTTCGGTTTCAGTCGTGCTATGACGGCATTGCCAGGGAACATCTGCTGTGTGGCTGTCATACCGCTCACCGCAATCTCAACGGCTTTTGTGTATGTGAGTTTATCCAAATCGCCTGCCGTGAGTGTCTGTGGCATGAGTCGTCCATCTACTTTCTCACCGAAGAACTCCCACGCATTCCACGTGCCGAGGTCGCGATAACCGCTGTCGCTGACATCCCATGTGGCATCGGTAGAGGCTATCGTCTGCCACACGCCGCCACGCTGCTGAGCTATCTCCATCTTCACCAGCGGACCGTCAACGGCATTCTTAAACAATGTCTTCTTATACCATCCCTGTCCTGCCCACACGGCGATGTCGTTCTCACCCTCACGCAACAGGCTGCTGATGTCGTAGGCAACGATTAGCGAGCGTTTTGTAAGCTGCGACACTGCCGGCTGCAACACATGCTGGCCGGCTTTCACACCGTTGACATACAGCTCATGATATCCCAACGAATTCACGTAGGCAACAGCCATACCATCTCCGCTGACATTTATCTTCTTGCGGAATATCGGTGCTTTGCGGTCGGGATTCTCTGCCGACATGGCGATATATCTGCCTTCCATCTGCGTGCCTTCCACAAACCCCACACCGAACAGTGCCACTTCGCTCCATTCGCCGGGCTTGCCTTTCACATCGTAGGGACGCACACGCCAGTATGCCACATCACGCGGATGAAGTGCCTTGCCGCCGTAGGCCACCAACACACTCTGTGCCGATGCCACCCTACCCGAGCGCCACATGTCGGCTTCTCCTGCGGTGAGCAGTGCTTCGCTCGATGCCACCTCAATCTCGTAAGCTGTCTGGCAGTCGCCCTGACGGCTACTGGCAAGTTTCCAACTCAGCCGTGGTGTGGCGGTGTCGATGCCCAGAGGGTTGTGCAGATTCTCACATGTCAGGTCGATGACATGCAACCGCGACGCTGCCATGGCTTTCTCTCCTGCCAGGCATGCGGCAATGATGACAATTATTAAAAGAATTCGTTTCATATCCTTTTTCTTATTATTTCAGTCTGTCTATTATACCATTTCACAACCTTATCCCCAGCCCTGCGAGGATGGTGTCGGGCTTCATGGCAAACACGGCGCTCATCTCTCCTGCCATGCTGAATCCGCATTTCTCGCACATGCCACTCGCCATGTCGTCGATACACTGTGGCGAACGGCGACCGTCGCAGTAGATGAAGTTGCATATCCAGCAGCGGCGCTTAAACCGCAGCGTGAGCATATTCTTCAGTCCCGCCACGCTGTTCATAATGCGATATCCCCTGCGCTTGTAGTCTATCAGACTACGTATCACCTCACCGCGCTGGCTCTCGCTGAGTGCCTTCTCTTCTGTGCCGGCAAAGGGTGTGTGCATGTTGAACGCTATCTGCCGTATGCCCTCATGCTCTCTGACGAATTCCATCACCGGGGCTATCTCACCCCTGTTGTCGGCATCCACCACCATATACAGCGAGGCACCAGTCATCGTCTCCAGGCAGCGGCAGTCGTCGATACCCCTCACGCTCACCCACACCACATCGGCGTCGGCTTTCATCTGTTGCCATGCGCCATAGTCGTGGGCTTTCACCATGGTGGAGACACTGTAAAAACCCTTCTCGCGTGCCAGGCTGAATATATCTGCTGCGGTATGACTGCCGTCGTGCCACTCAGTGAGATACACCCCCTCGATATCAAGCAGTCGTGCTCCCTGCGCATAGCAGTAGTCGAGGTCGGCGGCGATGGCGTCAAAGGGCTTGAAGCACTTCTCCTGTCGCGTGCAGAGGGTGCAGTGTCGGCAGGTGGCGTCGCATCCGCTCGTCACGAATACCACACTCTGCAGTGGTCGCCGACGCCTCATGAAACGGGCTCTCACAAACCACCACCCCATGTATGTCAGTCGCATCAATGCCTTCATACGCAGCCCTGTTGCCCGTCCGTCATCACCACAGCGCTATGGTGGTGAGCAGACCGAGGATGGTGAAGTTGCGCGGACTCTCGTAGTACACCACGTTCAGCGCGTTGCCGATACGTATGCGGTTGAGCTTTATCCACGAACCGATGTGCAGGATGAGGTACGGTATTGTGGTGTATAGCAGTCCCCAGATGCTTATCATGCCGTCGGCGTAGAGCAGCAGGAGCATCACTATGCATATCAGTCCTGCGCCGAGGTATAGGAACCGTCCGAACGGCTCGCCCATGATAGCCACGCTCGTGTGCTTGCCGGCCTCAGGATCCTCGTCGCGGTCACGGTAGTTGTTCAGTATCAGCAGCGTGTCTATCGAAGCCCCTGCGATTATCGATGCCCACACAGCGTCCCATGTCAGCGTGTAGGTGAGCACGTAGAAAGTGCCGCAGACGGGTATAAGACCGAAGCACAGCAGCACTGCCAGGTCGCCCAGACCGTGATAGGCGAAGTACACACTATAGAGGAATGTGCATGCCACTATCACCGCACCCATGGCGAGTATCTCCCAACCGCCCCATATCAGCTTGTCGTGCACCATCCACAATATGGTGAGGCCCACCAGACATCCTATCACCAGGCACACGGCGGTACCCACATACATGGCGCGCTTTGTGAGGAAGCCGTTGGCGTAGATGCGGTCGATGCGGTCGGGGTCGCTCTTGTCAAGCCCACGCTCAAAGTCAACGACATCGTTGATGAGATTGGCAGCCACATGCACAAACCATGCAAACAGCAGGCACAACACTGCCACCGTCCACGAGAAATGCTCAGGATCAGTGCCGTGCGCCAAGCCCGAACCAATCATCACTGTCACCAGCGAGCCCCCCAGACTAGTAGGACGAATACCCAGGAGCCATGCCTTGAGCGAATTAACCTTCATTTTCTCTGTCATTACTGTGTTTTTTTTATTTGTTTTTGAATCTGCTGCGAAGTTACGAAATAAATTCGAGAAAACGACATAAAAAGAGTGGTTAAAAGGTAAAGTTTGTGCAAACATTCCCCCATTTTCCTTTTCCTTGTCTCCACGACAACATTTTCGCGGAACTGACTTCCAACAAGCGGTGAGAGTGTAGGCATACAATACGTCCCGGGATACTATCGACTGCACTCTGTACTCCCAACCAAATGACTAACGGAAACAAGCAGATGGAAACTAAGATAACGTCATCCTGAGGGGAATCGCTTTCCACTTGCAAAGATACAAAATCTTTTTTTTCCCTGCAAGGAAAAAGTGTAAAATTTTTCAAAAAATTTTTACATTTGTCGAACTCCTGTTAGGGGGTGTATCCAATGTATCCATGTATCCATGTATCCAAACACACCCCCTAACACCCTTATTTAGAAAAAATCAAAATAATTGTACATCGCGCGTACATTATTATATTAAGATATTATATATCTTAAAAACTGAAAATACCCCATTAGACCCTATTTTTGGATACGTGGATACGCTGGATACACTGGATACGCTGGATACATTTGCATAAAAATGCAGTCGTTATGGGGTATTTATAACAATTTTGTTATATTGCTTAAAATTAACTATAATTAACTACAAAAATTTTGGCGGTTTCAGCGCTTTTTTGTACCTTTGTAGTTGGCAGATAACAGCTCCCTGAGTGCCCCTCTTTAAGATACTTTCATACCCGGGTAGAGAGATTTTTTTGGGCGGCTTAACGGGGCTTTATCCTTGCCAAGAGAGTGTGTTATTATCTATTAAACAAAAAACTTAATCAAAAAATGGCAAATTCAAGACAACTACTTTACAGGCTGTACCAGAACAACCGTAAAAACTCAGAATTCTCAGGCAAGTGGTATGCGCGTGCCGTCTATACCAACGAGATCGACCTCGACGGTGTGGCAGAACTCATTC
>JAEEGL011051270.1_pt1 | contig 11389 bp, 6 predicted proteins | sample 9134231 | NCBI WGS metagenome assembly JAEEGL01 (sample SAMN16246548, study PRJNA631951) | gut metagenome | biome: gut microbiome; feature: rumen; material: fiber-attached | host: Bos | place: Iran: Karaj | collected 2018-10
ACCCTGCATGCGTTAGCTGAGAGAAAAAGACCGAGTGTCATCTTAGACAGTACTCTGCCGAGAAAACGATTAAGTATCGTTTTTGAGAGGAACAAATGCGGCTTGCGGGTCAGCAAGACGCTTTTGACGAAATCTGCTTTTGCTTCCAAAAAGCAATAAAAAAGATGTTGGATTTTCGTTCACTAAACAATAGAACGCATCACCATAGAAACGGCAAACTCACTTCGTTCAGACAGTGCCGTTTTTTCTGTCTGTTCTGCGAAATTGTTTGTTCACTCCAATAGATACTTTTTTATTCCTTTTTGTCAGTATTGCTGTCATTACGAGGAACGTAAGTGACGAAGTAATCCGGTCTTAACACAATAGATTGCCGCGTCGTGCTTTCAGCCCTCCTCGCAATGACAAAACGAGAAATGGATTGCCGTGTCCTTTCAGGGCTTGCAATGGCAAGAAAATAATCACCCCCTTGCCGCATCGGACATACGGTTTTCTCGGCAATGACACGAACTCATTTACCCCTTGCAATTGTTTTTACTTTGTTGTAAAATATATATTATACGTATAAATTTTTAATCCTATTAGCGCTAACAGGTGAAGAGTGAAAGACATCTTTTGTCACAAGAAAGAAGAAGAAAAAGATAACAATGGCAGTGAAAATCTGCTTTTTAACGGTGTCTGTAGTTCTGAATGTTTAACTTCACCTAAAAATAGAAAACACGCGTTTACTCTTGCCGAGATGATGGTTGTAATGCTTGTCCTGTCGATTGTTTTGGCGGCGAGTATGCCTTTGATTACCAAAAAGGCGAATTTTGACAACTCAAACATTTGGAAGTATTCTCCGACAGACAAAACCCATGTGTATTACGGTTTGTCGCAGGGCAACGGTGCTATGATAGGCACAAAAAATCCGCTTCCAAATTCAGGTGATACAGAAAAATCTTACAACTCCATGCTGTATATCAATATCCCGAATATGACCACGAGCGAAAAATTTCCGCACATGGCTTTTGGTGTGAACGGTATTCCTAAAGGCTTGATGTATTTTACAAACGACCAGGGGCTTGTGATAGGTACGGCAGTCAATAACCCCGGCTCGGGAGCTATCGGTATCGGCAGAGCAAATGCTACGGGTACTAATTCAATATCAATAGGCTATAACAATGATAAGTTAACTACCACATCTACCGAATATACAGGTGCGACTGGAAACTATTCAATTGCAATCGGTCAGCGAGATTCATCTTCTTTAGGACCGCGCGCATATGCCGATTATTCTATTGCAATGGGTACAGCAGCCAATGCTTTAAGCAAAGGTGCTGTGGTGATTGGTCATAGCGCATCAGCCTCTGCTCCAACAAATGCTAGTGCAGGTGTTACAATAGGTCAATATGCAGTTGTATACAGTACCGATGGTATAGCAATAGGTTCGTATGCTAAGGCTTGTGATAGTGATTCATTAGGAAACTATAAAAATAGATCTGGTGCAATAGCTATCGGTGCTGGTTCCCAGGCTAGAGGCAATTATAGTATAGCAATAGGTCCCTCACAGTCAAATGGTCCACCGATAGCTTCAGGTGAGTATTCTATTGCTATCGGTTCTGCTTCACATGCATTTAAAAGTTATTCTACCGCAATTGGCTATAAGGCACATGTAGGTGAAAATGAAACTAATGACGATAATGGTAAATATTCTACCGCAATCGGATATAATGCCAATACTACTGTATATAACCAAATTAAAATCGGTGATGGTGTAAAACGTGGTTCTACCAACCAAACAGTTTATATTCCGGGCAAATTGTATTTGGGTTCAGGTTTAGGTGCTAAGATGTTGAGGATTCAATCTGACGGTGATTATGTGCGTGCCGCAGGCGGTATTGCCGGAGGTTGGTATTACTTATCCGATAAACGTTTGAAAAATGTAATCGAGGATTACAAGTCATCTTTGGAAAGCATCAGAGAGCTCAAAATCTACAGATACAACTTCAAAGAAAATGAAATGGTTGAAAAATACAAGAAAGAGTTGATGCAAGACAAAGATAATCCGTCTTGTCCTGACAAACGTCCTGCTCAATTCAAAAAATGTGTTGAACAAAGAGCCGAGCAATACAGAAAACAAGCCAGAAAAGAAGGTACATTCACTGAAGAACATGTTGGTGTTATGGCACAAGATTTGGAAAAAGTATTCCCTGCTTCCGTTAAACGCGACAGCAACGGATATTTGAAAATCGACAAAAACGAAATGTTTTTTACTATGATTAATGCCATAAAAGAACTTGATGCTAAGCTTGAAAAAGCTGTAGAAAATATAGATTTGTCAAAACATGACTCTTTCTTGAAACAAAATTACGTAACAAGAGAAGAGTATGGCAAGAAAATGGATATCATCAAAATGCACTTGTACGTGTTGAAAAATGATATCGCAGATATGAGAAAATATTTCAACAAAAAAATAGATGTTACTGAAAAATCACTATACGACAAATTAAACGGTGTTGAAAAATCATTGTATCAAAAGATAGAAAATGTTGAAAAATCAGTGTACGAAAAAATTAAGAATATTGAAAAGAATTATGTAAAAACAGAAGATTTCAAAAAAGAAATTGCAAATATCCAACAAAAATTAGACTTCTTGCGTAACAAATTGAAATTTACCGATAAAGAATTGTATTACTTAAGACGTGATGTTGCTTCAATCAAAAAAGAATTGACAAGAGTAAGCGAAAGTGCATTACGTACTCGTGACGGTTACGGCGAATTGTTGAAACGTATCAGTAATTTGGAATACGAAAATGCTGTACTTCGCAAACGCTTAGATGCTTTGGAAAAGAAAGCTAAGTAAAAAACGGTTATTTAAGCGCAAGCTAAGTAATTCCTTGTCGCTGTCATCACTTGACATGTACAGCAATGACAAAATAGTGTCTTTATCAATATGTCCGAGGTCTTTTTCACGAAATCTGCTTTTGACTTTTCTATTCATATCTCAATGCATCTATCGGATTCAGTAATGATGCCTTGTACGCAGGATAAAACCCAAAACCTATTCCGACCAGTCCCGAAAAACTCAATGACAAAACAATCGAAAACGCTGAAACTTTTATACTCATATCAGGAGCTAAAAAGCCTATCAAATATGAAATTAATATTCCTAATATCACTCCTATCAAACCACCTGTTATTGAAAGCAAAAATGATTCTATCAAAAATTGCTGTCTGATATCCGATGCCCTTGCACCTATCGCCATTCTGATACCTATCTCTTTTGTACGCTCGGTTACTGACACAAGCATTATATTCATAATCCCGATACCGCCGACAAGCAACGATACAGATGCTATAGATGCCAAAAGAAGTGCAAATGCCGCTACTGTCGATTTCATTTTCTCTTGAAATTCCGCTGAATTTCTTATCTGATAATCTTTTTCCTGATGCCCTGTAATATTATGTCTTGTGGCTAATATTTGGTCAATGTCTTTTTCTGCTATTGCTATTTCATCTTCCGTAGCCGATTTTACGACAATCATTCCGACAGTTCCCGGAAAATCTGTTCCGAAAACTTTCTTTTGCGCGGTTGTTATAGGTATAAATATCAAATCATCCTGATCCATAGGCCCTGTTGTGCCTTTTTCAACAAGAGTACCAATCACCTTGAACGGAACATTTCCGACACGCATTATTCTATTTATTGGGTTTAAATCTCCGAACAATTCTTTCTGTACGGTTGCACCAATTATCGCAACTTTTGCACAATTCCTTATGTCTTCAGGTATAAATCCTCTTCCTAAATCTATATCATAATTTTTTATATAAAGGTAATCTACCGTTGTTCCATATACCGTTGTTGACCAGTTTTGATTTCCGTATAGTAATTGCTTACCCTCTGTCGATGCAGGTGCTACAGCTTCAACCCCTCTTGCCTCTCTTTCTATTGCTGCTGCATCTTTTAAGGTCAATGTCGGTTTTGAACCTGCACTTTGTCTTACTCCGCCTGATTTTGACGAAGAAGAACGAATGGTAAGCATATTGCTTCCCAATGATGCCATATCTTTTTGCACTTTTTCGCTTGTTCCCGTACCTATTGCAAGCATTATAATTACAGCGGCAACACCGATGATTATACCCAAGCTGGTTAATGCCGAACGCATTTTGTTTACTTTGAGCGAATTTATTGCCATTTTTAATGTCGATTTGTAATCTATCATGTTTCTCTTGTTCTTTGTTTTTGCCAATCCTCTTTCAATAGGTCGGATACGATATTTCCGTCTTTAAATCTTACAATACGCTTGCAATATTCTGCAATATCAGGCTCGTGGGTTACTAAAACTATTGTTTTACCCTGCTGTGCATTCAGCTTTACAAAAAACTCCATTATTTCTATACTGGTTTTCGTATCTAAATTTCCCGTAGGTTCATCCGCAAGCAAAATCGGTGCATCATTTACTAATGCCCGTGCAATAGCAACTCTTTGCTGCTGACCACCCGACATTTGATTTGGCATGTGCATTTCTCTGTTTTCCAAACCCACTATTTTTAATGCTTCTTTTGCCTTTCTGTATCGTTCTTCCTCATTTACTCCTTTATAAATCATTGGAAGTGCAACATTATCCAGTGCAGAAGTTCTTGAGATAAGGTTAAAACCCTGAAATATAAAACCCAATTTTGAATTTCTTATTCCCGAAAGCTCATCCGAATTTAGCGCTAAAACATCTATTCCATCAAGATAATAGCTGCCTGATGTCGGTTTATCCAATGTTCCGAGCATATTCATACACGTAGATTTACCTGACCCCGAAGTACCCATTATGGCAACAAATTCTCCCTCATTTATTGAAAGCGATATGTTATTTAAAGCATTAAAGCTTTCTTCTCCTGTAGAGTATGTTTTTATAATATTTTTGAGCTCAATAAGCGCCATTCTATCACCTACATCGGAGGCGGCATGCGCCTTTTACCGCTTTGTTTGTCTTTAGAACTTTTTCCAGTAATAATTACTACGGTGCCTTTTTGTATTTTATCAGAGGCAACTTCGGTATGTGCATCATCACTCACACCTACTTTTACATCAACACGTTGTAATTTGCCTTTATTTATTATCCAAACTCCTTGATTATCGTATTTTTTACCTTTTATGTCAGGAGTAAATTTTAATGCCATATTAGGTACAACAAGAGCATGCTCTTTTTTGCTTGTTATTATTTCTACATTGGCAGTCATCCCGGGAAGCAGGACACCGTCTTCGTTTTCAACATCTATTATGACGGAATAGGTGACTACATTATTTGTCGTTGTTGATGCTAAACGAACCTGTGCAACCTCTCCTTTAAATATTCTATCGGGATAACCGTCTATTGTATATAAAACCTCCTGTCCCTCTCTGACTTTTCCTATATCAGCCTCCGATACGCTTGTTTCAATTTGCATATCGCTTAAGTCTTTTGCAACTTTAAACAATGTCGGAGTCTGAAAACTTGCCGCTACAGTTTGTCCTATTTCTACTTCTTTTGAAATTACAACAACATCAACAGGAGAAATTATCTTTGTATAACGTAAATTGGTTTTGCTTGTTTGAAGTGAGGCTTTCGCTTGTGCTATATCTGCCGCTGCGGCTTCCGTTGCAGCTTTTTGCGCATAATAATTAGATTTCGCCAAATCTAAATCATCCTTTGAAATATAATCTTTTTGATGCAATACTTTTAATCTTTCGTATTTCTTTTTATTATATTCTAAAGTGCTTTTTGCTTTCTCGTATGTTGATATTTTTGATTTTAACGTTGCCTCAGCTTGATTTACTTGCGCCTGAGTAAGAGCAGGGTCTATCAAGGCAAGCAATTGACCCTTTTTTACGTGAGAATTGTAATCTACGTAAATCTCTTTTATTATGCCCGAAATTTGTGAACCTATACTTACCGTTTGAACAGGATTTACCGTTCCTGTCGCTTCTACCGTTTGTATTATATTTTTCTCAATCACCGTTGCTGTTTCATATTTTGATTTTGCAGGTTTTCTTAACACAAAAAAGAGTAAAAGACTTAATGCAATTATTATTGAAAAAATAACTATAATTTTCTTTTTACTCATCAAACCACCTAATAATTTTGCGTAATATTCATTGCGCGTTCTAATTCAAAACGCGCAGTGTTATATGAAAATACCGTCTTTACAAAATCTAATTGAGCATTTTTATAATCCGTCAAAGCCTCTTGAAGCTCCAAATAATTACCCATTCCCACAGAATAACGACCGTCTGCAAGTTCAAAATTTTCCATAGCATATTGAACTTGTTTTTTCATAAACGGTATTTTTTCCTCTATTTGTTTCATATCTACATAAAATTCTTGAACATCAAAATATATATGCGTTTCTTTTATATCTACATTATTTTTTGCTATCTCTAAATTTGCTTTTCCTTTATCGATAAGGTTTTTAATTGCCATAGCATTAACTTGCGGTAAGTCTAAACCTGCATAAAACCCTACCGAATTTGAATTTATATCCTGCTGTTTGTTATATTGATAATTACCGCTGGCATTTATTGCAGGATAATAGCTCCTTTTTACCGCTTTTAAAGATTCCTCGGCAGCCTTTTGTAAAAGTTTTGTTGCTTTCAAATCCGTACGGTTCTTTAAAGATATATCAATAACTTCTTGCATTGTCAAAGGAAAAGGATTTAAAACATAAGAATCGGCAACACTTCTTTTCTCTATTGTTGCTGTATATATTGAACCGTCTTTTATACTTGCTTTGTATTCCTCTTTAGAGTAATTTTTAGAATCATAAGCTACATTTATTTCGTTTTTAATTGAATATTCTTTATTCAATCTGAAAGTGTCGGTAGGTAATATGGAATATACAGGCTGGTTTCTCATATGCATAGCAGCATTTAAGTTGATTAAAGCTCTTTGATAAGAATTTTGTGCATCAAGCAAACTAACCTGAGCTTCCGTATATTTTGATTCGGCATTTACTACATCAATTTTTGATTTCATTCCAACTTCATACATAGCTTTCGTTCGTTCAACATTCAATTTGTTAATCATAACATTTTGAGCCAGAACATCTGTTGCAGCACGTGTTGCAAGAACTGTTGTATAAGCAACTTTTGTATTAAAAATACAATCTAATTTTGCAAAATCCAGTTCATAAAAGGCTGCATCTCGATTGTATTTTGCCATATTGATTTTTGCCCCTGTTTTACCAAAATCCCAAATTAATGCACTCAAACCTGCATCAATACCGTAATTATTTAAATTGGTCGAATATGACATATCGCCGCTATATTTGTTATACCTGTATGTATACCCCGTACCGGCTGTAAACGTAGGAAAGTATTCAGATTTTGCAACACCTACTTCACTTTTTTGAGCTTTGTATGTTTGTTCTTTATTTTTAACTTCAGGGCTGTGTTTTAATGCGATTTTTACGCAATCATCCATATTATAAACAATCCCTGCTTTTTGAACGGCAGGCTGTTCGTTTTGGGTTTCAACAGGTTTTGTTTCATTTTTTTTCCTGCTAAATCTTGCAAAAAAAGATTTTATAGGGGTAGTTTTCAATGATTTTTCGGTATCTTTTTTAGAACTTTTTTCAACAGCATTAACTTCGGGTTTATTTTGAGTTTCCGTTTCAGACTTTGCAGCAATTGCCATCGGTGCAAATGCACATGAAGATAATATCAGTGCAATAAGCACTGTTTTTCTTATGTTTTTTATACTCAACCCTTCTCCCATAATAAAATATTTTAAAATAAATATTTCAAAAATCAAAAACTTATAAAAACTTTATAGTTTGATTGAAATAAACAAAAGCGTAACTTTGCTAGTCTGATATGACAATTAAAAGTTTGCTCATGCTGACAAAAGCATCTCGCTGACCCACTAGTTGCATTTGTTCCTCTCAAAAACGATACTTAATCGTTTTCTCGGCAGAGTACTATCTAAGATGACACTCGGTCTTTTTCTCTCAGCTAACGCATGCAGGGTCAGCTTACGCATACAAGCTCACAAGGCACATTTACATTCGCCTGTTCGTTTTGTAACACATCCTCGCTTTGCTGCGGCACCTCTCACAAAACAATACTTAATTGTTTTGTTCGGCAGAGTCCTTTGCAACGTGTCTTATCGTAAAAAAGACCTTGGAGGGCTATTTAGTCTTTTTTATATGATAAGTTATAATTTAAATTTGGAACTTGTACTTTTTCAATTTTTTTTGGATCCTTACCTAAAGCCCATTTAAAACCAAAACTTAATGCTAAACCGTTTCTTCCTCCGTTTCTTATCATTGCTTGTCCATAACCTGTACATCTGTCGCCAAATCTTTTTACTACACCAACACCATATTGTACGTAAGGTGCTATTGAAACTTCAGGTAAGGCGATATCATAAGCATTAAATCTTGCTTTATCCATTGCATTCCATACCATAGCAACCGAAATATAAGGTGACCATCCGTTTTTGAGATTAGACATAAACTTTAACTCAGGACGAATTGTTATTGCATGTAAAGGATCTGAAGTAATGTCAACACCTGCTGCATTTGTGTAATTAAATGTATTAATAAAAGAATATGCAAGCATTATGTTTGGCTGAAAAATAAATTTGCCGTTTTTAAATTCAAAATTATATCCCGTTTTTGAAGCCAAACCGGTATTTAACATATTAAAATATTCTCTGCCGTACATTGTACTTGCTTCTGCTGCAGAATCTCCAACACTTACTGTTACTCCAGTAAAGAAATTCTTTTTAAAGAATGTTGAAGCAATACCTAATGTTCCACCGTTTTGAATCGTACTTACATTATCAAAATATTGATATGAACCGTTGTATCCTGCAAATATCCTGTGCATAGCATTCCAATTGTGTTTAAGAGTATAAATATCACTATCACCACCAAAGTATGTACCATAAGTAATGCTATTTGCCTGAGGTCCGTTATTCAGATTAACCTTTTCAAAAGAGGTATAAGGTTTTAACCATAGTCCTTTTTGGGCACTTGCCGTATATACAGGAGTAGAATCTTGAATAGCATATCTGTTACGATTTACAAGAGTCATTCTATCCATAGATGTCATATTCATCAAAGTATCCATTGATGAAAAACCTTGTTCATAGCTTTCTAATTGATTTGATAATCCTCCAAGTTGAGAAGCAACAGCTGCAGCCATTATTGCGGGGTTTACAGATGCATAAGCAGAAGGTGAAATGTATCTTTCAAAAACAAGATTTCCTACAGAAGAATTATAAGATATATTATATTTATAAATTGGAGAATATCCTGTCTTACCTTGTATATTGCAAGCTATTGCATTTTTTAACTCATTAGTCGGAACTCCATCAAATATAGGTAGAGATAAAGTATTTTTATTTTCTGCCGAATCAGATAAAATCCTAACATCTGAAATATTAATTGAACCATCTTGTACCGAAAAATTTGTTACATTAAGTTTATCAACTGTTTCGTTTGCCAAATCGGCATCAAGCACATAATTCATATTATTGTGTAGCTGTAAATCATTAATGTGCAAAGTTTGAATTAAACCATTAGCAACATTTAATGTACCTATATTACCTGCAACACTTCTTGCACTGAATGTATCAATAGAATCGGTTGCTGTATTTGCAACCATAGCAGTCCCGAGGTTCAATGTTCCAGAATGCAGAACTATACCCGCTTGAAGGACACCTGTACCATCTATTGTTTCAACAGGACCGTTAAGGGAAACCGTGCCTTTGGCTTCATTTGTTCCATCATAGTTAACGTCAATAAAATCATCTTCTAAAGTCAGCTTTGAATTTATTGTAATACTGCTATTTGCATCAGCATAAGCATTAAAACTGTCGACAGTATCAAAACCTTTTATATAAATAGAGTTTTCTGCATTAGTTGCATTAACAATACCTTCATCAAAAATAATCTTACCGCCGTTTGTAGCTTTTAAAGTCAACACAGCACCATTTGTATCATCACTATAAACAGCGCCCCCGAGTGCTGTACCTGCGGCATTATCAACTCTTGCATAGTTTTTACTGAATTTTATCGTATTACCGTTTGCGATTATATTTAATGTTCCCTCATTATAAATAGCACCGCCTCTTACGTTCCCTGAATCTGCATGCGCATAGTTTCCGATAAAATTACCGTTTACACTGCTTATTGTACCAGCATTATAAATAGCACCACCGCTTGCAGTGCTGCCTTCTGTTTTAGCATAGTTTCCGATAAAATCACCGTTTATACTGCTTATTGTACCAGTATTAGTGTTATAAACCGCGCCACCATATGCTGAGTAAGGTTCATCTGTATATATAGCTTTATTTCCTATAAAATTGCTTGTAAATGATGCGATTGTACCGCTATTATAAACTGCACCACCTATTGCATTATCTGTATCAGAAGCATCATGACTTGCGATATAGTCTGCAATCACATTTGAAATAACTGAAGTATTATACAATGCCCCACCATCTACGGTGCTATTCGTTTGGACACTATAAATAACATTTGCTTCAGGAAGAGTATCTACAACACGGTCTGTAAGAGGATTATTTTTTATTGTTTGTGCACCATTTGCGTAAACTTTTTGAGTAGTACCTGCTACATTGTTTAAAAGCAGGGTATCACCGTGGTCAGTATTACTGAAATAATATCGGCTTGTACCTCTGTTATTATATTGAGGTTCTAATATTATTTCATCTGCAAAAGACGGTATTATCATAAACATTATCAAACATAATGCCAATAATACTATTGATTTTTTTAGTAAATCAAAGTTATAATTCCTCTGGCTGGCTGTTCCGTATTTCATTATTCTTTCTTACTCTCTTTCCTAATTTCTTCTTAATTCCCAATTGAAACGAATCCAATTTTTATATAATATTATTATACAGACAGCTATAATACAATATTGTAAATAAATATTTCAAAAATCAAAAGACAAAAGCGGAACTCCGAAACTTCCGCCTTGCTTGGTTGCACGCATTAAACAGGTCTGCACAGCCTTGCACGTCTGCAAGCCTGTTCGCCCTCTGCGTGCAATCCGCTGCTGACCCGCAAGTCAAAAGTTTCGTCGCCGTCTAATATGACACTCGGCACTTTCTCTCAGCTAACGCATGCAGGGTCACACATCCTCGCTTTGCTGCGGTGGTTCCCTTTGCAATGTACCTTATCGCGAAAGTGCCTCGGACAACTTATTAGAACTTGTTAATGATATAAAACATGCTGAGAAATTACCTAAAGCACCCAATATTAAACCTGAGCAAAAACCCCAAGCTTCTCACTATGAAGTGTATAGAGGTAAGTATGGCGACCATAAAATAGAAATTTCAAAAAGAGGCGAAAGAAGATATTATTTTACAAAAGATACTCCCGATAGTACTAGCCGAACTACTAGTCC
>JAEEGL011598496.1_pt1 | contig 11389 bp, 4 predicted proteins | sample 9134231 | NCBI WGS metagenome assembly JAEEGL01 (sample SAMN16246548, study PRJNA631951) | gut metagenome | biome: gut microbiome; feature: rumen; material: fiber-attached | host: Bos | place: Iran: Karaj | collected 2018-10
GCCGACGGCATCAGCGACTTCGAAGGGATTTTCCCTGTGGTGGCCCTGATGGAAAAGTTGGGTCTGGTGCTGTGCGTCCACGGCGAAGAACCGGGGGAGTTCTGCCTGGACCGTGAACCTGCCTTTATCAAGCGGGTAGAGACCCTGGCCGAAAAATTCCCGAAACTGAAAATCGTCTTCGAGCACGTGAGTTCCGCAAAGTCCGTAGAGGCGGTCAAAAAACTTGGGCCAAACGTAGCCGCCACCATTACGGTACACCACCTGATGATGACTCTCGACGACATCGTAGGGGACGCCCTCCGGCCGCACCATTTTTGCAAGCCCCTGCCCAAGCGGCCGGAAGACCGTGCCGCTATTCGCGAAGCCGCTTTCAGCGGCAACCCCAAGTTCTTTCTCGGCACGGACTCCGCCCCGCACCAGCTGGGCAAAAAGGAATGTCCTTGCGGGGCGGCGGGCGTCTATAGCGCTCCTGTGGCCCTGCCTCTCCTTGTGCAGGAATTCGAGAAGGCCGGTCATCTGGACAAACTTCCGGATTTTATCGCCGGTTTCGGGGCCGACTTCTACGGCATTCCCCGCACCCAAAAGCAGGTGGAAATAGCCAAGGAGCCCTGGACTGTGCCCGCCACCGTAAACGGGGTGGTCCCGCTGGCCGCAGGCGAAACTTTGGAATGGAAAATTAAGCGGTAAAAACGCCAAAAAGTGGCTTATCCGCCATAAAAAATATACATTATGGGAGAACGCCCCCTATTTGGATATTTTATGGCTTTTATTCGCGCTGTACTTTTCTACTTGGCCATTTTTTCCGGGATGATCATCCTCGGAACACCCTACATTATTTACAAGGGAACGTTCTGCAGACGCAAGAACGAAATCACCAATGTCTGCAGTTTCTACTTCAAGTACGTTCTCTTTAAACTGTTCGGTATCAAGGTCAAGGTAGAAGGAGCAGAAAACATTCCCAAGGACAAGGGATTTGTCATCGTGGCAAACCACATGAGTTTTCTGGACATTCCCGTTTTCTGGCCCTCCATCGGGAACGCAGCCTTCGTGGCAAAGGCCGCCCTCTGGAAAGCTCCCATCTTTGGATGGGTTCTCAACAGCATCGGCTGCATTCCCGTGCACAAGAACCCGCGACAAAATGCGGACATGGGCAAACTGATCCGAGACCGCATTGACCACAATTACAACATCGTCATTTTCCCCGAAGGACACCGCAGCGCCGACGGAAAGTTGCTTCCGTTCCAGAACGGCATTTTCAAGATGGCCAAGGAAAACGGGCTCCCTCTAGTGCCCGTTACCCTCGTCGGGACAGGGAAATGCCTGTCCAAGGTCAAGTGGGCCATGAACCCCGGCGAAGTCCGCATCATAGTCCACCCGCTACAAGCTAGCGAGAGTTACGCGGACAAGACCGCGGTCCAGCTTCGGGACGAAATCCACGACATTATCGAAAAAGATTTAAAGGAGGCCTAACATGGCAAAGCAGTTACCAAGCGAAGAACAGATTATCGCCATATTGCGTGACGAACCCATGGTAGGGAGCCAACTCCGCGGCGCCCTGGGACTCCCTAAAAAGCAGAAGATGGCCTTCAAGCAACTGCTGGCCGACATGGTGGAACGCGGGCTCCTAAAGCGCACCAGTCACAAGGAATACCAGCTGGGCGATGGTGAGACCCTTGAAGAAAAGCGGGAGAAGCGTTTCAAGAAAATCGCGGAACAGGGCGGTGAAGACAACCGCAGGCCCGCAGCCCGCAGCCGTCGGCAAAACGACAAAGAAAATGAGACTCGTATCAAGCGGGGGATCCTGCACCAGATTGGTGACGAAGAATGGGAAGTCCACGAACTGGAAACGGGCAAAGTTTACGAGATGGCCCACCGCCGGCAGGCGCCGGGCAAAGAGGGCGAAACCATCAGCTTTACCCTGTACCCCCACCCGAAACTCAAGCACAGCTACTTGGCCAAGGTGGACCGCACCGCCGAAGCCATGAACATTTCCTGGGCAGAGGTGAAGCAGAAATTCATGGACGAGAATAACCTGCCCAAAGACTTCTCCCCTGCCATCAAGAAGTTTGTCGAAGGAATCCACGAGCCCGGTCCCAAAGATTTCAAGGGCCGTGCCGACTATCGCAAGCTGGACGTACTTTGCATTGACCCCGAAGGTGCCATGGACCACGACGACGCCATCAGCGTGGAACGCACGGCAAACGGTTACAAGCTGGGCGTGCACATCGCCGACGTAAGCTACTACGTACCCGAAGGATCTGACCTAGACGAAGAAGCCTTGGAAAGAAGCTATACGCAATACCTGCCCTGGACCGCCGTTCCCATGCTCCCCGAAAAGCTTTCTAGTGGGGTGTGCAGCCTGCACCAGGGTGTAGACCGCTGCGCCTTCACCTGCATGATGGAACTGGACAAGAATGCCAATGTGCTCAGCTGGGATTTCCACCGGAGCGTGGTGAACATTTCAAAGGGCATCACCTACCAAGAAGCAGTGAAAATGATGGAAGCAGGTGACGACTCTATCAAGGCCCTAGCCGAAGTTACCGCCCTGCTCAAGAAGAACCGCACCAAAGAAGGTTTGCTAGAATTCAAGAGCACCGAATATGGCTGCAAGTTCAACGAAGCCGGAGAACCAGTGCAGATTGTGCCTCGCGAAACTGACGAAAGTAACTCCTGGGTGGAAGAGTGCATGCTCATTGCCAACAACTGCTGCGCCAAGGAACTCAAGCGCCGCAAGCTCCAGGGTATTTATCGTATCCACGAGGCTCCCGACACCAAGGACATCATGGAATTGTACTACATGTACCCCGACCTGTTCAAGGACGCTCCAGTGATGCTTCGCGACTTGGGCAAGCCCCGCAGTGGCGACACCAACCTGAACCCCGTAGCCTTCAAGCTGTACCAGCACTTGGTCAAGCGCGCCGGTGACGACGAAACCCTGATGAACCGCATTCTGCGTAGCATGCAAAAAGCTCACTACGATAGCAACAGCTTCGGGCATTTCGCGCTGAACTGGCAAGATTACAGCCACTTTACCAGCCCCATCCGCCGTTACGCCGACCTTTGGTGCCACAGGGAACTGGCCCGCAAAGGGGACGAGATCAACGCCGAACGTGCCGAGAACATCATCGAGGTCTGCGACCTGATTTCTGCCAACGAAATCAAGAACATGAAGGTGGAACGCATCTCCATCAAGGTGTGCAGCTGCTGGATTCTGAAGGACCGCATCGGCGATGACTTTGAAGCCAACGTCACGGGCATCGAGGAATGGGGCATTTACGTTTCTATCCCGGACCCTATCGCCGAAGGCCTGGTGCGCTTCCGCGATATCGCCGGAGACGACTTCTACGTATTCAACCCCGACCAAGGACTTGCTTTCGGGAAGCGCAGTGGCCGCACCTTCCGCAGGGGCGACAAGGTGCTGGTGCGGCTACTCCGCGTAGATCCTCTACGCGGCCAGGCCGATTTCAGCATTCTGGAAAAGCTTTCCTCCGACCCCAAGAAGCGCCGCCGGCAGGGAGAATCCCGCGATGTTCACGAGCGCGCCGACCGAGCTGCTGCCGCAGAAGCCCTAGGCTATGTAAGCCAGCCCAACGACTTCGACTTTGACGAAGACGCTCCAAGCTTTATCCGGAACGGACGTGGAGCCCGCAAGGAAAGGCCCCGCAAGACCATGGGCGCCAAGAGTTCCAAATCGAAGGGTCCTAAGGCCTACGGCGAAAAGCTGGCCCGTGGTCGCGGAGGCCGTGGTAAAAGCGGACGAAGGTAAGAATGTGTCATCCTGAGCGAAGTCGAAGGGCCTAGGATGACACTTAACGGAGAAACAATGCAAAATAGCAGAATCGTACTATACGCTAGCTACCAGACAGGGCCAGAACTTCCTGGCTACGTGCGCTTTGCACTTCAGCACCTGTCCGAGACGCCATTTCGCATTGTACTTTTGACCAACAAGCGAGAGCTTTCTCCTGATACTCTCAGATTCCTAGAAGACCACAATATCTTTCTTTATCTTACCGAAAACCACGGCTTTGACTTTGGCATGTGGCGTCGATTCTTGAAAGATCTGGCAAACGGCAAGGGAACTTTCACCACCCTCAGCGGAATTTCTAGGCTGGTGCTGATGAACGACTCCATCGTCTACTACCGAAACCGCTTTCAGGAGTTTTTCGACAGAGCTGAACGGAGCGACGCCGACGCCATCTCCCTTACGGAGAATTACGAAATCCGTCACCACCTACAAAGCTATTTTCTCTACCTCAAGCAAGAGGCTCTCGGTGCCTTCTTTATGCACCTGCTGGAAACACCAGAACAGGAAAATTTTTACGACGTGGTGCATCGTCTTGAAATCGGCATGGCTCAGGCCTTCGAAGATGCCGAAGTACGTACAGAAGCCCTATTCCCCACCAAGAAGAACGTGCTGTTCATCTACCCGGAACTGATTGCCGGAGGAGCAGGTTTTGTCAAACGTAAAATATTGCAACACCGCTTCGACATCAAAGAAAAGGCACACTTTATCAGACACAAGGCTCTAAATTCGCTAAATGCCGATTACCACAAGATGATCGTGGATTCTGGCATGGCCGAAGATTTCAAAGCGGAATGGCTTCCGGCCCCTACTGAGGGCGCCCTACACCGAGCCGCCGACAAACTGTGGGAAAAATCCTTCGATAAGGTAGGCTGGCCTCTCATGCGGACAGCTATCAAGGCCAAGTACAAACTCCTCGGGAAAAAACCGGAAGGTGAAGAGTATAGCGATTAGGGCGGGCGCCCACCGGGCCCCTCCCTAACACCTACCTTACACTTAATAATTCGCTATACGTTGGTCGAAAGTCTTTGGCGAAGCGAATTATTTGCGTGGGCGCACCGGTTATTTCACGACAACTTTTGCGGACTGCTGTTGCGTGCCTGCGCGGACGCGAATCACGTAAAGCCCAGCCTTAGGCGCGTCCAGCACCAATGCGTTCTTTCCAACAACAGTTTTTGTCGAAACCGTAGAAACACCATGCCCACGTACATCGATCAAGTCTACGGACGCATTGGTGCCCGCAAGGCCCTCGGACGCATCAAAGGACACCTGCAAGCGATTTCCGCCGAGCCTTGCGGCGCGCAAGCCCTTCAAGACGCTTGCCGCCACCACTCGGGCAGAGGGAGCCACACGAACCGTAGCCGTCGTAGCGCTAGATTTCAGCATCACATTCAGAGGAACGCCTTCTTGCATCTCGGTCGTATTGCCATCGACAGTCACGTACACATGATACCCGTAAGCCTTAACGCCATCAATTCCCGCCAAAGTCAAAGACCCGCTTCGGTCAGTGGATGCAGACAGCGAAATAGTCCACTCCATTTCATCTGCCGGAGCCTTAACAGATTTAGCAAGGCTATTCTTGCCATCTACAATAGAAAGCTTCACATGATCGCCAATACTTGCCGGAGGCTCCTCAGCAACAAACGGACGATCACTTACACCCAGCATGTTCCAGGAATCTCGTTTACCATTCTTATCCGAAAGAACAGCCTGCAAGGTCCAGCGCTCCCTTGCAGTTGTCTTTGCAAGAGAACCAATCTTTTTCATACCGCCATCACCTTCGGTTTCCACGGTATCAGCAGACGGGAACACAGGTTCGGCAGATACAATCCAACTTGTCTTTTTCGACACCTTTGCCCATATAGCCTCGTAAGGTTCTGCATACCGGGTTTCCTTGTAATCGGCAGTCTCCGGATCGTACCGCCAGAAAGACACCTCCGACTCTTCATCAGGAGCTGTTTCCTCGGCAACATGCCCAGCATACAGGTCTACACCCCAGCCGTGTGCGTTTGCCATCAGATTCCAGCCGGATTGCGTACTATCCATTTCCCATACGGCATCATCGCCCGCATCTTCAATATCATTACGCATCACCAGGGGGCGTCCTTCTAGAGAGCTGTACCACATGCCACGTGCGTCTATCACAGAATCACCCTTTTCGAAAAGCTTGTACTGCCAGAATGCTCCATATCCATCTTCATCCCACCAGTAGAATCGGGGATCATCGTCCCAAACGATGGCAGAGGTATCAACTGCCGACAAAGAGAGCATCTGCCAGCTGTCGGCAGGGGCCGAAGCTATTTCTGCCTTTATAGAAAACGTCTTTGAATATTCGGCTATTTTTTCTGTACCCGCTATGGTAAGAAACACGCGGAAATCCCCAGGATTCTTAACCCGAAGAGTCACAGTGTTCCCATAACCCTTCGTCACAGCCTTACTCAACAGGGAATCAATCACAGCAACATTCTTGGACAAATCAACAACCTTGACTTGTGCAGACACACCGTCAGGCACATCAAAATCCCGTAACTTGAAGCTAAGCTGAATCACACTGCCACTTTGGAGGAACTTGCTTTCTGCAAATTCCACAGGAATCACCTCACCTGTGGTAAAGAATGCACGCAAGGACAACTTTTCCAAATTAGAAGGCAGTACGTCACCCTCGTGCAAAACGGCTACAACTTCATCTTCGCGCAACACCACCAGAGAATCCAAAACGTAATCTAGACCAGCAACAGAACGAACAGTCAGAGAATCCCCACTCATATCAAGAGGTAGAAGCATTGTTCCATCGGCAGTAAATGTATGAGGCACCAGCTTTCCGCCCACTTTTTCTACAAGCTGGATTTTTCCATTTTCTTGTTCTACACCAACGCGGATAAACGCACCTGCACAACTATCGATATTCGAAGTCCACCTTGCCACCAATTTCGCATCATGCGCAAGAGCTGTTTCCGATTCCGGGTTCCCCCAATCCTGCAATTCTTCCCATAACATAGGTCCAAATGCGCTATGGGTCATTTCCGCAGAATCGCTTGTCGCCCAGCCCACCAGGCATTTGTCCGAACTGTACACATAAATCGGAAGCGGAGTTTCCTTATCTCCGATTTCATAATCTCCCTCGCTCACCCAATCTTTTCCATAGTAAAGAGAATCAGCCTTCCCCGTATTAAATGTCAAATGAGTTGGAGCCAGACGAACCTCCGCGCCCAAGGTATAGGTCGTCATTGCCGGAACAGATTCTCCTTGAGCAGCCCTAGGCATCACGATAAAGCTTCCGTCTTCTCCTATCGTCAGCGCGTCTGGACCATGAGGATTTCCATCCCAGTCCGTAAAGCTATAATACACCGAAACATCTTTAAGCACATAACCCTGCGGCACATCCGTATTTGCCGTATCCACATAGAACACATATGCGCTAGATCCTAAGGAGATGCCTTCACTAGTTACATAGTGCGTATACTCTTGATCACCGAATTTCTGCTTTACGGCAATCACCAGGTCTTCATCGTTTCCTCTTAAGGCTACAAATGTTTCCGGTGTTTCGCTACATTCATCCCAGTAGGCATATAGCGGCGTGGGGATACTTTTCTTGGCACTTAACGATTGCGATGCATTATCAATGTCTACATCATACAAAATATCATCTGGGGAATTCTTTTCCGTAGACCATCCATAGAAGCACTTATCCGACCGGTAAGGAGACCAAAAACTATTAATCCCTGTCGCGCCTTCAAACACAAGAGAATCCACAGCCTTAGCCTCCGAAGGAAAATACAAGTTTTCGTAAGCAGATTCAGGGGTATTCAAATCAAAAGTCACAAAGTATTTTTTTGCAGCCAGATATGTATAGAACACTGCACTATACAGAGTACCGCTCATTACCGGCATAGTAAACTCTTCACTATCCTCATCGAAAGTCATTACGTTAACACTAGACGAAAATTCAGAGTTATTTTTTACATATGTTTCACCCTGTTCTGTCTGAACATGCATCTTTATGTATTTGGTGCTATTGGCGGCCGCATAACCAAACAAGGTCGGGCATGTAAATCCAAGGCTATAGTCAGAATACATCTCAGGACGGTGGTACCACGTATAAGATGTACCGGCTATGTCAAAAGTCTGGGAAAAAACAAACTTTACCTCATCTTCATAACCTTCACATTCTCTTCCATTTCCGTCAACAAGGCAGTTCTGGATATAAATTTTCACTCCCTGTCCTTTTTCCGTCGCCCAAACAGGATACAGCGTGATAGATGCATTTTTCCCATTTGATGCCGCAACAAAATATCCCTGCATTATTGCGTCCACAACGAATTGTTCATCTAACTTCGTATACCACCAACTCGTCGTGGTCGTATCACATTCACCGCGATTATCCCCATAGCATCCATTGCGCTCCGAGTCCATAGTCCATCCAACAAGCCTCACCTGTGACGTGCTAAGGTGGGACTTACCGTAGAATACCGGCAAATAAACATACCTACCATAATCCATACCGGCATTAAAAGGAACCGGTATATCCTGATGGCTCGTAGCCACGTAATAGTCTATCTCACTCGTGTCGATATCATCCAAATAAAAAACGATGTCAATATCTTCACTTGTACAGCCCACGCTATAGCTAGCCCCTTCCGTATAGACCGTATTAGCTTCCAGAGTCTCGTCGCCAGTCCAGAAAAGCCCTTCTGGCAGCATATCATTCATACTCTCAATAGAGGCGCTGGTCAACTTGTGCTGGTAATCTGTATAAACCAAGATACCATCCACAGATCTTCGATCAATAAGAGTTTTTTTGCCTGTACCCTTAAAATAGACCACGTAAATAGGCAAGTAGCTATCGTTTGCAATAAAGGGAAGTTCGTTATTTTCTCCCGAGGCCCTAGTCCATACTCCCGAATTTTCTGTTTGTGTATGGTTCATAATCCACGCAAATCTTTCCGTTTTCATGGAATCTGCATCGACCACACCATTTCTAAAATCGTTGCTACCCGTCAGTAGATAGCCATAATGAATCATCAAGTCTCCAGTCTTTTCCAACTCACCGGACGTATTACGGGCGTTCCGGTAAATGTATTCTGAGCCTTTAATCCAGGTTTCAACATCATATGCAGACTCCCCTACCTTTCCTATTCCCACAGCCACTTCATCTTCGCCATAGTAATAGTTGTTATACAGATTCCCACCACCTTCTGCCGATGTCAAATAACCAGCCACATAGCCGCAAGCCTCCGCTTCGGAGCACTCCATTTTACCTATGAAATAGTTGTTCGAAGTTGTCGCACTGGAGAAACGAACTTTTCCAAACAGGGCACCAACATTCCCCTTTCCGGACAATGTTCCCTGAATACCAAAACGGCTTATAACCGGATCCGTAGTAAAATCGCCTGCAGTCCCCGATTGTTCCAAGAAACCGGCAATACCGCCCACATTAGAAGACACCGATTCCGACGAAACCTTAGTATTGGAAGCAATCAGCGTTGAGTTAGAAGATTTCATTCCATAAACAACGCCAAACACACCTCCCAAAGATCCCGAACCCGTGACCTCATTGTTAGACAGGGTGAATTGTCCTGTCATGTCAACTTCGCTCTTGCCGGCCAATGCGCCACCGACATAATTAGCCGTTACCGACACATTGCTTACGCTCAAATTCGAAGCAGTACATCCATAAAAATTTCCTGTAATTCCACCAACCGTATCACCAGCAAGAACGGCCCCATCAATAGTCACCCCAGATACAGTCGCCTGTCGAACACGGGGGATAACCACACCAACATACTCCCCACCCGTAACGCGCGCATTGGAGAACGAAACATCCTTAATAAAGCCGAAATTGATATACTCCACATTAAAAAAGCCACCTGATCCTGATGACAAGTAGCAAAAGTTGAACACAGTATGGTTATTTCCATTGAACGAGCCGTGATTGGCCGAAAGAGGACTAAAACCCATATAACAAGATTCTGCCGACTCGTTGTAGCCACCCAAGTTCAAGGAAGATCCAAGTTCTATAGCATAATTTTTGTAAGTAGAGTTGTTCACCGTGGACACAAGTCCCTTATCGATGTTCTCAGCACCTACCCGCAACGTATCCTTCCAACAGGCAAAGTCCATCTCGGTGGGTTCAGCAACCGATTCCTGGGAAATGGTACATACCTGTTCGTCGTCATCACAGGCCAAACGAAAATACACACCACCCGAAAGGCAGCCGGCATCATCGAAGGTCACATCTAGCGGAGTTTCAGCCGCAAAGGCGAGTGATGCAGCAAAAAGCCCGGCCAAAAGGCAAAAAACAAAGCTCTTTTTCATATAAATCCCCTGACAAGATAAAATATAACCTTGTTCGGGGATTTTGTTTATTTTGAAACGCTACTTCTTTACAATCTCGGCGTCTTTTACGTCTTTGCCTTTCAACTTAGACGAAGTATCGCCTGCAGTGGCAAGGCCGCGGTTGATAATCTTGTACTGGGCAATGCTCCAGAAGTTAGAGATAATCCAGTAAAGCACCAAGCCCGAAGGCATCACTGCGCTGAAGAAGAACATCATGGCCGGCATCATCCAGACCATCATCTTCTGCTGAGCAGGGTCCATACCCGCACTACCACTCATAGTCACCTTAGTCTGGAAGTAGGTGGTAACCACCATAATCCAGGGGAGCACGGCAAGACCATCGGGCATCAAGAAGGGAATACTGAAACCATGGAAGATCACATCGCTACGGCTCAGGTCAGAAATCCACAAGAAGGCGGGCATACCGCGAAGCTCAATGGCACGGCCAAGCACAAAGAACAGGCCCATGAAAATAGGCATCTGGATAAGCATGGGCAAGCATCCACCACTGCAGCTGGCCAGCGGGTTCACGCCGTTCTTGGCGTAAAGTTCCATGACGGCGGCCTGCTTCTTCTGTGGATCGCTACGGTACTTCACATTGATTTCATCTAGCTGGGGCTTGAGCTTGCTCATGGCACGGGTTGACTTGAGCTGCTTTACCGTAAAGGGCGTGGTAAAGGCGCGCACAATGATAGTCACCAGAATGATAGCCACACCGTAGTTCGGGATAATGGAATAGAAATACTTCAAAAGTTTCAAGAGCCACTTACAGATCCACACGAACCACACGCTGGAACCGGGGAACCACTTGGAGCCCGTCACGATAATCTTCTCGTAGCCCTGGCCCAGGGATTCCACCTCGTCCCACTGGAGCGGCAACACCATAAAGCCGAAAGCCACGGAGTCTGCGCGGACGGCGTCGGCGATGGTGAGGCTGTAGGTACCCGGATCGGGGTTACCTTCGGTGGCCACGTCGATATGCTTGGCATTCACCTTCACCGGAACAGGCTTATCGAACTGCACCGACAGAGCCACGTACTTACGACGCATGCCTACCCAGTAGTAGTTAGCCTCGTCCAAAGACATGGTGTTAGAAACGGTCTCGCGTTCGGTAATCTCACTGTTCTTGAAAATCACTTCGCTAAAGAAATAGCTGGCGCCGCCAAAGCTCTTGCCCTTGGGAATGGATTCCGTCTCCTTCATGCCGCCCATCCAAGACAGCTGATAGTCCGCCGGCTGGAACCCTACAAA
>JAEEGL012046526.1_pt1 | contig 11389 bp, 7 predicted proteins | sample 9134231 | NCBI WGS metagenome assembly JAEEGL01 (sample SAMN16246548, study PRJNA631951) | gut metagenome | biome: gut microbiome; feature: rumen; material: fiber-attached | host: Bos | place: Iran: Karaj | collected 2018-10
ACAAACCTCCTTGCGTTTGGTACAATCAAGCTACCAAACACAAGGAGGTTGTTTTTATGAAGAAGCACATTTATGATGAGAAAAATGGGTTGCACTACACACTGCACGGCGATGTCTACTTGCCGGATCTCGCTTATTCCAAAAATGACCACCCGCCCCTCGGCAAGTACGGCATGCTGCGAAAGACCTATCTGAAGGAAAACTTTAAAGTGCGGTACAGCCTTATGCTGAGGAATGATACTCTCTGGCCCCATCTTCTTGAGATTGACCGACAGGCACATGAAATGATGGACATCATTGTTGAACGGATGAAAAAGGAACGTGGTATTACAGAGCAGCTTAAAGCCGATGACTGGTGGCGATGGGTACAGGAAATGGGCAACATTCGGAATGCTGCGGAAGAATTTGTCCTGCGGGAGGTGGTGTACTCTTGATTAAAGATGCATTAGAACAAGTTTTTTGTGGAGCGCTTTTGACGACATTGCCGAATGGAATCAGAAGAGTATAAGTTTTAGCAAATAGAAATTCAAAGTGTTGGGGCTGTTGTATTCTATATTTTTAAACATGTCGAAATATTTTAAAAAAATCGACACGCAAGGAATTGACTTTTATTAAAAAATGTGTAAAATAAATATAGACAAAACCGCCACCAGCTGGCACTGATGGCGGTTCCGGGTAAAACCGGTGGTTTACCCAGCGCTCTTACAAGCATCTTTATTATAGCACCTTTATTGCGCTTTGTCAATTTCCGCCGGAGAAAGGACGCACAACAGTATGGCGTTTGCGAATAGTGTAATAGCTGCGGCATGGCAGCGTTCCGGTGGCAAATGTGAATGTTGCCGAACTACCTGCGGGCATGGGTCGCGACGTTGCAACAAGTTTTTAAGTTGGTATGCACGCGGTAACGACTATGTTTCAGGCGGCTGGGAAGCGCACCACAAAATTGCAGTTGCTTCAGGCGGGAATGACACACTCTCTAACTGTGAGATTTTGTGTATCGACTGCCACAAAAACACTCGTACATACGGGCGGTAATGATCAGCGGAGGGCAGACTGGTGCCTGCCCTCCTATGTTTAGGAGGTCGAGTTATGTTTGATCCGAAACAACCTTTTAATGAATTGCCTCTAATCTCAACGCTTGAAATTGATATATCTTCTATGCTCGGAAAGCTTGCAGAGGATACGCGGGTGGCAATCGAAATATTGAATTACGCCGTCAAAACACTGCCTGATCCTAACATCCTTTTGGATACGCTTGCACTTCAAGAGGCACGAGCCAGCAGTAATATTGAGAATATCGTAACAACAAATGATGATCTGTATCGAGGTGTTGTATTTGAAGACTTTACCGCAGAAGCGAAAGAGGTCAGCCGCTACAAGGACGCTCTTTTTGCTGGCTATACCCGTATGTTGGAGAAGGGGCTGATATCAACAAGCGATATTGAAGCAGTTAATAGGCCAGTCAACCAAAAACAACCCGGTATCCGTACAAATCTTCCAAATTTCTCTGACTTGACCAGAATTGCAAACCGCAGGTCAAATGGTGAGGAGGAGATTATTTATACGCCGCCACATGGGCTTGATCTCCTGCAAAAACTGTTGATTGATATGCTGGATTACGTTTATGACGATGACACGTACGATCTTCATCCGTTGATTAAAATAGCCTTGGCGCATTATCAGTTTGAGAGCATCCACCCATTTCGGGACGGAAACGGCAGAACTGGACGAATTCTGAATATCCTGTTCCTTTGCCAAAAGGGTTACTTGGATTCACCGATCCTTTACGCGAGCTCCTATATCATCCGAAACAAGAACCAGTATTATGATCTCCTGCGCACCTCCAAGGAAACGGAACAATATGACCCAATCGTTGAGTTTATGCTCCGTTCATTCAAGGAAACAGCGGAACAAACATTGAAAATTGTTGAGAGCATCCGTTCTCTTCTGACTCAATACTCAGACGAAAAATACCTCACCACACTGAAAGGCCAGCTTGAACCACTGCAAAATACAGTGAACGTTATCTTCAAAAAGGTCTATGTTAGAGTTGCGGATCTTGTGGAAATAGGCATCCACCGTCAGACGGCTGCAGTTTATCTGGATCAGTTCGTTGACCAGGGTCTGCTGGTTAAAAATCGTGTTGGCCGGGACAACATATACAAAAACATCAAACTGCTTGAGCTGTTTGACTATGATAGCGAGGAGACACAATGAACAATATTACATTAACAGCAGATGTAAACAGCAAAGTTAACCTTGTAAAAAGCATTGCGAATAAGACCCGCGGGCCTTACACACCAGAGAAGTACGGCAATGTCATTATCCCCATGGCGATTATTCGCCGCTTTGACTGCATCCTGGCTGACAAAAACGCAGAGATAGAAAAGATTCTGCAGGCTGCTTCCAAGGTCAAGGGCATGACGCCCGATAAGCTGGAGGAAATGGTCAAACGCCAGTGTAATGTACCGTTCTATAACGCAAAATGCGTATCGCTGGAACAACTGGTAGGTGATAGCGACAATCTGAACTCCAATTTTTTGGAGTTCATCGCTGCCTATTCTCCCAGCATCCAGCGAATTCTGCAGAGCCTGAAATTCCGTGAAGAAGTGGAATTTATGATCAAAAAAGGCATTTTATTTGAGGTGGTCAAAGCGTTTTCGGAAGTGGACTTCCATCCCTCAACTACAAGCCCTATGGCAATGGGATATATTTTTGAGGAAATCATCCGCACCTATAAAGCCAATGCCGAGGCTGGTGATCATTACACGCCACGTGAAGTCATTGCCCTCTGTATAGATCTGATGCTTAGCGAGAACGTGGACAACCTAAAAAAAGAAGGCAAAATCATTCGCATCTACGATGGCTGCTGCGGTACCGGCGGCATGCTGACCACAGCAAAGCGCATGCTGACCGATCCGGAGGAAGGCTTCAATATCCGTGGCGAGAACATCCGGCTCTACGGTCAGGACAACAACCCGGAGGCCTATGCTGTCTGCCAGGCGGAAATGTTGATGCTGGGGGATGATCCTTCCTATATCCGGGAGGGAAACACGCTGACGGAGGATCAGTTCCCCGGGGAAAAGTTTGACCTGCTGATCACCAATCCGCCCTTTGGCGTGGAGTGGAAGACGGAAAAGAGCACCGTGGAAATAGAGCTCAAACAACCCAACAACCGCTTTGTGGCCGGGACACCCCGCGTCAGTGACGGACAGCTTCTATTCCTGCAGAATCTGTTGGCAAAGGCGGAGGATGACGCCCGTGTTGCTATAATCCTGAATGGCTCCCCGCTGTTTTCCGGTGACGCCGGGAGCGGCGAGAGCGAGATCCGGCGCTATGTGCTGGAAAATCATTTGCTGGAGGCGATCATAGCTCTGCCAGACCAGATGTTTTATAACACCGGTATTTTTACCTATATCTGGATTCTCTCCAAAAAGCCCAACTCCCGCCGCAATCACAAGATCCAGCTCATTGATGCAACGGCCCTCTATGTGGCACAGACGCCGAAGTCTCTCGGCAACAAGCGCAAGTTCATCGATGATGATAACCGCCGTAAGATCGTGACTGAGTATACAGCTTTTGCGGAATCCGGTATCAGTAAGATTTTTGATGCGGACGATTTCGGCTATACCAAGGTGACGATGGAGTGCCCGCTGTATGACGAAAATGGCAACAAAGTCATCAAGCGCGGTGCGGTGCAGGTGGATTCCAAGCGGCGAGATACGGAGATCATCCCGCTCAAGCAGGATGTGGATGCTTACATCAAATCAGAAGTCCTGCCCTATGTGCCCGACGCCTTCCCCGACCGCAGTAAGGATAAGATCGGCTATGAGATTCCCTTCACCCGCTATTTTTATAAGTATACGCCACCCCGCAAGAGCAGCGATATCCTCAAGGAGATCATTGCCAACGAAGAAGAGCTGCAGCAGACTATGAAGGCGGTGCTGAGATGAGAGCCATGAAAGACAGTGGAATCGAGTGGATCGGCGAGATTCCGCAGAATTGGTTGACCAAAAAACTGAAATACTGTGTTGATTTGCGCCTTGAAAAGACAGCTGATAAAGCATCCCATGCTCCATACATTGGTCTTGAGCATATCTCTTCATTCACAGGAACCCTTTGCGAAGGCTATGAGGCCATCACAGATTTCAATGGAGATACACTGGACTTCTGTCAGGGTGATATCTTGTTTGGAAAACTGCGTCCATATCTTGCAAAGGCATTTAAGGCTAAGGACAGTGGGCGTTGCTCATCCGAGTTTTGGGTAATGAATCCTACTGGAATTGAAGGAAAGTACCTTTTGTATTATGTGCTTTCTCATGGTTTTATTTCTGATGTTGATCATTCGACCTTTGGAGTGAAAATGCCTCGAGCTGAGTGGGACTATGCGGGAGATGAAAAAATACCTTTTCCGCCGCAAGAAGAACAATTCCGAATCGTCACATATCTCGATACCAAATGCGCAGAGATTGATGCGCTGATCGCTGCGAAAGAAAAGACCAACGCGCTGCTGAAAGAGCGGCGGCAGAGCATCATTTATGAGGCGGTCACCAAAGGCCTTGATCCCACTGTGCCTATGAAAGACAGCGGCGTTGAATGGATTGGGGAGATTCCAGCGGAATGGAGTGTTTATCGCTTTAAGTATCTTCTCAAGTCTGGGAAAGATGCAATTAAAGCAGGACCGTTTGGCAGTAGCTTGACATCTGTCGATATGCAAGAAAATGCTGTTAAAGTCTTCACTCAGCGGACTGTACTTGACAATGACTTTGAATCGGGCAATGAGTATGTGTCCGAAGAAAAGAGCCAAGAATTAAAGGGCTTTATGGCAACTCCTGGCGACATACTTATTACAACTCGCGGAACGATTGGAAAAGCAGCGATTGTACCAAATGACAAGAGAGGTATCCTCCACCCTTGTTTAATCAGAATAAGTGTTGCGCCCGCTATCTTTTCAAAGGAGTTACTGTGCCGGATTCTCAATGAGACAAGTATTCTGACAGAACAGCTGAAATTGGCCAGTAATGCGACTACAATTGATGTAATCTATACGCAAAACCTTTTGAATATTTTTATTCCTGTCCCACCGATTGAAGAGCAAACAATGATAGAGGACTATCTGCGCACGCAATGCTCAACCATTGATAATCTGATTTCAATCAACGAAACAACAGTAAAAGGTCTTAAAGAATACCGCCAAAGTCTGATCTATGAGGCGGTCACGGGTAAAATTATAGTATAAGAAAGGTGAATGATATTGAAAATCAACTTATTCAAAATACCTAAAGAAAGTGTTCCCGATTTATCGGTTGACCTTGAAGAAAATGATTATGAGCCAGCAGCAGACAAATCAGATAAGAACTGTTATGTCGTTTTGTATCTCAAAAAGAAGCATTCTGAAAATCAAAGTTGGCTCGAGTATTATCGTACTCTTTTGGATAAAGATACTTTTTCCCATTACTCTGAAGATCTAGGAAGTGAAGCCATCTCGGGTGCCTTCCTGATAGAAACCAGCACATATGCATATGTTGTTGCACATGGACAAGCGCATTTTATTGTCCGCAAGTTTTGCGATAAGGATTTTGGGCTAGACCTTGCGGAGAGAATTGTTGATCCTGCGGGGTTGAAGATGAAGCATTCGCAAACCTTTACCTCCGCTGGAAAAAAAGACATTACATCTTATTCTCACAAGAGAAAGTTGGGAGATTCTTGCGAGTATGGCGAGGCTTTCAGTTATGTTAAGTGCAAAACAATTGATAAAAGACAATGGGGCGATACTGTCGACTTTGGGGAATCAGCACGATTTTCTTTTGGCAAGGATTTTTTGCTCTCGCCAGACGAGTTATATAAACTAACCAATCATATAGATGCTATCATTCAAACACCTGCAACAATCAAATTGCCAAGATATCGTAAGGTAGTTGACAAAAGTGTGTTAGAACATCTGGATCAGGAGTTTAATCAGCATTTTTTGGATTTCTTGATGGATGTTGATGTGGATGATTACTGGTTAACGGGTGTAAGCTTCAACTTTTCCAACGATTATCGCTGTTCACTCAAAATGCGTCAAATAGATATGACCGATATAATTGACTCTCTAGATGTTAATACTTTACGTAATGCCGTTGCTACTCACACCGAACTCGTTGGAGACCGTTATGACTTAATAAGAGTGATGTTCTATGACGAAAATGATGATCTTGTATTCTATAAGCGCTTGAAGGATTTGATGCAGGTCACGATTGAGTATGATGGAAAATACTTTGTTTGGTTTCATAATGAATGGGTTGAGTTTAGCGAGTCATATGTATCATTTATTGAAGAACAAGTTGATAGCATTAAGTTTGAACTAAAAGACGCGGGGAACAAAAATGAAACTCAGTTAATTGAATCATTGGCACAAAGCAGACAGTATACTCAACTCCACAAAGACAATGTATATATTGGAAAGTACTGTATAGAAAAAGCAGATTTGATGGATGATGATAATATAATAATGATTAAGGATCAACACGGGCAAGCGGATTTGGTATACTTAATAAAGCAAGCAACTACATCTATTAGGTTATCTGCAGCGGGTGAGTTTGGGCAAAACATTTTTGACGGACGTAATGTTTGTCTATGGATGCTTGTTGAGCGAAAAACATTAACAAAACTTTCGGATTTTAAGTCATTCCATTTGTTGGACGCATTGAATGACTTTAGGAGAGAAGTTGTTAGCAAAAACCTTACTCCTGTTGTTTGGGTTAGTCTGAGCGCAAGTTAATCTCCGTTTTCTGAGGGTGCCAGACCTCAGCGGACAAAGGAGGAATATACATGGCAGAAAAAGATTTACGGGAAAACCCGTTCCGGGACGAGATTTATGACTACTTTCTCGCACACGGCTATGTGGCCGGGAAGAAGGCAGACTATGACTATAAGCACGCCCTGGATGTCGGAAAGCTGTTCTCCTTTCTGGAAGCTACCCAGGCAGAAGAACTGAACAGGTTCAAGGAAACCTACGGCTCCCGCTATCAGGAGCGATATATAGAGCTGCTGTGTCAGAAAATTGAAAACCGCGGTCTGCTGACGGCTCTGAAAGAATGGGTGGAGGATTATGCCAGCGGTACAAAGTTCAGCCTTGCCTTTTTTAAGTCGGGGCTGGATGCCATGTCCGAAGGACTGGAGCTGTATGAGAAAAACATCTTCTCGATCCGAAAGGAGTTCAGCTTTGAGGATAAACCGGAGCCTTACCGGGTAGATCTTGCGCTGTTCCTGAACGGCATTCCGCTTGTGATGATCGAGCTGAAAAAGCAGACAGTGGGGCAAAAGGCGATCTTTGAGGGCACCAAGCAGTTTCAGACAACGCGCAATCCGGATGAGTTGATTTTCTCTTTCAATCGCCGCACACTCGTCTACTTCACACTGGATGAGTTTGCCGCATTCCTGACCACTCGTCTGGACCGAAAAGAAACCCGGTTTCTGCCTTTCAACCGCGGCACAGAGGATGAAGGCGCGGGTAATCCCGTTGTTCCGGGCAAGCACAGCACCTGCTATGTCTGGGAGGATATTCTCCAAAAGGACATGCTGCTGCGTATAATCCGGGAATTCATGTTCATCGACGACGAGGGCGCTATGATTTTTCCGAGGTTTCATCAATTGCGGGCGGTTCTTCGTTGCAAGCGGGATGTGCTGGAAAACGGCGTCGGCGGACGCTATCTGATCTGGCACAGTGCCGGAAGCGGTAAGACAAAAACAATCGCATGGCTTGCCACACGGCTGATCAATCTTGAATGCTTTAAGACCGTTATCGTTATCAGCGACAGAACGGTCATTGACAGTCAGCTCGGCAATGAGCTGATACAGATCGACGGACAAAAGGGCGTCGCGCAGCACATCGATACGACATCCAAGGATTTGCTTAAAAAACTGAATGATGGCGGATATATCATTGTAACAACGTTACAGAAATTCCGCCCGATTCTGAATGAGATCAAGCGGAACGAAGAGCGAAATTATGCAATCATTATCGACGAAGCGCATTCCTCAACTGCCGGCAAGTCAATGTCCAAGGCTTCCGAGACGCTGACCGGTAAATCTTTGAAAGACTCTGTAGAACTGGATGATGTATATGAGGATCTGGAGGATGGTCAGAACCAGCTGATTCGGGACGGTGCCGCGATTCGCAGCACAAAAAATGTCAGCTACTTTGCTTTTACCGCAACGCCGAAGAAGGAGACTATGGAACTCTTCGGTACACGTACAGAGATCGGTAAGACCTATTTCGACAAGTACTCCATGAAGCAGGCGATTGAGGAACGCTTTATTCTCAATCCGCTGCTTTGCTATACCTCGTATCGGGACTTCTATCGCGTTGAAAAGAAAAAAGACGACAGCACCGAATATGACAGCGCCAAAGCACAGGCAGCGATTTTGAACTATGTGACAACGTCCGATGAGGTAATCCAGACCAAGACGGAAATCATGTTGAACGACTTCATAGAGCGGCGGCAGTCCTGGCTTGAGAACAGAGCGAAAGCTATGATTATCACGCCATCGCGCAAACATGCTGTCTGTTATAAGCTTGCCATAGACGAGTATTTGAAAAAACGTGGTTGCGCGTTCCGTTCTTGTGTCGCCTTTACCGGAACGATCGATCTTGACGGGGTAAAGTTCACCGAAGAACAAATGAACAAGGATTATCTTGAACACGGCGTGCCTTATGATATCAAATCAATCATTCATAAGAACGATGACTGTCGGATTATAATTGTTGCTGACAAGCTGCAGACGGGTTTTGATGAAGATGCTCTTTGCGTTATGTATATTGACAAAAAGCTGAACAGTAGTGTCAAAGCCGTGCAGACGATTTCTCGCTTGAATCGTACAGCCCGTAATAAGCGCACATTTGTGATGGATTTTATCAATGATCCGGATATGATTCAGGGATTCTTTACGCAGTATTACGGAGGCGAATTGTATCTGCCTACTGAAAACGAGACAGACCCGAACATCCTCTTTGCAAAGCGGGACCACATTCTGGATTATTGCGTTGTCACGCTTTTGGATGCGCAGAGATTATATAAGCTGATTTCCTCGGAAGAAGAAAACAGTGGCGAACTGACCTCGATTCTTGCCGGAATCTCACGTAATTATCGTGCTTTGGAGCCGGAAAAGCAAAAAACATTCGCTCTTGAACTGAAGAAATTTGGGAAACTGTTCTACTATATCTCTGCGGTGTATAATGTATGGAATCAAGATATGGAGCAGTTGGCTGTTGTTTTTAATGTTTTATTCAATGTGCTTTATGAGAGAGAGGTTACCCCGGATATTGATGCCTCTGAACTTGTTGATCTGGTTGAGTACTCAACAAAGTTGTCTCAAGAGGAATTTACAATCATTCTTTCCGCAGAAGATCAGACGTTTAGCGGAATCTCAACGGATGTTGCTGCCGCAGACAGAACTATGTCTGTAATCGATGAGATAATTGAAAAGTTTAATCTGCGCTATGCTCATGCTGATGAGGAAATAGGTGATATAATCACAGATCTCAGTAGCGATAAGGATCTGCAATCGAACGTAAAGAACAGTAGTATCAGTGCATATGAGGCGGCGGTTGCAGAGCGGCTATCGTCCCGTATTATGGATGGACTGTTTGAAGGAACAGTAGAAGGAGATACTGAAAAAGCAGAGTTCTATACTGAATTAAGTGAAAACACGTCTGCATTGATTCAGATTCGCAACTCAATCATCCATAAGATTAAGAATCTTTTGCTCGCCAGTTGACTATATAGATTATCGAAGTGCCACAGCCGCCACAATCTTAGTTTTGTGCCAGTTGTGGTACTATTCTTATAAAATAAGCTGCACATTGTTTTACCTATGCCCTCTTGTTTAACTTATATAAGAATCTGTGAGGTTATCTATCATGAAGATACTTGATATAGATATGGACTACTTTATGGAAAAAATTGCTCATACAGACGCACAAATAACAGAACGCTTGTCCGAAGAAGAATACGGCGATTGTGTATGGTCGGAACAGCGAGTTCGCTCTTTCTTTGAAAACAATCTCGGGCTATCAAAAGAGAATAAAATTAGAGGGCGTATTGTCACAGGACATAATGAAGCTTTGCTTTTTTGGAAAGAACTGATTGCTGAGAAAAAACTGTCCACTCCATTTGAGGTTGTTCATGTAGACTCTCATGCTGATTTAGGTTTAGGTTTTGACTCTCCGTATTATATTATGCAAAAGCTATTGGCACAGCCTGTCCAACAACGCCCTCAGCACAGCAAATATAATGACTGTAACGGCAGAGAGCAAGCAGAAGGAATTGGAGATTATCTCTTGTTTGCAATAGCGTATCAGTGGATTTCAAAGATAAACTATTGTGCTAATCCCAATGGAGATAAAAATGATTATGTATGGGAAACATTAAAAGATTTTCATGAGGATTTTGTATGGGACAAACCCGTAGAGAACATAATTCAACTCCTTTATAACCCAAACGAAGAATTGCCACGATATTATGATGCCGCTGATGTTAAACAACGGTATATAAACGGAAGTCATAGAGAGCCAGAAGTTCCCCTTTTGATTATTCCTACAATAGAAGCCGTGAAATATGATGGCGATTTTGACTTCGTAGTAATGGCACAATCCCCGAATTATACTCCTGCATCTGCGGATTTCATTATGGATATTATCAGAGAATATATGGATGAATGTTAATGCTCTGAATCCGTGCTTTAAAAGACCAGTCGTAAGATCAGGAAGGATAACCCCGACGCGCTGAAGAATGAAAGCATGCGACAGAAGACAGAAAATAATATTATTCTTCTCTTCCATCCTCATAAGTGCCACGGCTGCCTCAAACTTAGTTTTGTGGCAGTTGTGGCACTTTTTGCATATTAGCTTAAAAAAGTTGAAAACTGTTTTGCCAAAGTCCCACTTTTCGGTCGGCGAAATTTGCCAAAATGCATCGTTGCCTGTATAATAGAGATGTAATGACCACATGGAGGTGACAAACATGGCAAAAGAATTTGACGTTGGCTTTTTGGGCTTGCACGGTTCCATTGACGAAGAAACCGCGAAAGCGATCTTCCGCGGTGATTTTGACATTACGGCACAGGCACCGGATACAACACATTATTCCGAACAAGATCGGCGAGTCTTTGAAATCGCCAAAAGAGTGCTTAATAACCGTTGGAACGAAGAAATGCGCAATCAGGGAATCACTGCAAAGCCCTCCGACTTCTCCAATGATCACCCGCCAACGCTGTTGAGAAACAAGAACGCTGAAGTTCTCGCGGCGTTTTCAACAGAGCTGCACCCGGAGATGCTGAAAATCGTTGACAGTATCTTGTCCGAAGGTGAAGAATGCATTGATGATGCTGTTGAACCGGACGAGGA
>JAEEGL012094819.1_pt1 | contig 11389 bp, 6 predicted proteins | sample 9134231 | NCBI WGS metagenome assembly JAEEGL01 (sample SAMN16246548, study PRJNA631951) | gut metagenome | biome: gut microbiome; feature: rumen; material: fiber-attached | host: Bos | place: Iran: Karaj | collected 2018-10
CGACAAGATGATGGCCAGCGGCTTCGACATCAAGCCTACGCAGAGCGCCATCTGCGCCGTCATGCTGTATGACGCTCCTCTCTCGCAGCGCTTTGCCGCCCGTCTGCAGGACGAAGGCATCTACGTCACGGGCTTCTACTATCCCGTTGTGCCGAAGGGTCAGGCCCGCATCCGCGTGCAGATTTCAGCAGGCCACAACCGCGAGCAGCTCGACAAGTGCATCGCCGCCTTCATCAAGGTAGGCAAGGAACTGGGCGTGCTGAAGTAGCCGTCTGTCAAGGTCGCAGCATGACTCTTGCGGCGAGCGAAAGCATCGGCTGGCTACAGCCGCTCATGCCGCTCCCTCTGTACAAGAAACACCGCAAATGCAGCGCAGTCCATGCGCGCATTTGCGGTGCTTTGTTTTGGGCAATAATAGCGCTGCCGGGTGAGGTTTACTCGGCGACAAAATCGCCGAGCGCTATCGGGCGCTTGAGGCCGTTTCCGACATCGCTAACGGGGGAAGGGTCAATGGCTGTATTATCTCCTTGTTCTATGCTCTATTGATGTCCATTTGCGCATATATAGGCAGGGGCTTGCGCGTATAGTACGTGAAGGCTTGCGCGTATATAGGCAGAGGCTTGCGCGTATATACGTAAAGGGCTTAGCGTATAGTACGTGAAGGGCTTCGCGTAAATTCGCGAAGGCTTGTATCAATAATGATACTCGCGTGTGGCACCGTAGGCTCTCGACCTGATGCGCATCAGTCGACGTAGTAGACGCGTTTGACGCGGGGCGAGACGGAGGTGAGGATTTCGTAGGGGATAGTGTCGATGGCGGCGGCGAGGAGGCTGGGATGGAGTTCGGGGCCAAAGATGACGGCCGTGTCGCCCTCCTTGCAGTCGATATCGGTGACGTCGATCATGCAGACGTCCATGCAGATATTGCCGATATAGGGGGCTCGCTTGCCGTTGACGAGGCAGTAGGCGTGCCCGTTGCCCAAGTGGCGGTTGAGGCCGTCGGCATAGCCGATAGGCAGGGCGGCGATGCGGCTGTCGCGGCTCAGATGTCCTTTGCGTGAATAGCCTACTGTCTCATTGGCTGGTACGTCATGAATCTGCAGGATGGTTGTTTTGAGCGTGGAGATGGGAGTCAATGGGGAATGGACAGTGGACAATGGGGAATGGACAGTGGACGATGGTGCTTGTGCAATGCTTTGTGAGCTGTCGGATGCAGTCTGAGCGGCTTTCAGTTTGTCGCCCGCCAAGGGGTCTACGCCGTAGAGGCCGAGTCCGAGACGTACCATCTCGCAGTGGCGCTCGGGGAAGTGCTCGATGCCGGCTGAGTTGCAGATATGGCGCAGGATGGGGTGGGGGAAAGCCTCCTGCAGGCGAGCAGTGGCCTCGAGGAAGAGCTGCCATTGCTGGTTGGAGAAGGCGTCGAAGTCCTCGCTGTCCGAACCTACGAAATGGCTGAAGACGGAACGCGGGATGAGCGCTTTCTGCGCGTGGAGGCGGTCGATGAGTTGGGGCAGGTCGTGCTTAGGGTCGAAGCCGAGGCGGTGCATGCCGGTGTCCAGCTTGAGGTGGATGGGGAAGGCGGTGATGCCTTCGTGCTCAGCGGCGCGGATGAGGGCGTCGAGGAGTCGGAAGCTGTAGACTTCGGGCTCGAGGTGGTACTCGAAGAGCGTCCTGAAGCTGCTCATCTCGGGATTCATGATCATGATGTTGGAGGTGATGCCGGCGCGGCGCAGTTCGACGCCCTCGTCGGCCACGGCCACAGCCAAGTAGTCGACGCGGTGGTCTTGCAGCGTCTTGGCTATCTCGACGGCTCCTGCTCCATAGGCCGAGGCTTTAACCATGCAAACCATCTTCGTCTCGGGGCGCATGAAGGAGCGGTAGTAGTTGAGGTTGTCGATGACAGCCGAGAGGTTGACCTCGAGGATGGTCTCATGGACCTTCTGGACAAGTGCGTCGGCAATGCGGTCGAAGCGTGCCTGACGCGAGCCTTTGATGAGTACGATGCCGTCGTGGATAGCCTGCGGAGCGGGGCTGCTCAGGAACTGCTCGACCGAGTCGAAGAGCTTCAAGGCTGCGGGGCGCAGGTCCTCGGCAACACACATCATGCCCGAGCTGATCTCGCGTCCGATGCCGATGAGCTCGTCCACTCCGTACTCCTTGACGAGGCCGGCTACTTGATGGTAGAGTTCGGTCAGGTTGAGTCCCGACTGCTTGATGTCTGAGAGGATGAGCGTGCGCCGTCGGTTGCTGCCTTCGGGTCGGCGTCGCATGAAGTCGAGGGCAATCTCGAGCGAGCCGAGGTCGTTGTTGCAAGTGTCGGTGATGAGCGTACAGCCGGCGCGTCCCTCCTTGACTTCGAGGCGCATGGCCACGGGCTCGAGGTGAGCGATGCGTTCGCGGATGACGTCGTCGTCGAGACCCAGGTAGCGGCAGATGCAGGCGCAGTGGATAGCATCCTCGCGGCTGGCGGCGTCGTCGGTGGGCAGCAGGTCGATGAGCGGCATGAACTCCTGCATAGTCCATCCTATGCGCTCGCCTTTGAAGTCGCTCGCATCGACGCACTCGCTGATGAGCGGGTCGTCGGCGTTGAAGATGAGGACGCGCGAGTTGTGGAAAAGGCGCAGCTTCTCGCGACATTTCTCGTGGCGGTCGGCGAAGTTCTCGTCATGGGCCGAGCCGAGGTGGGTGAGCACGCCTATCGTGGGTTGGATTATTCCCTCGAGGGCACTCATCTCGCCGGGTTCGCTGATGCCGGCCTCGAAGATGCCGAGCTGTGTCTGTTCGGTCAATCGCCACACCGACAGCGGCACGCCAATCTGCGAGTTCCATGAGCGGGGCGAGCGCGTGATGTTGAAGTCGGGTGCCAGCAACTGATAGAGCCATTCCTTGACGATGGTCTTGCCGTTGCTGCCGGTGATGCCGATGATGGGGATGTTGAATTCTTCGCGGTGGCGCTCGGCCAATCGTTGCAGGGCCTTCAGGGGCGAGGTGACGACGAGGTAGTTGGCATCAGGCTCGGGCTGCTCGGGGAGCTGACTGACCACGAAGGCTCGCACGCCGCGGCGATAGAGTTCGGGTATGTAGCGATGACCATCGTTCTTCTGTGTGCGAATGGCAAAGAAGAGGGTCTCTTCGGGGAAGGTCAGCGAGCGGCTGTCCGTGAGCAGCCAGTCGATATGGGTGTCGGCCTCACCTACTCGGTGAGCACCAATGAGCGTGGCAATGAGGGATATAGGATAGGTCATATGTGAAGTTGAAAAGTTGAAAAGTTGAAAGGTTGAAAAGTTGAAAGGTTGAAAAGTTGAAACGTTCTTCGCAAGCGCCCGTTCCCGTTCTCGTTCCCGTTAACGTTCCCGTTCTCGTTGTCGTTCCCGTTAACGTTCCCGTTCTCGTTTTCGTCTACAATTCAATATTGTATTTCGTCATGAGGTCGCTCAGTCGCTGGCGTGTTTGTTCGCGGAAGCGTATGCTTTCGGGCGAGGTAGGGTCCTCGGGGCGATGCTGTAGGGCGCGCCGTATGGGTTCGTAGTCAACGAGATAGCGGTGCGCCTCGGCGTCCAGCCAGCGCTCTACGAAGCGCTCCCAGATGTAGTCGATAGCCTGCTCCGAGGGATGCAGCATATCGGGGGCATAGAAGCGGTAGTCGCGCAGTTCGTCGAGCTGCAGCTCGTAGGCGGGGAAGTAGTGCACCTGCTCGGGGTGGCGCCGTACGACCTCGTCGACGGCCAGCAGCAGCACGGCCTTCGACAGGCGGCTCTCGTGGAAGCCGTACTTGGCGTAGCGGTAGGGCGAGACGGTCAGGATGACCTGGCTGCGGCTGAAGAGGCGGCAGATGGCCTCGAGCGTCTCCACGCATTGCGCCTGCGTCAGCTCGCGTTCCACGAACTCGCTCTGTGGACGCTTGTGGCAGTTGCCTACGGCCAGGTGGCTCTCCGCGTGCTCGTAGTAGCGATTGGTGCCAAGGGTGATGACGAGCGTATCGGGATTCCATTCCACCAGCTTGCCGCGCGCCGAGAGCAGGCCCGCCTTGCACGCCTCGAGCGACGACGCGTTGAACTTGCTGCCTGCCAGCCACGTGTGCCAGCGATGGTCGTCGTCCTCGAAGTAGAGCGCGTCGTACATCGGATTCTGCGTCAGCGCCTGCAGGATGCTCAGTGGATTGTAGAGCACGCCGAAGGGATTCACGAGGGCCGGGAGGCCACTCTCGCGCATCTTCGTTCCGATGTTCTCGGCAAAGCACGAGCCGATGAAAGCAACGCGGTTTCGGAGTCCTATTGGGCGGTCGAGGGGAGTGATTTCTACGGTTGTTTGCAGTTTCATGTCGCAAAATTAGTTCTTTTTGTCTGGAAAATGCTCGCATAAGACAAAAAATTGTTACTTTTGCCCCGAATTTCTATCCAATGACTGAAAATAAGCAATCAGAATACCCACTTTTGGAGCGTATCAAGTTGCCTGCTTACCTCCGTCAGCTGCCCTTGGAGCAGTTGCCCGAGGTCTGTCGCGAACTGCGGCAGGATATCATCAACGAGCTCTCCGACAACCCCGGCCACTTCGCATCGAGCCTGGGCGTCGTCGAACTGACGGTGGCGCTCCATTATGTTTACAACACACCCTACGACCGCATTGTCTGGGACGTGGGTCATCAGGCCTATGGCCATAAGATTCTCACGGGTCGCCGCGAAGCCTTCCGTACTAACCGCCGGCTGGGCGGACTCAAGCCCTTCCCCTCGCCCGAGGAGAGCGAGTACGACGCCTTCACCGCAGGTCACGCCTCCAACAGCATCAGCGCTGCCCTCGGCATCGCCCTGGCGGCCAAGGCTAAGAACGAGACCGACCGCCACGTAGTGGCTGTCATCGGCGACGGCGCTATGAGCGGAGGACTCGCCTTCGAGGGTCTTAACAACGCCGCCAACACGCCCAATGACGTGCTCATCATCCTCAACGACAACAACATGAGCATCGACCGCAGCGTAGGTGGCATGAAGAACCTGCTGCACCTGTTGCAGACTAACCCCTTCTACAACCGCCTGCGCTACAAGGCCTCGCGCCAGCTGCTCTCGTGGGGATGGATGAGCGAGGAGCGCAAGAAGAGCTTCCTCCGTTTCAACAACTCGCTCAAGAGCTTCATCAACCGCCAGCAGAACGTGTTCGAGGGCATGGACATCCGCTACTTCGGGCCTACCGACGGGCATGACGTCATCGACCTGGTCAAGACCCTCCGCGTCATCAAGGACATGAACGGGCCCAAGCTGCTCCACATCCATACCATCAAGGGCAAGGGCTTCGAACCCGCCGAGCACGGCGATGCCATCTGGCACGCGCCGGGCAAGTTCGACCCCCAGACGGGCGAGCTCATCAAGACCGACGACTCGGGTCTGCCGCCCAAGTTCCAGGATGTCTTCGGACATACCTTATTAGAACTCGCGCGCGCGAACGAACGCATCGTCGGCGTCACGCCTGCCATGCCTACGGGTTGCTCCATGAACATCATGATGGAGGCCATGCCCAATCGCGCCTATGACGTCGGCATCGCCGAGGGGCATGCCGTCACCTTCTCTGCTGGTATGGCCAAGGACGGCCTGCTCCCCTTCTGCAATATCTACAGCTCCTTCGCCCAGCGCGCCTACGACAACCTCATCCATGACGTCTGTATCTCGCGCCTGAACGTAGTCCTCTGCTTGGACCGCGCAGGCCTCGTCGGCGAGGACGGCCCCACCCACCACGGCGCCTTCGACCTCGCCTACCTGCGACCTATCCCCAACCTGACGATAGCCTCGCCCATGGACGAGCACGAACTGCGCCACCTGATGTACACGGCCCAGCTGCCCGACCGCGGTCCCTTCGTCATCCGCTATCCGCGCGGCCGAGGCTCGCAGCCCGACTGGCGCTGTCCGATGGAAGAAGTGCCCATCGGCCGCGGACGCCGCCTGAAGGAAGGCACCGACCTCGCGGTCCTCACCCTTGGCCCCATCGGCATCACCGCCGTCCAGGCCATCCGCGAAGTAGAGGCCGAGAACCCCGGGCTCAGCATCGCTCACTACGATATGCGCTTCCTCAAACCCTTGGACGAACGCATCCTCACGGAGGTCGCCTCGCGCTTCCGCCGCATCGTCACCGTCGAGGATGGCGTGCGCACCGGAGGCCTCGGCTCGGCAGTCCTCGAGTGGCTGTCCGACCACGGCGCAGCGGTCGCCGTCACGCGCTTGGGGCTGCCCGACTGTTTCGTTGAGCATGGCTCAGTGGCAGAGCTCCATCACATCTGCGGCATAGACTGCGAAGGCATCAAGCGGGCGCTGAAAGCTTGAGGTGCGCGTTCGGCTCTCCTCCCCCCTAAAGACACTCTATCCCCTATGAAAATCATCATCGCAGGCGCAGGCGCCGTCGGAAGCCATTTGGCAGCGCTACTCACCAACGAGAACCACGACATTGTCCTCATCGACCCCGACGAGAACAAGTTGGCCAATGCCAGTGAGGGCCTCGACCTGATGACGCTCTCCGTCGCACCCACTAGCATCAGCGGACTCAAGGAGGCGGGCACTCCGCAGGCCGACCTCTTCATCGCCGTAACGCCTTCCGAGACGAGCAACCTGACCTGCTGCATGCTAGCCAGCAGCCTCGGCGCCAAGAAGACTGTGGCGCGCATCGACAACGGCGAGTACCTCGAGCCCCGCAATCGCGAGTTCTTCACCTCCAAGGGCATCGGCTCGCTCATCTACCCCGAGTCGTTGGCTGCCAAGGAGATCATCGATGGCGTGCGACGCTCCTGGGCCCGTCAGTGGTGGGAGGTCCATGAGGGAGCCCTCATCATCCTCGGCATCAAGCTGCGCGAGGAGGCCGCAGCCCTCTATGGCAAGAAACTCAAGGACCTCTGCCCGCCCGATTCGCCCTATCACATCGTTGCCATCAAGCGCGACGAAGATACTATCATCCCCGGCGGTTTCGACGAACTGCGGCTGGGCGATATCGCCTATTTCATGACCACTAAGCTTTTCGTGCCCAACATACGTCAGCTTGTAGGCAAGGAGAGCTACCCCGACGTCAAGCGCGTGATGATCATGGGAGGCGGACGCATCGCCGTCCAGACCTGCCAACGCCTGCCCGACTACATGGACGCCAAGATCGTCGAGAAGGACATCGACCGCTGCCGCAAGCTGGGCGAGCTGCTCGACAACGACAACGTCCTCGTCATCAATGGCGACGGGCGCGACACGCAGCTCCTCCAAGAGGAGGGCATACGCCAGATGCAGGCCTTCTGCGCCCTCACCCCCGACACCGAGAGCAACATCCTCGCCTGCCTCGCCGCCAAGCGCATGGGTGTGCGCAAGACAGTGGCCCTCGTCGAGAACATGGAGTATATTACCATGGCCGAGAAGCTGGACATCGGCACCATCATCAACAAGAAGGTCATCGCCGCAGGTCACATCTATCAGATGATGCTCGACTCCGACGTCGCCAGCGTCAAGAGCCTTACCATCGCCGATGCCGACGTAGCCGAGTTCGATGTCGTCGAAGGCTCCCTCGTCACCCGCGAACCCGTCATGAGCCTCCATCTCCCCAAGGGCATCACCATCGGCGGCCTCGTCCGCAACGGCGAAGGCATCCTCGTCAACGGACGCACCCAGATCCAAGCCGGCGACCGCGTCGTCGTCTTCTCCCGCACTGCCCTCTTCAAGCAGCTCGACCGCTACTTCAGAAAGCCTCAAGGCGGCCTCTTCAGCATCTTCCACTGAGGCCCTTCGCTTCTCGCCCCTCTTGCCTCTCTCGCCTCTCGCCCCTTGCCTCTCGCCCCTCGCCTCTCGCCCTTCGCCCCTCGCCCCTCGCCCTTCTCCCTTCGCCTCTCGCCTTGATGAGCCACCGTTCGCGTGCCGTCAGGTACGCGCCCCCTCCCCGATTATCCATAACCCCCTTATTTATTATTCATTAACCATCAATCATCAATGATCTCTATTCATCACTATCACCCCGCTTCCTCCCTCTTCCAGAGGGCCTCGGCGCCTGTCACCTTCCGCCGTTTCTGCCGGGGCGGCTATGCCGTCTTCGCCAGCCTCCATCGCGAGGTCCGTATCGGCGTCCTCACCGTCGCCATGCTCGGCAGCGTCAACATCCCCAAGGTACAGGCCATGCAGCCCTCCGCCGCCCCCACGGCCGACGAGGAAGCCGACGAGCACGACCTGGCCGAGGTCTCCGTGGCGGGCACACTCTCGCCCCTCACCTCCCTCCAGGCAGCCCGCATCGTCAGCGTCATCACGGCGCAACAAATCGAAGCGTCGGCGGCGCAGTCCGTCAACGACCTCCTCAAATTAGCCGTCGGCGTCGACGTCCGGCAACGCGGCGGCTTTGGTATTCAGTCGGACATCTCCATCGATGGCGGCACCTTTGACCAGATCACACTCCTGCTCAACGGCGTCAACATCTCCCTCCCACAGACCGGCCATCTCGCAGCAGACTTCCCCGTCTGCCTCTCCGACATCGAGCGCATCGAAGTGCTCGAGGGCGCCGCTTCGCGCGTCTACGGAGCCTCCGCCTTCGGAGGAGCCATCAACATCGTCACCAAGAGCCAGCGATCCGCCCCCGACCGTAAGCCCCTCTCCGTCGACATCGGCCTCCACGGCGGCAGCTATGCCACCTTCGGCGGCGACGCCCGTCTCGCCCTCACTTCGCGACAGCCAAGCCCCTCCGCAACCCTTGGCGGCTGCTGGGACGGGTCTTTGTCCGCCGCCTATCAGCGCTCCGACGGCGCCACCACCAACTCCGACTTCAGCCGCGGCAACGCCTACCTGCGCGGACGCTACGACACCGATGAGTTCGCCGTCGACCTCCAGGCAGGCTACAGCCAGAAATCCTATGGCGCCAACACTTTCTACAGCGCCGCCTATCCCGACCAGTACGAGCGCAACACCCGCTACATCGTCAGCCTCGGAGCCGAGTCCAAGGGCCGCATACGCCTACGCCCCGAGGTCTACTGGCACCGCCTCCTCGACAACTTCGAGCTCATCCGCGGCACCACCACAGGCGAGAACTTCCATCGCACCGACGTCCACGGCGCACGCGTCACGGCCGACGTCAGCTGGGCCGCAGGGCGCACAGCTGTCGGCGCCGAGGTCCGCGAGGAAGGCATCTACAGCACCTCGCTCGGCATGCCCATCGCAGCCGAACTCGTCCACAAGGTGCCCCGCGAGGACATCTACTACGCCCGCCACGACAGCCGTACCAACCTCAGCATCAACGCCGAGCACAACATCCTCCTGCCCCGTTTCACCGCCAGCATAGGCATCCTGGCCAACAAAAACTCACGCTTCGACGACCACCTGCGCCTCTACCCCGGCCTCGACCTCGCCTACCGGCCCAACAGCCACTGGCGACTCTTCGCCTCCTACAACAAAGGCTTCCGCCTGCCTACCTTCACCGACCTCTACTACAAGAGTCCCACTCACGAAGGCAACCAAGGCATGCGCGCCGAGGAGAGCCACAGCCTGCAGCTCGGCACCGCCTACCATAGTGCCCCGTTCGAGGCCACCCTCAAAGGCTTCTACCATCGCGGCACCGACATGATCGACTGGGTCATGTACGGCCCCGACGACGTCTTCCATAGCGCCAACTTCGACCTCGACAATATGGGCCTCCAGGCGCAGCTCGCCCTCCGCCTCACCGAGCTCTTCCGCAGCCCCGACGCCCTCCTCCAGCGCGTCACCCTCGGCTATACCTACCTCCATCAGCACCGCCGCGACGACATCGCCGTCTACAAGTCCAACTACGCTATGGAGTACCTGCGCCACAAGCTCGTCGCCACCCTCGACCACCGCATCGTCGGCCGCCTCAGTGCCGCCTGGACCCTCCGCTGGCAGGACCGCATGGGCGATTACATCCTCTATCGCGATGCCAAGTCCACGGGTCAGCTCGTCCCCTACGACCCCTACGCCACCCTCGACCTCAAGCTCCGATGGGCAGCCCCCCACTACGAACTCTGGCTCGAAGCCACCAACCTCACCAACCATCGCTACTACGACCTCGGCAACATCCCGCAGCCCGGCCTCGTCCTCCTCGCAGGCGCCCGCTGCCGCTTCTGAAGCGCCCGTGTCTTGCCTCCCTTTTTCCCTCCTCCCACGGCCATTGCGCCCCTCCCGTCAGGGAGGGGTTCCATGGCCTTTCGCCTCTCGCCCCTCGCCTCTCTGCTAAGAACTCCAAAAAAATCCCGATTTTTTTGCTCCTATCAGCAGAAAAGCGTATCTTTGCAGCCGCAAAGGTCCCGTAGCTTAGCTGAATAGAGCGTCAGATTCCGGTTCTGAAGGTCTTGGGTTTGAATCCCAACGGGATCACAAAAATGATGTCTACGAAGTCTGAAAGCTTGCTTTCAAAACTCTTCGTAGACATCTTTTTTGTGTCATCATCCCGTGGCAGGGTAGAGGATGGACGAAGTCAATTCAACGGGATCACAAAATGATGTCTACGAAGTCTGAAAGCTTTCTTTCAAAGCTCTTCGTAGACATCTTTTTTGTGTCATCATCCCGTGGCAGGGTAGGGGATGGACGAAGTCCCAATTGTCCATTGTCCATTCTTGAAGGGTCAAGCGTCTCTTCGAGCCGAGCGGTCCATCGTCCATTGTCCCTTTCCTATTCCACCGTCAGCTTGACCGCCTCGCCCTCGGCCTTGCTCTCGAGCAGGCGCATGAGGCGCTGCAGGGTGGACTGCGAGTCCAGCACCTGTCCCTTCACGCGGTTGTCGCCGACGAGGATGCAGCCTTCGGTGTCCTTGGCCGTGTTGCCGGCATGGATGCGGATGCCCTCGCGCCCGTGGACGCCCAGGAGCAGCGGCAGCCAGCGGCCGAAGCGCGGCGACCACGTCACCACCACCGTGTACCTTCCGGGCGCTATCGCACAGCCCTTTCCATAGCCCTGCAGCGACGACGGTTCCAGCGTGTCGCACACGTAGTCGTAGGGCCCCGAGTAGAGCCGGCCCACGGTGTAGCCGGCCCCTCGGTAGATGCGTTTCAGATGTAGTTCCATCTCGACAATTAAAGATTTTAGGATTTAAAGATTTGAGGATTTAAAGATTTGAAGATTTACTGATTTGAGGATTTCCGGATTTCATTTCCACGCGACTGCTTTCTACACATATTTCAGTTTTCGATAACTGTCACGCTTGTCACGGTTGTCACGCCCGATGTACTCGATGTAGCCTCGGTGCTGCCATTGGCGCAGGGTAGCATAGGTGTCCTCGCCACGCAACCCCTGTTCGCGTCGCACGCGGGAGGCATCGTCCACCGTGAACTCCGCGGGCAGCAGCTCCAGCAGGTTGCGGCACTTGCGCTGCCGACGGTCCTTGAGCGCCTGCTCAGCCTCGCGGATGGCTTCGCCGAAGAACTGCATCTTCACCGCCAGGTCGTACTGCAG
>JAEEGL012842328.1_pt1 | contig 11389 bp, 7 predicted proteins | sample 9134231 | NCBI WGS metagenome assembly JAEEGL01 (sample SAMN16246548, study PRJNA631951) | gut metagenome | biome: gut microbiome; feature: rumen; material: fiber-attached | host: Bos | place: Iran: Karaj | collected 2018-10
TAATATAAAAAATAGATGTCATCTTGTCCACTTGATACAGGAATCTTGTCCGGATATTAGTAGAAACCTTGTCCGGATAATTGCGGAACTGACGTCCGAGTATTACAAGATGCTTGTACCAAATAGACAAGAATCATCAATCTTTTTCTCTTAGTTTCCAAAATGTTGCTTGAACAAATTTTCCTTTGGCCGCGAAATTAGTTTCATACGGTTCAATATTAAATATTCTTTCCCAAGATTCCAACATTTTTTGTTTCTGAATATCTTGAGGGAGTGAATCAAACCAGGCTTCTTCATGTTCCCAATCTTTTTCATTCCAAGTAGAAGAAAGATACCAGTCATTTAAGACATAATGCCAATTATCAAAATCTGATAATAAGTAAGCGCAAAATATTTCGACGGATATAAAACCATCTGTTAATCCGTCGAAATATTTTGCGCTTACTATGATTCTCCAGAAGACAAGGCTTTGAGTTATGGAACTTGGGAGAATGACGTTAAGACAGATGGGTAAAACATAAAATTTGAATTGTGTTTATAGTGTATGTGGTTTTTATAAATATGATGATTCTATATATAAAGGATTAGGTGCCAGCCACTGATACGAAAACGTAAAGTGACAGGCTTTTGGTTATAATAAGCAGTCATTCCGAGGAGAACTGCTTTTTTTTATATATTATGTGTTCTATAATATGACTATAGTTTTCTATAATGCCGTGTGATATTTATCGCATAGATTAGATGCTGTGAAAGAGCAGACGATTGTGATAAAGACGAATATTCTGTATGCGGCAGAGCTCCATTTTAAAATATTATAAACAAAAATATAGACAGGATATTTTGAAATTTAAATATAAATTTACAACAAAAGCCTGTTGGTTGAGTTAGAGAAAATTGTTGGTAGAGCTTTGCAACTTATATTAACGTAAAGGAGATATGCATATTACAAGAAGTACAATCTATGATATCTTCAACGTTATCACGCTATTAAACTATCATTTATAGGTGTGTGGGACATGGAAAATATAACAATAAAGCAACATTATGTTCCGCGATTTTATTTGGAGCATTTTGTTGGTAAAGATAGCTTTATACATGTGTGGGACACAGAAAAAAAACGATTTATAGTCTCCAAGCCGAAGGACATATGTTATGAAGATAACTTATATGAAACGCCTTGGGAAAAAGAAAGCCCCGAACTTGGGAAATATGTTCTGCATAATCAGATTGAAAAATATTTCTCAAGGTGCGAGGCTGAATTTGCAAATCTTCAGAAATTGATTCTTGATATATGTGTAAACGATATAAATAGGAATGCACTTATATTACATTCCCAAGAGAAGAAGCTCTTGCGTAGATTTTTTTCTAATATGCTATTAAGGAATCCATATACTATGGAAAAGCTAGGTGTGGATGGATCTTTGAATGATCTCGAAGGTAATTCAGAAATAGAAGCTTTTAGAGAAGTAACAAAATTGCTAGGAATTAACGATTTTGATGCATTACTGCAAATGTCATACAAGAAGGCTGTACTAATGGATGAACTACCAGAGTCGTATGCTAATGGCGTTTGTCATGATTTGGAAGATGTTGCATTAGTGTTTTTTTATTCTAGAGAAGGCGGTTTTATAACCGCGGATTTTCCTGTTTCCTTTGGAAGAGATTCTGAGATTAATCATAGAAATATACAGACAGCATATTTTCCTATATCACCAAAAGTGGCAGTGTTGTGGGGAAATTACGAAGATTTAAAAAAAGAAGTAATAGAGCTGTTGAGGTTAATATGGAATCAGTAATTGATTTTAATATAACCTTTTTAAAAGGAAATGTCGGTAGATATAAGTATGTGTTTGCTGATTGCAAAGAAATACTTGATGCATGTATTGAAGAGGAATTGTCGTAAAGCTCAATTAACATGTGTTGAAACAGGCAGAGGCAATTATGATTAAGGAAGAAGGTGTTGTGATGATAGAGCAATTCAAATGGGTGAGTTTTTATGAGGAGCTTGCATCAAAGCTTCTTGAGTATAAAAACAATAGAAAAGAGCTTGTTGGCAAGCTGGTAAAAGTCTATGACAGCATTGGAATAAAGTTACCTAAGCTTGAAGCAAATGGTACTCCGGAAGATATAGACCCATTTACTATTTTTGGATTGTTTAACAAAGGCATTACAAGCGATAATCGTATTTCCATTTTGGAAGGAATAGCAAAGGAATTCTCTATTAGCGCTGAAGTACCACATGATTTTGAGGGAATTCCGGTTCTTAATAACATGAAGGCCACTTTTTATGCTTTTGAAGGTGATGAGCGTAAAAATGATAGTGACATTCAGAACTTGTGGACTGTTTTTGATAGTGCGATTAATCTTGCTAAGCAGGATAATTCTTCAAACAGAGCATCTTTTGCGGATGCATATGATCATGCTCTTTCACAGTTTGGTGTTAAGTGGAATCTTACAATGGCATTGTATTGGATTAGACCATATGCTTTTGTTAATCTTGACTCTCGAAATAGAGAATTTATGGGAAATCCTGAAAATATTAGTGCAAATGTTGTTGCTGATGTAAAGGCTATGAAGATTGTTCCATCAGCAGTACAGTATCTGAATCTAAGAGATAAATGCATTGAAGCTTTGAGGAGTGGAAATTACGAGTATGCATCTTTCCCGGAACTTTCTTATAAAGCTTGGGTTATGTCTTTAGAAAATGAAGAAATGGAAAAGGAAATGAAGGATGAGAAGTCTAATGCTGCATTTCTTCGCTGGTTTATGCCAGTAATACAGGCATTAAGAGATTTAGGTGGTTCTGCTACACCGGCAGATACTAGGGCAAAGATAATAGAGAATGAAAAGATTACAACTGAAGAAATCAATGCTACAAGAGGAAAAAACAACGTTAATAAGTTTGAGAACGAAGTGGCTTTTGCGAGAAGTTATCTTGTAAAGGCTGGTTATATTGATAACTCTGTATATGGAGTTTGGACTCTTACTGAGCTTGGAAAAACATGTGAAATGACTGAGAACATGGCTTCAGAGATTTTTAAGCAGGGTGTAGCAGATAATGTTGCAAAAAGAAAGTCTAAAAATGCACTAGGAGATGCTGATGTAGAAACAACACATTACTGGATGTATTCACCTGGTGAGGGAGCTTCATATTGGGATGAAGTATTCAAGGCAAAGGTTATGGCTTTAGGTTGGCATGAAATCGGAGATCTTAATACATTTGCTACAAAGGATGAAATCGCGCAGAAGTTAAGAGAAGAACTTGGTGGAGAATCATCTTATAAGAATTCAGCACATGCATTATGGCAATTTGCTCATGAGATTAACATTGGCGATGTGATTATCGTGAAGAAAGGCCGTTCTGACATAATTGGCAGAGGAATCGTGGAATCTGATTATGAATATGACGAATCATTTTCAGAAAATCATCCAAATATAAGGCGTGTTAAATGGACTGATAAAATCAATTGCCATATAGAAGAGACGTTTCCTATGAAGACTCTTACGGATATCACGAATTATCCGGATTTTTTGGGAAGAATCCTTTCAGTATTTGAGGAAGATATAGAAAATCCTGAAGATACTAAGGTTGTGAATTATCCTAAATATACATTAGAGGAATTCTTTGATCAGGTTTATATCAGTGAAGAAGATTATAACGACCTAGTAGGTGTACTTGAAAATAAAAAGAATATTATTCTGCAGGGTGCTCCTGGAGTTGGCAAAACTTATATTGCTAAGAGATTGGCATATTCCATCATGGGAGAAAAGGATGTAAATCGAGTTATGATGGTTCAGTTCCATCAGAGTTATTCCTATGAAGATTTTGTCATGGGATATAGACCTTCCACAACCGGTTTTGAGCTTAAGAATGGGGCATTTTACAATTTCTGTAAGAGAGCAGAGATTGATAGTGACAACAAATATTTCTTCATTATAGATGAGGTTAACAGAGGAAATCTTAGCAAGATTTTTGGTGAGTTATTCATGCTTATTGAAAATGATAAGCGTGGAAATAAAAACAAATTGCAGTTGTTGTATTCTGAGGAGATGTTCTATGTTCCTGAGAATGTATACATCATCGGAATGATGAATACTGCAGATAGAAGCTTGGCAATGATGGATTATGCCCTTCGAAGAAGATTTGCTTTCTTTAATATAGCTCCAGGATTTGATTCTGAAGGCTTCAGAGCATATAAGACGGATCTTGATAATAGTAAGTTTGATTCTCTCATAGCCTGTGTACAGGAATTAAATAAGAAGATAGCTTCAGATGAATCTTTGGGCGACGGATTCTGCATTGGCCACAGCTATTTCTGTAATCTTGAAAAAGAAGATATTACAGACGCTAAACTTCATGCAATCGTAGACTATGAGTTGATACCAATGCTCAAGGAGTATTGGTTTGATGAACCGTTAAAGGTAGCAGAGTGGAGTGATAACCTAAGGAGAGCAATCAAGTGATAAAGATTCAAAACATTTATTACATGCTTGCGTATGCTTATCAGGTTTTAAAAGAGCAAGGATATAAGAGTATCGCTACGGAAGAATTTGAAAATACTGCGGATTTGTGCTCAGCAATTTTAGCAAAGGGATTAAGTACGCAGATTAAGCGTGGCTTAGGAAAAGAGTATATATCGAAAACAGAGGTCTTGTCTTCGCTGAGGGGAAAGATTGATATTTCGGATTCTATCAAAAGCCAGACATTGATGCGTAGGCAGATTATCTGTACTTTCGATGAGTTTTCAATTAACTCATATATGAACCAGATTATAAAGACAACGGTTTTTTTGCTTTTAAAATCAGATATAAGCATTAAAAGAAAAAAGGAACTTAAGAAGCTTCTGGTCTATATGAGCGAAGTTGATGTACTGGATATTCATTTAATCAACTGGAATCAGCAGTATAACAAGAATAATCAGACGTATAGGATGTTGATTTCAGTATGTTATCTGGTAATAAAAGGTTTGCTTCAGACACAATCTGATGGTTCAACGAAGCTCATGGACTTTTTTGACGAGCAGCGAATGTGCAGATTATATGAGAAATTCATATTGGAATACTACAAGAAAGAGCATCCGGAAATTAAAGCATCTGCATCACAAATACCATGGCAGCTTGATGATGATTTTAATGAGATGCTACCAATAATGCAGACTGATATTATGCTGTCGTACGCTGGCAAGACATTAATAATTGATGCAAAGTATTATGAGCATTCTTTGCAACAGCAATATGAAAGCTATTCGGTTCATTCAGGGAATCTATATCAGATTTTTACTTATGTAAAAAATAAGGCAGTAGAGCTTAATAATCAGGAGCATAAAAGCGTTTCAGGAATGCTTTTGTATGCAAAGACTGATGAAGCAGTTTATCCGGATCATGAATATAAAATGAGTGGTAATACCATAGCTGTGAGAACATTGGATTTGGATAAAGACTTTGCGGAGATAAAGAAGCAGCTGGATGGAATTGTAGAAAAATTTATTTGTTAAGTGTCATTCTTATGCAATGCCCAGCCTATTGTAGGCTGGACAAAAACTTTTACGTGCTTTTAGGGAGAAAGTGATGACATATGGATTCAATAGTAGTTTTTGATGATTTTAAGCGACGCTTTAGAGAATTAGACACCTCAAATTATAATGACGATTTAGTTGTTGGAACTGTTTTTTTTAAAAGAGATGCAATAAGTGTCATTGAGAAATATTACAGGATAATCGGTTACATCATATGTGATGATAAAGGCGGTTATTACCCGATTGATGTGAGAAAAAATGATATAGCTATGCTTGAAGGAACTTATAATTGCCTGACTGATGGATTGAAGAAGGAGTTGGTGTCCTACAATATACAGACCGAACCCTCGGTAATTTGGAGTCCATTCTTTTTTCGGTGGCAGTTTATGTGTGATTGGAACGCATTTGAAAATAGTGGAAGTTTTATTAACTTGGCATCGCAGATAGCAGGAAGTGCGGACTTAATAAAAAAAATCAATGATGAGAGAATCGATTTTGTTCTTCCGGTAAATTATGAAGAATTATCCCAAATGGTACAGGCATTGATAAAGCTGTTTGGGGTAGAATTTTATAACAAAGATTATTTTGAAGATGTAAACTATTTGTTTGATTCACTTACAAATGGATACCATATAAATATGACCACAGAAGAAGTTGATGGGTATTGTTATCAGTTATGTGACTATACGCTAAAGAGAATTGAGGGAGAGTATGCATAATTCAGGAATTGGTACACCATATTGGTTTGAATGGGAAATTGGAATACTAGAATGCTTGAACATGTTGCAAGATTCATCCATTGAATCCGTTGTGCTGCAATCAACTAATTTTCAAGCACTAGATGATGTTGTAGTTAATTATAACGATAAAAGCATTTTAAATATTCAAGTAAAACATACAGATGTAGATGATAATTTTACATATTCTTTTTTGTCATCTAGTGAAAAGTCATTGTTGAATGATCTATCGTCAGAATGGAAGAATAATAAAAATGATTATAACTTTAGAGGCATTCAAATTGTAACAAACAAAAAATGGGGAACACAGAAAACGGATGGAAAGTGTTCGATGGATGACTTTATTTCTAAGATATTTCCACGTTTACAGGATGATTATAATTATACGTCAGCAGACCCCTATGAGCAGAATGCTATTGAATGGTATAAAAAGAATCTAAAGATGAAGTTAAATCAGCATGAGGCGGCTTGTTTTACTAAAATCTTTTCGTTTAGAAAGGAGTCTTGTCTTGCGGATGTTGAAGAAAAAATACGTTTGAAGATAGGCGAAATTCTAGGGACAGATAATAATGATGCAATTGAGTTTTGCTTAAATAGCCTTTTGGCAAAATTAAAAATATGGGCAACTTCAAGACGAGAAAAACAGGAAATATCAAGAGAAAATGTATATGGAGCATTATGTTATACTGAGCCGGATATTCCTTCATATGAACTCTGCCCAGAAAAGCCGATTCTTCCTTCACGACAACGGTTCGCTGAGGACTTTATAGAAAGCATTAAAAAGAATAGTAATCACATCATATTTTTAGAAGGTTTACCAGGTTGCGGAAAAACAAACTTTATGAGTTATTTATCACAGATGGATGAGTCTATAGTTGATTTTAGATTTTATACTTATCTTCCTGTTAATAAAGTAGATGGTTCATATAGTGATGATGAAGGATTCTATTTAGGAAATATTCTGTGGAGAAGTATACTAGTACAGCTAAAGGAAAAATTTGAAGAGAATAATTTATTATCAGTTGTAAAATTTCCGCTTATATACCAATTCATGTCTGTTTCTGAAATGCGTGAAACAGTAATTCGTTTTTTGCCGGAGTATTCAAAGTGCATAGGAAGGCCTTGCTATTTCTTTATAGATGGATTAGATCATGCTGCTAGATCAAAAGATGTACGAAATTCATTTCTATCACAGTTGCCAAGACCGGAAGAAATTGGAGATGATTTTTATTTTGTCTTGGTTGGTCAGCCTATAAATGATGGGTATCCATCTTGGATGAAGGATAACAAAAATATTACATATTTCAATATGCCGGTTTTAGACACTGATGATGTTGTTATTTTGTTAAAGCAAAGCGGCGTAGTAGAAAGCACGGTTGATTTGGAAAACTTGGCAAAATCCGTTATTTCTATTATTGGAAATAATGTTCTTAACATTATGTTTGCAATTTTGGAATTAAAGAAAATGGTATTGCCTTTATCATTCGATGCAATAGAAAGAGAATTAAACAGTAGATTTTTAAATAAGCAAATTGATAAATACTACAGCTGGATTATCGGTTCACAGGAAAAAAGTCTTTTGTTTTATAAAATCGAAGCAATTATGGCTTTTGCAAGTAATCGTATTAATGCGTGTGATATAGCTGAAATGGTTGGGTGTGAATATGATGAGGCTGTATTTACTTTAAATGGCTTATATCCAATTATCGTATGTGAAGATAATGAATACTTCGCTTTTCACAATGATGTAAGACTTTATTTACAGAACGAGATAATTCATAATTCAAACCTAAAGGTAATTACCGAATCAATAATTGATCGAATACAACAGGATAGGAAACTATGGAAATATCGATATGATATCTCTTTTAATTTACTTGCAAGTTGCAAGGATATCAATGAGGTGTTAAATCTTATCGATGTTGAATATGTAATGGATTCTGCTTTGTACGGGATATCATTTGACAGAATACTTCAGCAGTTTATATTAGCACACCAATTGCCAATTGATAATCTTGAAGATGTATGTATGCAATCAAGTGCTGTGTCGCTTTGCTTGGCACAGTATGCAAATTGTATCCAGTATTATGCAAAAGAAGCGGACTATTTTGAACAACAAAGTATCAGCAAAAAGACTAAAGCTGAAAAGTATTGTTTGGTTATCGAAAAAGACTTAGAACAAATCATTAATGATATCAATTTTGCTGCTAAAGCAGGATTTGATCGAGGCCACAAGTTATTTGATGAATATCTTGGCGGCTATAGTGTTGAAGTGTTATTAAAAGGAAAATTGAAAAGAGATACGCTGGTTAATGCTGGATATATATATCGCTGTTATGGAGCAGATCTTGTTGATAGAATTACTGATTTTTCTCAGGATTATGCTGATTTTATAGATGGATGGCTAGAAGCTGGTGTAAGGTTTACATCAAAAGAAGATATCAGGCGAACTTTCAAAATAAGAGGATATCATACTAATTCTTTGTATAAATATATTTATAAGGTTGCAGAAGACAAGAAGCTTGATGAAGAATCATACAAAGAATTGTTGGATATTCTTTTAAGAATGTCTGCGCCTATAGAAAATATTATTGAGATTTGCACATATGGACTATTAAACTCATATAAATGTGAAGCTGGAATAGAATATATTGGCAACCATTTAAATGATATTGTAAAAATCGATAGAGATTATGAATACGAAGATCTAAGAATTATTTCTTTGATTAAAGCTAATTTATGTCTGTTTGGCAGGATTGAGGAATCATTAATTGAAAAATGCTATAAAGAGATATTGAATCTAACTCATAATGGTGAATCTCAAAGAGGTTACATACCCGCATTGGCGCAGTATGATATTGCAAAGCATGTTTGTGAACAATTCTATTCGCCGGATAGAAATGATGTATTGTCAGAAGATGATATCTTTTCATTGATTTATTTTGCGAATCAGTATGGTGGTGGATCTGTTCATGATTGTAATGGATTTATTGTTATGAGGTTTTTACGTAAAGTATTGGTGAGCTTTTCTGAGCATAACCCTAAGGCAGGAATTATCGATACTATCTGTAAAGCAGTCGTTCAATGTTTGGAATGGGAGAAAACTCGCTATATTCCAGAGTTTAATAAGTTGTTCTGTATATCAAATGCGCATTCTGAATTTCTAAAAGTTGCAGAATATTGGTGTGGCGATGAGGGAGTGGCTTGGAGATCAGAATATGATGAGATGGAAGATTTTTGTAAATACATAGTACCAGCATTGGAATACTTTGGCGAAAAAAAGTTTATAGAAGAAATACATGAAAAACAGAAGTATAAAATGTTTGGATATGTTGGAAGAAAAGATTATTCATTAAATGGTTTGCTTGATTGTTATAAAAAACTTCCTTTGAATGAAGAAAAACTATGCTGTTATGGTATGAGACTATTTTCAGTTTCAAATCTAGCGAATTCTATTGGTGATAATCGGTTTTCAAGTGAAGTTGATAGAGTGTTGCTAGAGGATGCAGTTAAATTGGGGTATAAGTATTGCAATGCATTATTTGAACTTAAAAATGCTCCTAAGGATTTAGTTTATTGGAGAATGAAAGTTCTGGATTCTCTATATTGCAATATAGATTTGATCTCTGATGATTCTGAATTAATTGCGCTATATAGACTTACAAATTCATGGATTAAAGCATATATAGAGAATGATAGAGAATACAATCGCTTGGAAACCTTAAGAAGTTACAATCACACAATTATTTCTCGCATTTCAAATCCTGAAATTCGTGAACAACTTATATCAAAAGGGTTGTATGAAGAAGCAGAACATAAAGATTTAACTGTAGAAACGGGAAAGGATTATAACCTTGAAATTATTAATCTTTTAAAAGAGGATGGATATAGTGAAAAGGCTGAAGGCGTAATTCTTACACAAATCGAAAAAAGAGAAATTGGATTACATAAGCTAATCATGGAAGCAGGGGATATTATCGCACAAAATCATATGGAAGAATATGGTAATAGATGTGTTGTTAGATTTATTCTATCTGAAAGCAAGTATGGTTATATTGACAGCGGAATTAGTGATGTATTTGAACGTTACTATGAAATGTTCAATGATGATACATGGATGCTTCTATTTGAAGATATAGTAACTCGATTTGCTGAGAATGATTATGGAAGCATTGCTTCATTATGGGGAGATTTTACAGTTTTTTCTATTTATTACCTTTTGCAAAAAGATAAAGAGAAAATAAAAACATTGTTTGATTATTTATGTGAAGCACATGAAAGACTTTCATCGGCAAATGGAAGAGTAATAATAAAAAAAGAAGAACTAATTCCTAATGAGGATATTGTTTCGCTTTCTGATATGGTTAAATTTCAGCTTGACTATAATATTTAAGTATGTACTAACAGTTTTTGGATAATCAAACGGACAATTATATATAAAAGTGGGACAATTTTAAGTGTAAATCAATACAGATATAAGGAGGCCATATTTTAGTGTCACACCTGTATTGTCGATTTAAACCAGTAGACAATATTTTGGTGTTTATAAATATGCTCTAGCTGAAATTAATGTATTTGCAGAAAGGATATTTTTTTTTACAACATGAGCGACATAAGAGAAATACTGGATTCATTGAGTAAGCAGGATTTGATTGAACTTTTGATTGAGTACAGTGATAATGGATACTTTCCGTTAGATTTATTTCTTTTGAAGGCGGATTATCGGTTCTCGGCAGAAGACTTGGAAGAATATTGGAATGATATTTATGATAAGGCACTGGAATATGACAGAAATAAAGATGATAGAGCATCTAATCTACTTAGAGATTGCGCAGAGATGTGCTTTGACCAGGCTAAAAAACTTGAGGATGACGAAAGTAAAAAGAGTATCTGCGATATGCTCATAGATAGCCTTACCGCTGCATCGGAGAGTGATGGCATCGGAATGTACCACGACTCAGAGTGGGTGTATATTGAAATACGCGATGAGATAAGCGATTTTGTTGAAGAAAACTTTTGAGTAGTAATATAAATAAGCATTGGAATGGAGTAGTTTAAAGAAATGCCGGACAACATAGATGTTTTTACCCAAAACAGCATAAGAATCCGCAGCGACCTCGGCGTGATCTATGTGGA
>JAEEGL013245306.1_pt1 | contig 11389 bp, 9 predicted proteins | sample 9134231 | NCBI WGS metagenome assembly JAEEGL01 (sample SAMN16246548, study PRJNA631951) | gut metagenome | biome: gut microbiome; feature: rumen; material: fiber-attached | host: Bos | place: Iran: Karaj | collected 2018-10
CCCAATCCCCAATCCCCAATCCCCAATCCCCAATCCCCAAACATATAATTATTTATATTTTATTAAAAATTTATAATTTTTATTTATAATATTTTTAAAATTAATAAAATTATTAATTATAGAAAATTTAAATTTATTTATATTTTAAAATTTTCCATGTCACTCATTTTATATTTTTCTTTTTTATCTCTCTTTTCTTGTTTTATATCACTATAAGAATAATTACTTTTATTACTATAACTTTTAGAATAGGAATAAGATTGATTTTTTGATGAAAAAGAAGATTTTTTTGACGAAGAAAAATGTTCTGAACTTCTTGAATGTTGTCTTTTTCTTAAATATTTATATTTACCTTCTTGATAAATATCATTTTTATATTTACCTTCTTGATAAATATCATTTCTATATCTACCTTCTTGATAAATTTCATTTCTATATTTACCTTCTTGATAAATATCATTTTTATATTTTTCAAGATGACACCTATTACATTCATTTCTCCAACTGAAATTAATATTATTACAATTAACACATTTCCAATCATTTTCTTTAAACAAACCTAATGGATAACCATATAAACCTGGTTTTTTTTTAAATGGATAATAAGTTGAATAATTATTAGTATTATGAATAGTTTTATTAATTTCTGGATGATAATACCCTGTAAACATATTTTTTCTTTTTAAAAAATAATCGTTATTATAATTTAATTTTTTTTGTAAATTATAGATTTCATTTTTTTTCTCACCAATACTTTTTTTTCTTCTACTACTATCACTTCTTTCATATCTATAAGGATATATTTCTCTACTATTATTATTATAGAAATTATTAGCTCTATTTATTTTATAGCGATAATATTTAAATTTATTGAATTTATTAAAACGACTAAATTTTGGATTAAATTGATACCTATTAATACCTTATTATAAATTATTTTAAATATTATATAAAATTAAAATACCTTTTACCGGATAATATTTTAATGGCTTTGGAGCACCACATCTATTACATGTATCTCTTCTTGCAAAATTTTTATTTTTACAATCAGCTTCAGGACATTCCCAATCACCTTCTTTAGGAATATATTTTTTTTCTTTTTCTTTTTCTTTTTCTTCATTTTCAGGTTTTTCTGGTAATGTTTGTTGATGCTCTTGATGACTATGACTATGATGACTATGATGACTATGATGATGATGATGATGCTTTAAAAAATTACCAAAATACTTACTAGTCTCATTATTTTTATTTTCATCCATTTTAATACCTATATATAGAATTTTATTACCATTTATACAAAAAAATACCCTCTTTATTTATATTTATTTTTACCTTTATTATGATGTGAACTATATGACTTTTCACTCATTTATATTTATAATATATATTATTTATTATTATTTAAATTTATACATTTTAGATTTATAAATTAAATATATATCATTTATTATATAAATAAATTAATTATTTTTTTATTATTAATTTTTTTATTTTTAAATCCATTTAAAACATGAGTAGAATTCAATACAGAACCGAAAAAGATTTTAAATTTATATTACGTATATTTAATAGTAACATCGATGGTAAACAAAAAATTCCTTATGCTCTCAGAAAAATTAAAGGTATTGGAAGAAGATTTGCTAAAGTTGTCACCATTAAAGCTGGTTTAGATCCTAATAGACGTGCTGGAGAATTAACTGAAGAAGAAATTGAAAAAATTGTAGATGTTGTTAATAAACCATTAGATTATGATTTACCAAAATGGATTTTAAACAGAAAAAAAGATGTTAAAGATGGTACATATACTCAACAAGTTGCAAATGGTTGGGATACAAAAATTAGAGAAGATTTAGAAAGAATGAAAAAAATGAAATTACATAAAGGTTTAAGACATTACTTCGGATTAAGAGTCAGAGGTCAACATACCTGCTCTACCGGAAGAAGAGGAAAGACAATTGGTGTTTCCAGAACTAAAGCAAAATAAAATAAAAAAATAATATAAAATAATATTAAAAAAATAAAATAAAATAAATTTTGTTATTTAATAATTTTAATTAAAATTTAATTTTATATATTTATATATTTTTATAATATATATTAAATTATTTATATTAAATCTTATTTCATAAATTTTTAATAAAATATAACATAATTATAAAAGATAAAAATTGTTTGAAATTATATTCTTAAAGAATTTATAAATTATTAATTTATTAATTAATAATATTTATTTACTTTGTAAATTATTATATTCATCATTATTAATTCTATGTACTCTTATAGATGATTCTTCTGCTCCAGAAGCAAGTAATTCTCCATCACTAGTAATAGCTAAAGCATTTATTGGTCCAAAATGACCTTGAATAGCTCCTAATTCAGTTCCAAATATAATATTATATATCAAACATTCAAAACCTCCTTTTTTTGCATGTGTTGTTGTAACCTCTCTACTTTCTTGTCCACCTGCAATAAATGCATGATATTTTGCTTTTTCTTCATCTTCACATCCTACAAAAGGACTAAATCTACAAGCATTAATATTTCTAGTTGGATTATCAGGAAATAATGTTTCCATTATATCAAAAGTATCTGGGTCTAAAATTAAACTTTTACCATCTTTACTTGCAGTTAATAAAAGTTCTTCTTCTTTTGAAATATCTAAATCCATAATAATTTGCGAATGAATTTTTTTTGATAATATAACTTTTCCATTTTTCACATCAAAATTATATATATTTCCATTTTCAGATGTTGCAATAATATTTTTATTATTATTAATCCAAGTTATTTTTGTTAATTTATCAGAATCTGGAGATTTAATATCTATAATAGGTTTTATATTTTTGATATCTGAACATGTTAATATATCATTTAGATTATATATATAAACTCCACTATTACTAATTTGTGTACGTCCTCCATAAGATAAAGCTAATAAACTATCATCAGTATTAAATTTAATTGAACGAACACTGTATGAGGAATTCAAATCAATTTTTTTTAACAACACTCCATTATTTGCTTCCCATATATAAATTCCTCCTACAGAATCTCCAGAAACTAAATATTTTGAATCATCTGTAATACTCATTGTATAAACTGCTGCATGGTGATAATATGTTCCTATTCTTTCTCCATATTCACTAGACCATAATGTTACATATCTATCAGTTGAAGCACTAAATAGAAGATCATTATCATAATTAAATAATAAATCTTTTATTGGAGCAGTATGTCCTTTTAATATTAATGGTCTCATTTTAGATATAAAAAATAAATTTAATTTATTTTTATTTAATTAAATTTCACTAAGATAATTTATTTTTATTTTTTTTATATAAAACAATAAAATTGTTTTATGAAAAAATAATTAAATAATAACAATATTATAATATTAATATTCTCTTTAAAAATTAATAAAAATTAATTATATAAATAAAAAATTCTTATAAAAAATTAACAAATAATTTATTTTTAATTTAAATAATTAAATAATTTTTAAAAATAAAAATATTAAATCATATTTTATTTTTCTTGAGTTAATGTCTTATTTTATTTTTAATATAATTATAAATATTTATTTAATAATTTCCTCTATTTTTTTGACTTTTAATATTTTTTGTTGCTTTTTCTTGTGGTCTTCTATCTCCTCTTAATTTTTTAACTTTTTCTAAATATTTTTTTCTTTTTTCTTTAATTTCTTTAGCATATTTATCTCTTTCAGCATCATTAGTTTTATGATCTCTAAAAGATTCTCTGATTTTCATTATTTCTTCAACACTAAGTCCAACAACAGCTTTTACTTGTTTTTCTTTTTTTTCTTTAGTTACTTTTTTTTTAGTTTCTTCAACTTTTCCTTTTTTATGACTTAATCTCCATTTTGTACTCCATCTAATAGTTAATGGTTTTTTTCCTTGTAAAAATAAACGATGTACTTTTTTATTTATGAACATATGTGTTTTTCCATTAACTTCTGCATATTTAAGACCATGTCCTGGAGCAATCTTATAATCACTAAATGAACAGGTTTCGTATTTAATAACCATATTTTAATATAGATATTAATTTTTAATTAAATTATAAATTAAATATTAATTAACATAAAATATTTATTATTATTAATAAATTTAATTAAATAAATATTATAATTCAAATTAATAAAGAAAATCATTTTTTCAAATAAAATAGAATAATTTAAATTTAACTTATAAATTATTATTATTTATATTCATATTAAAAATTTTTTTAATTAAATTTTTTACTTAAAAATATATTTTAACAAAATCTCTAAAAAATAAATAAAATATATAAAAATAAAATTTAAATATAAATTTATTAAGAATTATATATAATTTAATTTAAATATGGTTATTGAAGCAACATTAATTTGTTTAGATAATAGTGATTGGACACGAAATGGAGATTATTTTTCAACTCGTTGGACAGCTCAAATAGATGCCGCCAATTTTATAATTGAAAATCGATGTGAATCAAATCCAGAAAATTCTTTAGGGATTTTAACAATGGCCGGAAAAAGGGTAGATGTTCTGTGTTCACTGACAAATGATGAAAGTATTCTATTAAATTCAATAAAAAATACAAATATTTCAGGAGAATGTGACATAATAACAGCATTAAATATAGGATATTTATGTTTAAAACATAGAATGAATAAAAATCAAAAACAAAGAATTATTTTATTTGTTGGATCACCAATTAAATCTAAACCAGAAGAATTTATTACTTTAGGAAAAAAATTAAAAAAATACAATATTGCAATAGATATTATTTCATTTGGTAATATTGAAGAAAATAAAGTATGTTTAACAAACTTATTAAATAACATAAATAATTCAAATAATTCATCTATGTTAGAAATTCCAATTGGTCAATATATAATGGATACAATTTTAAGTAGTTCAATAGTTGGATTTGGAGGAGATCAAATGAATATGGATGTTAATGATAATAATCAAGGAGGAAATATAAATCAACAAGGAATAGGTTTGAGTCAATTTGAAAAAGATATGAATTTAGCAATGCAACTATCTTTACAAGAAAGTAAAGCTCAAAATGAAAAAAATAAAGCTAATGAAAAAACTCCTGGATTAAAAATGGATGAGGAATTAGATGAAGAAAAAGAATTAGAAAAAGCAAGATTATTAAGTTTACAAGAAAGTGAAAAAGCTGAAAGAAAAGAGAAAGAAAAAGAGGTTAAAAATGAGATATTAAATAATCAAGATTTTATAGAAGATATATTAAAAGAAGTTGGAGGAGAAGGAAAAGATGCAAAAGATATTATGGAAAATATTAAAGGCGATAAAAAAGAAGATAAAAAAGAAGATAAAAAAGATGAAAAAAAAGATGAAAAAAAAGATGAAAAAAAAGATGAAAAAAAAGAGGAAAAAAATGATAAAAAAGATGATAAAAAAGATGATAAAAAAGATGATAAAATGGATATAGATGATGATAAAAATAAATAATATAATTATATATTTAATATTTATAAAAAATAAAGAAAATTAAATAATAATAATATATTTATTTTATTATTAAAAATGAAATTATATAATATAATTTTATTCTTAATAATATTTTCTTTTTATAATAATATTATTTATTGTTCTTTAGAAAATTATATAAATATAAATGACCCAAAATATTTTTTTCCAAAAAAAAATAATATTATTTTTTTAAATGAAAATCTATTTTATGAAATTATTAAAGTTTTTCCCAGAATTTCTATTTTTTTTTATACCGAAACATTAGAATATAATAATGAAGTTTTAAATGAAATGATATTAGCAACAAAAGACAAAGAATTTTCTTTATTTAAATTAAATTTTGCAAAAATAAATGTTGAAAATTATAAATTTCTTTCAAAATCTTTAGGAATAAGAAAAGTACCAACAATATTAAATTTTGAAAATGGAGTTTTAATAGATGAATTTAAAGGTGAATTTACAAAAAAAGAATTATTAAATTATTATTATAAAAAATATGTTAATCCTTTAAAATTAGTTAATAATTTAGATACATTAAAAAACGAATATGAAAATACAGATGATATAAAATTAATATATTTCGGTAATGACAAAGAAAAAATCAAATTTTTAAATAAATTTTCATTAAAAGATAATAAACATATTTTTGGTATAGTAAATGACAAAAAATTATTAAATAATTATAAATATTCAAAAATAGAACAAATTGCGTTATTTAAACCTTACGATGATAAAATTCAATATTTAAAAGATTTTAATGAAAATAATTTGAAAGATTTTATTTTAAATAATAGTTTTCCCTTTATTATTGATATTAAAAATGGAATAGAAAAAATAAATGATAATCAACCTGCTTTAATTTATATAAGAGAAAATTCAAATAATTTATATGATAATATAATAAAAAATGTTTCAATTAAATATCATAAAAAAATATATTTTTTAATAAGTGACACAAAAGGAAAATATGAATCAATTTTAATTAAAAAATTTAATTTTAATTCAGATGAATTAAAAAATAATTTTAAATTATTTATAACAGAAAATAATACAAATTATTTCTATAATAAATTTAATAACAAATCAAATAATATTTTAAATGAAATATCATTATCAAATTTTATATCTGATTATATAATTAGTAAATATGTTCCAGGTTTAATGAGTGCTGAAATTCCTTTAAATCAAGATCAAATAGTTTATCAATTAGTAGAAAAAAATTTTAAAAAAGAAGTTTTAGAAAATGATTTAGATGTTTTTGTTAAATTTTATAAACCAACTTGTATTCATTGTGCTAAAATAAAAGAAGATTGGGAAATGACAGCAAAATTTTTTGAAAAATATAAAGAAAAAGTTAGAATAGCTGAATTTAATTTATTATATAATAATATTAAATATTTAAGAATTAAATCTTGGCCAACGATTTATTTATTTAAAAAAGGTGAAAAAGGAATTCCAATGAAATTTGAAGGAATTAGAAATAAAGATAATTTTATTAAATTTGTTTTAAATAATATGAATAATAAATTAGATATGAAATATTCTGAAAATAATAATATAAATGAAGATAAAAATAATAATAAAAATAATTTAGATTTAAATATTACAAATAATAATACGATAAATAATGATTTTTTAAATCCTCAAAAACCTAAATTAAAAAGAAGAAAAGGTGTTAATGATACAAAAAAAAATACAAGAGTTTATACACTCGAAGAAATTGAAATAAAAAATATTAAAAATGAAAATAATTTTTCTGGAACAATAAATGTTAAAGAAAATAATGCTGAATTAATTTAAAAAAGTAAAACTTTAATTTATTTATAATTAATAAATATTATTGAATGTGAATATTTTTTATTATTATTAAATTATTGTATTAAATAATTTTTATAATAATTATATTTATGTTATCAATAATTTAAATATTATTATATTATATTAAAAAATATTATCATAAATAATAATAAATAAAATGAATTAGTTGTAAAAATATTATTTATTAAATATTAATAAATAAATTTTTCAATATTATTATTTATATTTTTGTTTTATATTTTAGTCATAAAAAAATATTTATTATAAATAATTTTATTTCTTTAATTTTTATTCAATATAAAAATCATAAATGAAATAATTTTTTTATTTTGAAAAATAATTTATATTTAATTTTTAAATATTTATTCAAATATAATATTAATAATTAAAAAACAAAAAATTATTGTACATTAAATAAAATTTAATTAGAACTAAAATTTAGATTATCACTATGTTTAGAACTTCTAATAGAAGTTTTAGAATTTTTTTTATTAAATTTAGATTTTTTCCTTACTGGTTTAACAATAGGTTCTTCATCAAGGGAACTTTCAAAATTTTTATCATATTCACTAAAAACTTCGCTTTGATTAGTTTTACTATTATTATCTTTATTTTCATCTTCTTTAATAGAATTATGAATAGATTCATTCATATCTTTATTTATCAATTTATTATGGTTAGAAATAATATCTTTTTTTGAATTTTTTTTTAAATATTTAAATTCATTAGATTTAAATTCTTCTTCATTATCAACATCAGCTTGATTTTCATTTCCTCCAAATTTATAAATGAAATTAAATTCATTAGTTACTTTTTTTAATTGATCTAAATCATCATTATCAATTCTTCCCATAAAAAATTTATTTTTCTTTTTATCTTGAACTTTTAATATAAAAATTTTTTCTTCTTCATAATCTATTTCATTATCATTATACAAATCTTCATGATCATTAAAATAAATAATAAGCATTTTACATATATTAATATTATCATTTATAAAATAATATTTAGAATCTAAATAAACTGGTTTAAAAATTATTAATTTATTTTCATAATTTAATAATAAATAAGAATCATATTGTAAATTTTTTGTATTAATTATTTCATTTTTTATCATTTCAATATCTAAAAAATTTTTAAATGGTTCACTTTCATAAAAACTTTCTTCACAAAAGACAATTTTTTCTAAAAAAGAATTTCCAAAAAAAATTTCTAAATTTTCCATAATTTTTTTATTTTCTTCCTTTTCATTTTTTTCTTGTTTTAATAAATTTTTATCATTATAATCATTTTTTAAATTAAATAATTCTCTTGTAGAATCATTTAAAAAAGGTTCTTGTAAACTTTCTTCAATAATATTAGGAATATTTTCTTTACTCATAATATCTAATTTATTTTCTATTGTGAAAATATCATATATGTATTTAAACATAGAACTATTTGAATAAAGATATTGTAAAAAATTAATACAAGTTGGATTACATTTTGATAAAATTTCATATAAACTTGAAAATAATTCTTTTTCTTTTCGTTTTAAATTTGTATTTTCTTTATAAATATTTACAAAATTATCTAATTGTTTAAAATAATCATCATCTCTTCCATGAAAAAAAGATTGAATGTAAGGAACTTTTAAATTTCCTTTAAAATTTATTGAATCTTCATAATTTTTTTTTAAATTTTTTTTGAATTTTTTTTTAAAATCTGCGACACATTTAACAAATTTATTTTCGATAAAATATAATTTAGTTAATTTTTTATTTTGTTTTGTATATTTAATTTTCATAAAATTTTCATAAGGTGGAATTGAAAAAATGTCAGTTTCTTTTTCATACGAACTAAATAATCTAAATAAATAATTATTATCTATTTTTAAATTGGGTTTTTCTTTGGTTTTTAATAATTTACATATTTTAACAAAATTTTTTGCATTTAAATAATTATTAAAAATACTTGTTAATTGTTTTTTATCTATATTTTTTTCATCTAATAAAATTGAATTTAATTGTCCAATTTCATGTGATAATCCAAATTTATTTGTAATATTTTCTCTTAAATCAAAACTAAATTTCAAAAGACTTTTTATTTTATTTATTTCATTTAATGTATAATCATATGTAAATCCAGTTGATAAAAAATCTCTAAAACTTTGATAATTACTATAATAATTTTCTGATTTATTAAGATTTGGAAAAGTTTTTGTAAATTCTTTATCAAAAATTGTTTTTTTTTCAACTACATTGTAAATATTTTTTGGTTTTTCATGTTTATTATAAATTTCATTTAAAATTTGTTTATCAATTTCAAAATTTTTTGCATTTATAATATTATTTTGATTAATAGTTTTTCCAATTTCTTGCTCTGATAAAAAACTTTGATATTTTATTGTTGAACTATTATTTAAATTATTATTATTATTATTATTACTATTGAAATTATTTAAATTATTTAAATTTATATTTTTTTGCTTTTTCATTTTAATTAAAAAAAAAAATAAAAAAATATTTAAAATAATGGAACCAAAACAACAAAATTCTAATTACCCAAACATTCAAAAAGATAAAACATACACACTTCAAAATTTATTAAATAAAATAAATAGAACTGAACCAGTAACATTTGGAAATTATTATGTAAATTTTAATGAAATTTTCCCAAAAAATTTTGATTGTAAAGATTATATGAAAAATCATGTAAGTTTATTTAATGATGATTTTGCTGAAAAAAAAAAATTTACTTTAAATGATAATTGTTATCATTTACAATCTAATTATTTTAAAGTTTTTGATAACGAAACTTTAATTTATATTTTTTATTTCATGACTAGAGATATTTTACAATTATATTCAGCTGAACAATTGTATGAAAATAAATGGAAATATCATATTAATTCTCAATTGTGGTTCACTGAAATTGGAGGTGAAAATGAGGAAAATGAAGAAAATGAAGAAAAAGAATTAATTTATTTTAATCCTATTGAATGGAAAAAATGTACATATATTTTTGGTAATATTGATCCCAAAGAATTTTTAACTAAAGAAGAAGTTAAAAAATATGTTAAACAACTTAGTTTGGATAATAATAATAATAATGCTAATAATAATAATGTAAATAATAATACAAATAAAAATACTAATAATAATTCTAATAATAATAATTCTAATAATAATAATATTAATGCTAATAATAATAATAATAATATTAATAATAATAATGCTAATAAAAATAATAATAACATTAATAATAATAATTCTAATAAAAATAATAATAATAATACTAATATTAATAATAATAATAATAACAATAATAATAATAATAATAATAAAATAAATAATGATAATTCAACAAATAACAATGTTCAAAATAATAAATAAATATTAAATATAAAATAATAATTTATAAGAAAATTATTATAAATATTAAAATAAAATATTTTTTCTTTAAATTTTTGAATTTTAAATTTATATTAAAATTAATATTTTTATTTTATTAAAATTTTTGTATTATAATATTTAATTATATAATAAAAAATTTGATTTCTATTATTTTCTTGTTTATTTAATAAAAATAAAATTTTTTGAATTTTTTTAAAATAAAGAATTTATTTTAATTAAAATGAATAAAATATTTTTAAATAAATAAAATTTAATTTAAATTAAAATTTATATTAAAATTTTGATGAAAAATTTAATAAATTTAAATATAATTAAAAAAATATGTTTGAATTTCATTCATAATTTTTTTCATTTTATTTTTTAAAAATATTTTTTTAAATTAAATAATTAAAATTTATTAAAAATAATATAATAAATTATTTATATATATTTAATATAAATAAAAATTGATTAAGAAATGATAAAATGGATTATTTTTAATACAACTATTATAATTTATAGGGAAAATTAATTAATTAAAAATTATATAATTTAATTTATTTATTTAATAAAAAAATATTAATTTAATTTATAAATAAATAAAATAAAAAAATAATTTTTATGAAATATTTCATTGGGGATTGGGGATTGGGGATTGGGGATTGGGCCCAATCCCCAATCCCCAATCCCCAA
>JAEEGL013250543.1_pt1 | contig 11389 bp, 8 predicted proteins | sample 9134231 | NCBI WGS metagenome assembly JAEEGL01 (sample SAMN16246548, study PRJNA631951) | gut metagenome | biome: gut microbiome; feature: rumen; material: fiber-attached | host: Bos | place: Iran: Karaj | collected 2018-10
AAGCGCTTCATGCCCATCAGGTTATACCCTGATGGGTTTTTCTTCGTTCAACTTATCGCGAAGTGTGCTACAATGCTCTCGGTAATTCAATTTTCCCGAAAGGAGACCAACCATGAAAGACACTTTTAAGAAACTGCAGGAAGTCCCTGAGTTCAAGAAGGCCTGCGAGATCCTCAAGGCTGAGGAAGACCGCACCTGGAAGGAACAGCAGGAGCTCGTGCTGATCCCCGCCTTCTCCAGACACGAGGAGAAGAAGGCTCTCCGCTACAAGGAGATGATGGAGGAAGCCGGCTTTGAGGTGCACAGGGACGCCGTGAACAACGTCTACACCACCATCAAGGGCACCGGAAACGGCCCGACCGTCTATATGACCGCCCACATCGATACCGTGTTCCCGCTCGACACCCCGCTCGCGATCACCGAGAAGGACGGCGTCTACTACTGCCCGGGCATCGGCGACGACACCGCCTCCCTCGCTCAGGTCCTCGGCATCATGAGGGCCATCAAGGGCTCCGGCCTCAAGTTCAAGGGCGACCTCATCATCGGCGGAAACGTCGGCGAGGAGGGCCTCGGCGACCTCTACGGAATGAAGCAGTTCTTCCTCAAGGATCACACCTCCGGCATCGACGGCTTCATCACCGTCGACGGCAACGGCGACCACATCTACTACGGCGGCACCGGCTCCTACAGGTACAAGGTCAGCTTCAAGGGCCCCGGCGGACACTCCAACGGAGACTTCGGCATGCCCAACCCGATCCACGCGATGGGCAGAGCCATCGCGGCCTTCGCCGACATGAAGGTTCCTTACTCCCCGAAGACCACCTTCTCCATCGGCGTGGTCGAGGGCGGCACCTCCATCAACTCCATCGCCGTTCAGTGCTCCATGCTCGTCGACATGAGGTCCGACGGCAAGGCCGAGCTCGACGCCCTCGACGCCGAGTTCCACAAGCGCATCCAGGCCGCGCTCGACGAGGAGAACGCCCGCTGGACCAGAGACAGGGAGCTCTACTCCGACAGGTTCAGCAGGGGAGACGTTCCTCTCTGCGACAGAAAGGTCGAGATGATCGTCGAGAAGATCGGCGACAGGCCGGTAGGCGACCAGCCGTTCGAGGCCACCATCGTGCAGGCCGCGAAGAACGCTTACGAGTCCCTCGGCCACGAGCCGAGCTTTACCGCGAAGGGCTCCCTCGACGCCAACATCCCCATCTCCGTGGGAGTTCCGGGGATCGGCGTAGGCTGCGGCGGAGAGGCCGGCGGCGAGCACAGCGCGGGCGAGTGGTACATCCCCAGCAACGTCGCTGAGGGCCAGATCAAGCTCGTCCTCCTGCTCATGGGACTGCTCGGCGTTGACGGAGTCAGCGAGCCGATGCTCCCGAAGCTGGAGAAGTAGGTCAGATCTCCGCTATGCTCTCCCACTGCTCGCTCAGAGCGTAGGGCATTTGATAGTTATGTGAACCGGATCCTTGTCCTTCCATCAAAAAGGCGGGAGGGCAAGGATCCTTCTGCACAAATCAGTTGTTAATTGACAAATCAAAGATCATCTCATGAAACAAACCTCTATTAAGTTCCTCAGCGTGTTTTTGTCGATCACTCTGGTATTAACATTATTTACCTCTCCCGCATTCGCCAACATGTACTCAGAAGCTGAATCATCAGCTTCTGCTGATGAATTATATGAAACCCTGTCAGCATCATCAGACTCAATGGATCTTAATGAGTTGCTTGAAGCAGGCAATATAGCGCTTGAAGGTGAGGACGAGTCCCTGAGGGAGGAGTCCAGTAAACAGTTCAGGCTGTCCACTGGCCACATGCTCGCCGCCGCTTATCCCTATGAGGTCCACTACGCAGAGGACGGCGAGCTCAAGGATATAGACAACTCCCTCTATGAGGATAAGGAGACCGGCGTATTCAGGAATAGCGCGAGCAGCCTTCACGCAGCGCTCCCCGCTGTCCTGTCGGAAGAGGCACCTGTAACACTTGAGAGCGGGGGATACTCGCTCTCATTTTCATTTGATGGAGTGATACCTACACAGATCAGTATCGAAGATGAAGAAGATGAGGTCAAAGATATCCCCGCATACCGTGCCGAGATCGAGGCTCCGCTGAAGACCGGCAGAGCGGAATATCCGGAGGTGCTTCCCGGTACAGACGCGCGCTATGAGCTGTTCGGCCTGACTCTGGAGGAGGAGCTCGTCATAGGAAGCTTTGAAGCGGCCTTAGACTCATACAGCTTTGATATTAACACCGAAGGCCTCGAAGCCGAACTTCTCGAGGACGGAAGCATTGTGCTCAAAGGACGTGAGCGGAGAGGCTGTATTCAGGATCCCTGCTCCACGCCTTTTCGAAGAGGACAGCGGGATCCCCGGTTCTGTCAGCGTGGCTCTTGAAGAGCTTGGCGAGGGCGAATACCACCTCACATATATCCCCGATCCCGAGTGGATGAGCTCAGAGGAGAGAGTCTATCCTGTGATCCTCGATCCTACAGTCAGCTCTTCGAAAGGGACTGCCTACCGCAGCATGACGATGGCCTGCTCAGGGATGCCGACCACCGACATGTCGTCTGAGTACACTATCTATGCGGGGAAGAAGGCAACTTCTCACGGCGTCTGCAGGTCGTACATCAGGATCAACACTCTTCCCTCCCTGAGCCTTTCTGACAACATCATCAGCGCGGAGCTCGTGCTGAAAACGTCGACCGCCTATGAGGACTGCTGCATCAAGGCGTACACCGTGACCGAGGATACATCTCTCGATTTCTCCCTGATCAACTGGGGGAATATGCCGGAAACTGAAGAAAGGGCTCTGGAGCGAAGATATCCTCTCGATGAAGACAACATGTACTTTGCTCCCTTCTGCATCACGCGTGCCGTGAGGCGCTGGTACGAGGGGGAGCTTGTGAACAACGGCGTCATGCTTCGCGGCGCCGACGAAACGGCGAGCTACTGCGCGTCCATCAATTGCCTGAATTCCCACAGCCCGTACATTACGATAGTCTACGCGAACAGCAACGGCCTTTCCGACAGCTATGACTATACCTCCCTTCCCTGCGGGAGGGCGGGGACTGTGCACGTGCAGGGCTTTACGGGCAATCTGACGCTGGAGAGGACGGATTTTCCGTACATAGATACCTTTGCCCTCCCCATGAGCTTTTACTTCAACCAGTGCTCAGGGAGCTACGACTACGGCTACGGGGCAGGCTTCAGGACCTCATACACTCAGGTATTCAGGGAGAAGACAATAGGAGGCAAGACCTACTTCCGCTGGATAGACGGCGACGGGATCCAGGTGTATTTCAAGCAGGGCGAGGAATACGACGAGCAGGGATTGGGCTTCAGCATAACTTCTTCTGAGTCTCCTCACTCGGTGCGCGACAGGGACGGCAACGTATATCTCTTCGATCAACAGACAGGGAGGCTGACAAGGATCCGCAGGTATATGGGTAAGATCGGCGGCAGCAGCCGCTACAGGAACACCTATGTCACCTATGTGAGCAGCGATGCTTCGGATTACCGGATATCGACTGTATATGACGACGCGGGCAGGACCTACAGGTTCAACTACGACCCTGATACGAGCAAACTCACATCGATCGAATATATCGGGACGGGAGAATGTGATCCTCTGACCGTCAGCTACAGCTACAATGGGGTAAGGCTGACGATGGTGACCTATCCTGACGGGGAGGATATACTGTACGCCTGGTCCGGAGGAAAGCTGGCTTCTGTCAAGGATATCCTGAAAACAGACGGTACGAGAGACAGAGTCACTGTCACATACAGCGGCGGCTCCTCCATGCGCCCTCCCAATGTATCCGGCCTCGAGTATAAGTCCTCCGGGATCTCTATGAGCTCCCTCTCTTTTGAGTACGGTCAGCAGACGTCTAAGGTCACGGATCAGAGCGGCCGTTTCCTTCAGTACCAGTTCAACGCGGACGGCAATACTTCCTGCGTGCTCAACGACAGGGGTCAGGCGGTATACGGCAGGTATGAGAGGGACGATGACATCACCGCAGCTCCCCACAGACTGACCGCGAGCTCAAGGCTGTATGACAGCTCGGGCAGTTCTTTCGAGCTGGAGCTTACGGACGGGACGGACAGCGAGACGGTGGACCTGTCGGGGAGAGATAACCTGATAGTGAACCCTGACTTTACTTCTTCGATCTCGGGCCTTTGGGTGAAGGGCTCTACCTATGCCCCGTCGTTTGCGAGGGTATCCGTGAATGAGGATAGAGGCGGTCTCGACAGATGGGCTCTTAAGCTGACGCCTCCCTCATACAGCAGCTATTCCGTGAAGCAGACCGTCCAGATCCCGGGAGGAGAAGCAGGGGACGCGCTCACTGCCTGCGGCTGGGTCAAGGCTGTGGGAAGCCTGCCGGACTCAAACGGCAGCGGGAGGAAGGCCGGAATAGAGATAAAGCTGTACAACGGCACGACGTTTAAGCAGAGGGACTTCATCCCGATGAATCTGGGCTGCGACGACTGGCAGTACATAGGGAAGCAGATAAACGCTGAATACGATTTCACCAAGGCCGAGCTGCACCTGGTGTATAACGACGAAGAGGGATATATACTGCTCGACGGCCCCTGCCTTACGAGGGAGCCGAGCGAGTATGTGTACACCTACACCGCTGACGGAAGAGTAAGTTCGATCACTGATCCCGAAGGAGGCAAGACTCGTTTCACCTATCAGGACGGGAGGCTCGAGACCATACATTATCCTGACGGGAGCAGCCTGTTCAATACAATAACGGACGGACTTCTGACTAAGACTAAGAGCGCTGAGGATGTCAGGACTCATTATTCCTATGACATATACGGCAATATCACGGAGACCTCGGTCCATCCGGATGCTGAGGGAGTCAGAAAGCTCGCCTCATCGTCCTCATTTTCCCCTGACGGGAGCATGCCGGTATCGGTGACTTCAGCTGACGGCAGCACCGTCACGTATAAGAATGATCTTGACAGACAGCTCATTACCAGAATGACCGATCCTGCGGGAACATCGACACAATACTCTTATGACGATGACTCCTGGCGGAGGATATCGTCTTCCAAGCTCGGGACCTCGGCATCGAACACATACACGGACGACCTTCTGACCGGGCTGTCGCATACGAACACCGCTTCGTCGGATACTGAGTATACCTTCACCTACGGCCCCGGGCAGCTGCCCGTATCGTCTTCTGTGGGAACAAGGACTCTGATCACGAAGTCATACAATACCGGCTCCTGGACCCTTGCGCAGGAATCCTTCGGAAGCGGAGACTTCGTGAAGTACTCCTACGACAATTCCGATGTCCTTGAGAGCAGCCTCAGAAGCCGCACTCAGACAGAGGGGCGCGGCTTTGAGTACTTCTACAACGCTGCAGGAAAGCTTTGCAGAACGGTCGCATCCGATGCTGCGCTTTCTAACGGCGAAGCGGTCTCAAGCGCACCTAAGAGCTCAGTCAATTTCCTCTACAATTCCAACGGGGATCTTACGAGGCTCATTCGGACTGACATCACCCCTGGCAGCAGCTCCGAGCTCCTTGTCCTGGACGCGTCTTTGTCATACAATGAGAACAGGGAGATGACGGGGTTGACAGAGAAGATAGCCGGGACAGCAGGAGTCAGGGAGACCGAATACTCCTACGGCTACGATCACGACGGAAGGCCTGTCTCCTCGGAGTACGGAGACGTCTCGGAGGAGAAGGTCTATGACGACTACGGGAGGCTGACGGGGCAGACCCTGACGGACGGCACGAGGCAGATCTTCTCAAGGAGCTATACCTACAGGGATATCGATTCCACAAGGACTACCCCTCAGGTGCAGAGCCTGAGCACGCATTTCGGGAGCTACAACAGGGTACACAGCTATACCTACGACGCCGCGGGCAGGATAGCCTCGGACATTACGGCGAGCTCTTCCTATGTCTATGAATACGACTCTCTGGGTCAGCTGATATGGGAGAAGAGCGCCTCAAAGGGCAAGGCATGGCAGTACGCCTATGACCTAGGCGGGAACATCCAGAGCAAAACTGAATATGAATACGCGAATGATACCGTTGGGGCTGAGGTGAGCAGTAAGCCCTACGTCTACGGAGACAGTGGCTGGGGAGATCTTCTGACTTCCTACGATGGCCAATCTATCACCTACGATACTGTAGGCAACCCCGTGAGCTACCGCGGCTGGAGCATGGACTGGCAGGCGGGGAGGCAGCTCGCTTCTATGAGCAAGGCTTCTGCCTCTCTGAGTTTTGAGTACGACGACAGCGGCCTGAGGACCAAGAAGACTGTCGGAAATGATGAGACCCGTTTCATCTGGAATGGAAGTAGGCTGGCTGCCCAGCTCGGCGCTGACGCGGACTTCTACTTCCACTACGATGCCGCAGGTGAGATGATCGGCTACACCTATTCCCCGGTATCCGGCGCGGAGAAGGAGTGTTACTTCATAAAGAACCTTCAGGGTGACGTTGAGAGAATAGTAACGGAGACGGGCAGCCTCATCGCCCAGTACACCTATGACGCGTGGGGGAATGTGCTGACGAGCAGCGGGACATTCCGTAATATCAACCCCATCCGCTATCGCGGCTACTACTATGACACCGAGACGGGGCTATATTACCTGAAGAGCAGGTATTACGACCCGCAGGTGGGGAGGTTCATAAACGCGGACGTCCTGGCCGATACAGACAGCGGCAGCGCAGGGCTGAACCTGTTCGCGTACTGCGGCTGCGATCCGATAAATAGAACAGATGATGGTGGAGGATTTTGGCATTATGTAGTAGGGGCTGCAATAGGAGGTGCTGTTGGTCTCGTTTCAGCAGCGGCAAGCGGTGGTGACACTCTGGATATTGTTATAGGGACGCTTGCTGGTGCCGGGTCAGGGGCTTTGGCCGCCAGTGGTGCGGGAGTCTTGTTTCAAGGTCTTGGGAATGCGGCTATTTCAATGACATCAAATATCGCTCAACAAGCGAATCACATCTACCTTTCTAAGTCGCAGGATTCATTTGATTTGGCTGATGCTGCTATCGATGGTGCAATTAGTTTTACTTGCGGGATCTGGGGTGGCAACGGCGCAAGCTATGGAAATGTGGAAGGAATCATGTCGTCAGGCAAACAACTATTAAGTCGTGGTCTGTTCGATCCTAAGGCGCAGATCTATTATGCAAAGACAGCACACCGCACTGGGGGAGAATATGTAATCAATTCGTTGTACAGTTCACTAAAGAAATCATCTATGGGCTCTTTTGTTATGACTGTGAAGAATATACTCAGGTAATAACAAACGCAATAAGGGAGCTGAATCATGACAAAGTTAGACTTCATATATCTTGTCTTACTAGTGTTATTAGACTCTATTTTGATAGAAGACTTAAGAAGGCTCCTGAAAGATTTTTTAATTGGGGCACGGAATAGGAAAAAAGCCAGAGTGATATATGATCAGCATAGCCTAAAGGAACGTATTTTCTTAGGGTTTATCAAGCTCTATATTGAAAATTATAAATTGGCGTTTAATTGTTTCCATTGGCTATATATGATAGAAATAATAATTATTATACCGCAGTACAGTATGCTTATTGCTTTGTATGTGACGGGTCATGATTATTATTGTGTTTTATTTATTCTTTTATTTGTTAAAGCACTTCTCTGTATTAGTATTCGTTTGCAAACAGATTCTTTACGGAGGTCAAGATTCAGGCAGGGAAAATAGCGTTATACATATAGTCAAGGTTCAAGAAGATATCATTGTAAACTACTGCTGAAGCGAGGATTGCTAGCCACTAAGGCACAGGGCTATTATGTGAAGACAGCACATAGACTAGGTGGAGAATATGTTATGAAGCCTTTGATTAAATCATTAGTCATATCTTCAGGAGGTGCAGTTATCATCTGCACACTAAATCATTGTACTATGAATCTGGAATAGTAGGGGAACTGCCAAAGAATGACGAAAGATGAAATTGATCTCCTTGTATTGTTAGCAGACTTACAATTGATTAGTTTGGTAACTTTGCGGCACTTTCTAAATGAATTCCTCATAGGTGCAAGGAATAGGAAGCGTGCACAAGAGATATATAGGCAACAGTCTTTGCGGAATCGTGTTACATTGAGTTTTATTAAATCATTTCTCGATGAATCAATTTCAGTTTTTAATGTATACCATACAGTTTATATGATAGCTTTATCTAGTATTATTCCGCAATATGTGGCAATCATATTCACTGATGAGCGGTTAAACAGACGTCTAATCATCATGCTTATGCTAATCGTATATGGGTTGTTGTTTATTATCGTTCGCCTGCAATTGAACTCCCTGTGGAGATCCAGATACTCTAAGGGCAAGTAGGATAGAGCCTGGGGACCTACTTCGGGAGCTACAACAGGGTACATTACTATACCAATGACGCCTGGGGGAACGTGCTGACGAGCAGCGGGTCATTTCGTAATATCAACCCCATCCGCTATCGCGGCTACTACTTCGACACCGAGACGGGGCTGTACTATCTGAAGAGCAGGTACTACGACCCGCAGGTGGGGAGGTTCATAAACGCGGACATTCTGGCCGATGCTGACAGGGGCAGTGCAGGGCTGAATCTGTTCGCGTACTGTCTGGACGATCCTGTGAACAATCTGGACGAGACAGGGCTGTGGACTGTTGCGGCAGGCGCAGATTTTTCGTTTTCGAAGGGGTTGCGAGTCAGTGGGGGCGCACAATTCGCCAGGGATGATGACGGGCAATACGGCGTGATATTTTATCTTGGCGGCGGAATAGGCACACCATCAGCTGCTGCCGCGGGAACATTTACAGTGACGAATGCAGATACCATAGATGATCTAAGAAAGTGGGGGTTTGCTGTAGGGGAATCTGGGTTTTGGAAGGATATAGAAGCGTCGATTAGTCCTGCAATAAAAGGTGTCACCTTTTCAAAAGGCTTGACCAACCCGACTCCTGAAATCCATGCAGAATTAACATATACGTGGGTCATTCCAATCAATTCTGCAGTAATGAGACAGTTTATTGACTATTATTTGGACAGAGAGCGTCAAGGCTTGGCTTATGCTATTCCTTATGATTTTTAACAGTTTTGGAGCATTCTTGAGATGAAGAACCGAGACCATGTGATACCAGCCATAGAGATCATTTATTGGATAACATGGATCGCTGAGATGATAATTCTATGGCTTAGCAGACCCAGACAATTGTCAGATAACACTCTATTTTTCCTAATTGGTGTTGATCTCATATTAAGTTTCATATGGGGTTACACGACTGGAGCAAGGGGTAAAGTAGATGAATTGTTGAATCAATTATACGGAGAAAAACGTTCTTTTTATCGTACTCCCTGGGATATAGACAGAATCTTGTATAAGATAAAAATTGGTGAAGTCACGGTACCTCCTGAGATCGTAGTGTATTTAAGATCTGGGTGGAGAAGTGAACATTTAGGGGGAATATCAATAGTAATACTATTCTGTGCCATAGTCTTTCATTAGGTCATATTGATTATATAATGGCATGGCTCTATAAGAGTTTTTTCTAGAATTATCATGTTGCGTGATGCATCATTTTATCACGAACATGCAGACAACTGCTGGCAGGACATTCTGACTTCCTATGACGGCCAATCGATCACCTACGATACTGTAGGCAACCTCGTGAGCTACCGAGGCTGGATCATGGACTGGCAGGCGGGGAGGCAGCTCGCTTCTATGAGCAAGGCTACTGCCTCTCTGAGCTTTGAGTAAGACGAGAACGGTCTCAGGACCAGGAAGACTGTAGGTAGCGATGAGATCCGTTTTATATGGAACGGGGACAGGCTGGCCGCCCAGCTCGGTCCTGACGCGGATTTCTATTTCCATTATGACGCCGCGGGAGAGATGATCGGCTACACCTATTCCCCGGTATCCGGGACGGAGAAGGAGTGCTGCTTCATAAAGAACCTGCAGGGTGACGTGGAGCGGATAGTAACGGAGACCGGCAGCCTCATCGCCCAGTACACCTACGACGCCTGGGGGAACGTGCTGACGGGCAGCGGGACGTTCCGTAATATCAACCCCATCCGCTATCGCGGCTACTATTTCGATACCGAGACCGGGCTCTACTACCTGAGGAGCAGGTACTATGACCCGCAGGTGGGGAGATTCATAAACGCGGACGTCCTGGCCGATACTGACAGGGGCAGCGCAGGGCTGAACCTGTTCGCGTACTGTCTGGACGATCCGGTGAATAATCTGGATTCGGAAGGGCTTGATACAGAAGCAATTGGAATCAGTGATGCTTTAGCCTTCGGGCTGCGTCTGTCCGGGGGAGTACAGGTTGTAAAGGACGACAAAGGGAATTACGGCATAATAATCTACAGTGGTGTCGGGGGCGGAACACCTTCTGCGTCGATTGGAATAACATTTACTCAAACTGGAGCAAATAGCATAGATGATCTTGTGAATTGGGGTGGCTCAGCAGGTTTATCCAGCATATGGTCTATATTTGGAACAGATGTTAATGTTGGTGAAGGTTGGATTGGCGAAACCTTTTCGTTAGGCGTAGGAGTCCCAATATTAGAGGTGCATGGAGAAATAACAAACACAGTGTTTATTTTTCAAATTGGACCGGAAATAACGGAACCTTTCGTTCATAGGTATAAATATGACAATTACTATCGTTCAACTGAATGAGGGCTATATGACGCCAGTTTTGTTGCAGATAGAATCAGTAGTATTATTGTTTTCGAGGTACGGTCAATGACAGTTGTTGAAAAGATCTATTGGGCTATTTCAGTTGTTTGCATAGTTGCCCTTGTGTTTGGGGGTGTCTCGAGTGTGGTAATAATGTTTGTTCTTGGGTTTAATATGGTTATATGTTGTCTTGTAATCGAAATAATAGCTGATAGTTACCAGTTATTGTATGATTTGAACGGACATCGCGATAAGATGGCTTTCCCCGTAGTTGATCTCGAAAGGGTCCTGAACGAGATCGAAGCAGGCAATATAGTTGTAACACCAAAAAGATGGAAATACCTACAAGCACTACACCGGATGCATACTTATGGCATTATTCCGATTGTGATTTCATTCATTTGGAGTTTGTGAAGTTGGTTTTAAGTATAATAGATACGGAGTGGTTACTCAATTACAAAAGGCTTAGGTATTACTATACTAGAGACCCATGCTGAAGTTACTAATACTCATATTGTGCATATATGGAAAATAGACCATGTTGCCAGTACCGATTATACTGGAAATTTTTATGGCATAGAATGACAAAGACTAATACTGATCAGCTTGGATGTTCAATATTTGGAGGAGAAAATGCCTGCAGTTGAAGTGATTTACTGGGTAATAGCATCCATATGTATCGTCGTTAGATTGTTTGGAAGGGTTTATATTTCGGATAATGTCAGTATGGCAAT
>JAEEGL013374970.1_pt1 | contig 11389 bp, 8 predicted proteins | sample 9134231 | NCBI WGS metagenome assembly JAEEGL01 (sample SAMN16246548, study PRJNA631951) | gut metagenome | biome: gut microbiome; feature: rumen; material: fiber-attached | host: Bos | place: Iran: Karaj | collected 2018-10
CAATACTGCTGCTGTTAATCTTTTCATAATACGACAGGTACCTCCTTTTTGGTCCTCAGTGATAGTGAATATATGAAGGCGGATGCGCCCTCACTTATTTACGAGACTATTATACGAGCAAAACGGGCGGGATGCAAACATGTATTTTTTAAGTTACCATTCACGGGCATGATAGAAATGCCGGTCACTGACGGGAGCTTGCTCACAGGCAGTGACCGCTTCCCGGTTTCATGATGAAAATACCATACTTGATCGTGAAGAGTTCAGATGCCCATAAAACATCGAACAGGGACACGATCATCTGGGCGCAGTTCCGGGCAGACGGCGGTATTCTATCGCTTTTCAGTCTACCTTATTTGATGCTGAAGATTGGTCTGTGCTATCTGTGGTATTGGAACTATCGTTTTCATCTGTGCTCTGGGTATTGATATGATTCACCATAAGCTGGAAAAGGCGGTCGATATCGGAGAAGAACAGTTTTACACCACGTTTGTTCAATAAAAGGTTTTTGTTAAGGCAATCTACTACAGTTTTTGCTGTGGTTGCATGGAGCGTTAAGGGATTACCGTGTAAGGTATGGATATGGTCAAAGTAGTCCGATGTGATAGGGAATGCATTCTGGATAAGAAATGCAGCATCCTTACCTCCGCATTTGCCAAGGACTATCTTAGTGCAACGGTGGAATCTGGCTACCATTTTATCATGGAGAGCCTTGTATTTAGCGTATTGTGATGATACAGGGATCATCCAGAAAATATCAGGATTGTGAGAATCACGGATAGCAAAATAATGAGGACGATATCCGCCGTTCTCATAGTTCGACATGAGGTTACTTTCATTAGCTACCGTAAAGTAATCGTCCTTTATGTGATAAAAATATCCTTCTGAAATGATCATATGTGCCTTTGCAAAAATGCCTCACCTCCATGATGAAGGTGAGGCAACATTTTCGTACCGAATAATTTGTTTATCGCACCATCGGTAAGCGAGAGCATTTTCGTATCGAATAACTTGTACCCCGCACCATCGATAAGCGGCAACATTTTCTTTCGTCACTTATAGTATATGACTATTGGTGTGGAAATGCAATCGGAAAACTGTGAATTTTCAATAACATTTGACCAACATATTACTATTCATTAGTATGTCCGTGAACGGTAACTTTCAACTTCCTGCCGCCTGTCAATTCTTTATGGACGGGATGCTTACACTTCCTTCGGAAGCGGCGCAGAGAAGTTATCTGGTGTACTCGTGCGTGGGGTTGGAATAGAGGCTGTCCACATCGGCGGTCTCACAGATCTCTCCCTGCTTCATCACACAGACCCTGTCGGAGATGAAATTTACAACGGAGAGATCATGACTGATGAAAAGACAGGAAAGCCCCAGGTCCTTTTTCAGCCGTTTCAGGAGATTGAGGATCTGGGCCTGCACCGATACATCCAGCGCTGACACAGACTCATCACATATCAGGAGGTCGGGCTCTGTTGCTATAGCCCTTGCTATTCCGATACGCTGCTTCTGGCCGCCCGAGAATTCATGAGGGTATTTGTTTATGGCGCTCTCCTTAAGCTCCACCATTTCAAGAAGCTCCAGGACGCGGCTGTCGATCTCCTTATTGTTCTTACAGAGCTTCCAGACCCTGAGAGGCTCTGCGATTATGTCCCTTACCTTTTTGCGCGGGTCCAGAGAGGATGCCGGATCCTGGAACACCATCTGTATCCTTTTGCGATACGGTCTGAAGGCTGTTTCCGAAAGCCTGGAGATCTCCTTCCCGTCAAAGCTTATCTCGCCCTGATCCGGCTCGATGAGCCGCATGAGGAGCTTTGCCAGTGTGCTCTTGCCGCAGCCCGATTCACCGACGAGCGAAAGCGTTTCTCCCTGGAGCATGGTCAGACTTACGTTATTGACCGCGATATGGCGTTTTTTTCCGCCTGCTGGGAAGCTTTTGGTAACGTTTCGGGCGGATATAAGTACATTTTCATTCATTGCTCATCTGCTCCTGTTTGACCGCGCTAAAGCAGCTGACATAATGACCTTCCTCAACCTCGGTTTCCGTGGGACGTTCGAAAAAGCATCTGCGCTCATCATCACTGCATCTGAGGCAGAATTCACACCCGACGGATTCATTTCCGAATTCCGGAATGTTCCCGGGGATCGTCGTCAGATATTCGGGATTTGAGCCGATCCTGGGAATGGAAGAGAGCAGTCCCCTTGTATAAGGATGGAGAGGGGCCTTAAACAGCTGAGCCACCTTAGCTCTCTCCATTATCCTCCCCATATACATAACATACACATTATCGCAAAGCGACGATACAACTCCCATATTATGAGTGATCACCAGGGCGCTCATATCATGTGTCTCGCACATCTGTCTGATCAGCTTAAGGATCTGGGCCTGTGTTGTTGCATCAAGCGCTGTAGTGGGTTCATCCGCTATCAGAAGATCCGGGTCGCTGATCACTGCCATGGCGATCATGACCCTCTGTCTCATGCCGCCGGAAAGCTCGTGCGGATAGGAACGGTAACGCTGCCCGGGATCCGGTATCCCGACCTCCTCAAGGAGCCGGATCACCTTTTTTTCCGCTTCTCCACGGTCCTTTACGAGCTTATGGATAAGCAGGACCTCCGCCACCTGATCACCTATGCGCATCATGGGATTAAGGGAGGTCATGGGTTCCTGGAATATCATCCCGATCTTTGTGCCGCACATACGGCGCAGCTGTTTTTCGTCTAATCCGGTAAGCTCTGTCTGCATGCCCTGCGGATCGTTCCAGAGTATGCTTCCGTCTGCATGTATGTTTCGGGGGAGGATACCCATGATCGATTTTGCTGTCATGCTTTTCCCCGAGCCGGATTCCCCGACCAGGCCTACTATATGGCCTTTCGGGATATCAATATCCACTCCCTTTACGATGGGTATTTCCTTTTTTCCCATGTTTACGGAAACCCTGAGATTTCTGATCTTCAGTAAAATATCACTCATAGTGCTTCCTCCTCGGATCCAGAATATCCCTCAGCGCATCTCCCAGAAAATTAAAGGAAAGCACTAACAGCATTATCATACCTGAAGGGGCGAGGGCAAGCCAGGGCATCAGGAACAGATACTGGCGGGAATTGCCTGTCATGAGCCCGAGAGACACCTGGGGAGGCTGGACGCCTATCCCGAGGAAGCTGAGGGTGCTTTCAGCAAGTATCGAAGAGGGTATGTTCAGGGTAAAAAGCACGATAAGCGTGGGGATCAGGTTCGGAACTATATGGCTGAATATGATATAGAGGCGTCCAGCGCCGGTAGAAACGGCTGCTTCGATATATTCCTTTTCACAGATCTCCAGTGTTGCGGTTCTGACAACCCTTGCGATCCCTCCCCATTCCATGAGGACCAGAGCGATCACAACAGAGGAAAGGGAACCTCCGAAGGTATACAATACCACCATGGAAAGCAGCATGCCCGGGATCGACAGCATAACGTCCGCAAAGCGCATTATGATAAAGTCTGCCGCCCCTTTGTAGAAGGCCGCGGCCACGCCGGCAGCAGTACCTGTCAGTACGGCCAGGGCAGTAGGCAGAAGAGCTATCATCAGGGAAACGCGTGTCCCGTAAAAAACTCTCGTAAATACATCTCTTCCAAGCTCATCGGTGCCGAAGAGATGTCCGTTTCCGGGTGGCATCAGCCGCTGCATCAGATCCTGGCCTGTTTCGTCATAGCTTGACAGAAAGGGCGTCAGTATTGAAAGAATTATGATGATAAGAATGATCGCCCCTGATATCAGGGCAGTTCTGTTCTTTATGAGAAGCTTATTCATTCTAACCTTAACCTCGGATTGAGAAGCATATTGATAAGATCCGCCAGAATGCCGCCGATCGTGATAAGGAAGGCGGTGAACAGGACAGTGCCCTGAAGCAGTGGCATATCCCTCGACTGTAATGAGGCAAGAGCGAGCTTCCCCAGTCCCGGTATGCTGAACACGCTTTCTGTGATCACGGCGCCGGAAAGCATTTCGGCAAGCTGCAGGGCCATCATTGTTATCACGGGCAGGATCGCGTTCCTGAGCGCGTGGAGCACAACGGCCTTCCTGTATATGAGACCCTTCGCCATTGCGGTTTCCATGTACGGAGCATCCATCTGCTCCATAAGACTGGACCGCATCAGCCTGGCGACGCTTCCCGCGCTGTTCCAGCCCAGAGCGATGGCGGGCAGGATCAGTGATGCGAAGCTGCCGTCGTACACAAGAGGCAGAAGTGAGAGGCGGTAATAGAACAGATATTGAAGGAACAGGGCTATCATGAATACCGGAACGGATATTCCCAAAAGTGAGGCGCCCCTGAACAGATAGTCGGGAAGGCGCTCGTTATAAACTGCCGAAATGACCCCTGAAACGATCCCCATTGTCCAGGCAAACACGATGGATAAGAGCGTTAAACGGAGTGTATAGGGGAAGGCCTCAAGAATAAGTGACAATACCGGCTGCTGCAGATAATAGCTGTGCCCGAGGTCGCCTCTTAAGACACCGCCCAGATAGGCGAAAAACTGCTCGGGGAGGCTTTTGTCAAGCCCCATGGATCCGGTAAGCCTGTCGATATTTTCCTGACTGACGTGCTCATTTAGTAAGACGGAAGCAGGATCTCCGGGTATGATACGGAGCATGATAAATATCAGCGTTATAACGCCGAGCAAGACGATGATCACACCCACAAGTCTTTTGGGCAGTCCTTTCACAGATGTCGGTCCTCCTTACTTAAGTATTATCCGGTCAAAGTATGATTCGCTCCATCCGGCCCAGTGCGGGGAGAAGCTTTCCACCCGGTCGTTTATTACAAAGAGGTGCTTCAGCGAAAACATGGGCACGATGGCCGCATCATCCTGAACGATCTGCTTCTCAAGAGCCTCGTACTCCTCTAACCTTTGCGTTTCATCTACAATGGTCTTTGCGGCGGCAACCCTCTCGATCACGGATTCATTGTAGTAGTTGTTGGAGCGGACCTTTGTATTGGCCCTGCTTCCGAAGAAGGGGTAGATCATATTGTCCGGATCGTTGTAATCAAGAAGCCACAGCGCCAGGAAAGCAGACATCTTCCCGCTGTTTCGCAGATCCAGGTAGCTTGCATGGTCAATTGTACGGATATGGGTGCGTATTCCCACATCACAAAGGTTCTCGGCCATTATCTGGAGAGTGTTCTTCACCGTGTCAGAAGCTGACGAGTCGCAATAAAGATCCAGATCAAAACCGTTGCCGAACCCTGCATCGGCAAGTAACTTCCGGGAAAGCTCCGGATCATATTTCAGCCATCCCTGATTATTCTCGTTGTATCCGATGCATCCTGTCGGGAAAATGCCGTCTTCAAGCTTTCCGTCGCCGTCATAAATGGATTTAAGGATAGACATTCGATCGATAGCAGAGCCGATCGCTTTTCTCACCCGGATATTATCCAGGGGCGGGATATCCTCATTCAGTATCATAAAATTCAGCCCCATCCTGTCTACTGAAACAATGTGATCCCTGTATATGTCTGTCTTATATATGGCATTTACAATGGCAGAGTCGAGGTAGAGACAGTCAAGTATGTCCAGATCGCCCTTCTGAAACGCCAGATTCATGACCAGGGGTTCCATGATCTTCATCTCGACCCTCTTTGCGGAGGGCTCAGGCCCCCGGTAGAGGGGATTGTATTCGAAGATCAGACCGCTCCCTCTGATCCATTCCTTTATGATATACGGTCCGGTCCCTATTGTCTTTTCCGGAACCACTCCAAAGTCCTCCCCGGCCTCTGTAACAAGCTTTTCGGAATAGATGACCGTAGGAGGTGTGGCCAGAAGGGCGGAGAAGCCGGCAAACGGAGCAGTCAGTCTGACGGAGAAATTCCGCTCATTCTCCACCGTTATTCCTCTTAGTGAATCGGCCCTGCCATCAAGCATCTCCTGGGCCCCGTCTATTATTATGGCACAGTCTGTCTGGGCACTGTCCGGCAGTTTCAGTATCCGTTCGAAGGTAAATTTCACATCCCGGGCAGACAGGGGCGTTCCATCCGAAAAAACGATCCCGTCCTTCAGGGTAAAGTGCCAGGTAAGGCCGTCCTCCGAAATGTCATAGCTTTCAACCAGGCTGTTTGCGATCTCTGTAGTGCCGTCCTCCTTTTTTTCTATGGAGAAGAGCGTATCAAATACGTTCATGGCTACAAGGTAGTCGTTGGTCGTTCTATGGGCATCCATGGTAACGATCTCGGAATTCATCGCAAGGTGGAGCGTATCATCGTCCTCGCGGTCCCCTCCGGCGCAGCCGGGGATGAAAAGCACTGCGGTAAGCACAAGCACCCATATATACTTTCTGATCATTTACGGCTGCCTCCTGGTTATTTCCGGCTATGCGATCCTTCGTCAGCAAAGGCAATTTACATTGGCATAACCCGTTACAGTCACGGTCTGAGGCCGTGTATGTTTACATTTTATCATATGCCCCGGGATTGTTCAAATCGGATATCACGTCCCTGTTCCACCCCACCCCTGTTTTAACAAATAATGTAGACAAGGAGCTTCCTGATGTGTTTTAATTAGCTGAATAGAGGAAGGAAAGGAATCAACATGGCACAGGATACACAGACGGATCTTAACAGAACAGAGACGGCAGATCCCGGGGATAACGTGATCGGCAGGCAGGTCCTTGCGTGGCTCGAAGAGAGGGCGGAGGCGCTTTCGGGATACGGGATCGAAAGCGAGCTTACTCTGCGGGAAACCGCGGAAAGCAGCCTTATCTCACGGGAGACAGAGGAGGGACTTGAGAAAGGTGACGTGGTTTGGGGTATCATGTTACATTATTACGGGCTGTTAGAGGACTTTGATGTTTTTGCGACTCTGCTTCCCTGCGATACAGATGAGGGGGATGCATTTCTTCTGTCCCTTTCACACTATCGTGAGGAGGATGAAAAGCTTGAGATCACGGGGTGGTCCTTTCCGCTGACAGATTATCCGGAGGCTTTTTCAGAGCCGGAGGATTTCCTGGAGGTGATCATCCTGTTTAAAAAAATATGCGCAGGCGAGACCCTTGAGCCTGCACCGGCTCCGGAAGGGGAGAAGGAAATACCGGAGATCCTTTACGAGCTGCCAAGGCTGCAGGCGCTTTTTGAGCAGTTAAATGAGGCAGGGGCGGAGCCCGAGCTTTTACGGCATGAACAGGGGAGGTCCTATATCCGCATCTTTGACGGGGAGCTTCGATTTGAATTGTCATATCTGCAGGTCGGTGAAGGGGATGCCTGGATCCTCAGAGCGGAGCTTTTCGGGAAAGAAGGGGAAAACGGTGAAGAAATGCTCTTATTGCGTTTTGACATACCGGAATTCGGCGGGTTTTCATATACCGCGGATTACGGCAGGCTTTTAGAGATAATGGAGGTTATCGCTTCCCGGGAGGGGGAAGGGGGAGGCAGACAATGATCCGATACACAGAGCTGACCGAAAACAACAGGGAAGCCTTTCGGGATTTTCTCTGCAACGAGATCTTTGAAAGGCTTGATGAGGACGGCGTACAGGCGATCGGAGCCTTTGAAGAGACCGAAGAAGGGGAGACAGCCTCTGCAGGCGTTCTGGTGTTTTCGGCAAAGAATGACCGGGAGACCACAGCTACGGTACACTGGCTTTATGTCGGCGCTTCGTACCGGGGGCAGGGGATTGCTGACGGCCTGATGGAGCGGATGTTTGACCTGCTGTCCTTTCTGGGGGAGTACAGCCTTACCTGCAATATACCGGAGGATCCGGAATACGACGATATCTACCGGTTTTTTGAGGACTGGGGGTTTGATTTCCACAGGGCGGAGTTGTTCGGATATACCCTGTATCTGGAGGATATGGAAAAATCGCCGTATTATGAAAAGGAAGGAAGCTTTTCGCGGATCGTGCCCCTGAGTGATGTAAGCGAAGAGGAGTGGAAGCGTGTCAGGAACAGAGTGAGTAAGCAGCTGCACGCAAAAGGCGGTGACAGGGATCGGCTCCTTCAGATCCTTGAAGCGGACCGGGAACAGCTGGATCAGGTCTTAAGCTGCGCCGCCGAAAAAAAGGGAGAGATCGAGGCCCTGTATTTATGGAAGGCTTACAGTTCGGGTTCCTCCGGGCTCGTGGAGCCCGTCGTTCTGGTGGATATCACCGGGGGGAACGAACGGCTCCTTCTGGAGCTTTTAAGCTATACCGCAAAGAAGCTGAAGGAAGAGCCGCCGGATAAGCAGCTAAGGGTCATATGCAGGGACGGGAAGGTAGAGCGGCTGTTTAAGCATCTGTTTCCGGAGGAAAGGCGGGATGTATCGAGACGGGGAGTTTTTTCACCGGAAAACGCCGGCCATAGTGAGAGGAAATCATCCGGTCCGGAAAACTGACCGGAACCGCACGGTCTTAAAGACAGATCGCCGCATCGCTAAACAGGAGAAAGGCTGAAAAGATCAATGGATGTCAGGATAAATAAAGAACAGGAAAACATAAACGCCTCGCGTTTCATAACAGAAGAGAAGGATGCCGGGAAGCTTTCCCTGCAGGAGCAGAGCCGCCTTAAAGAGCAGGAGAACGTAAACATGCTGCAGAAAAGCGGTCCGGAAGTCTCAAAGGATCCTTTACAGAAACCGAAGCACCTTCTTGTGCCGGAAATGAAGGTAGAGAAAAGCGGCGCCGTCAGTCAGGATGTGCTGCCGGCCTTTTCCTTCCGGCAGGGCGGGCAGAACAGGCAGGACACAAAGAAAGAGGGGCAGACTTCCCTGAATCATTCCCGCCGCCTGACCGATACAGCGCAGGCTGTCAGAAGCAGCAGAAGAACATTTTTTGATGACAGCTGGCGGATGAAGCTTGTCAAGTCGAATATTGACAGGCTGACGGCTCTCCACAGCCGTAAGGTAACGGAGAACACGGACTTTTTTTCTTTACAGGCGATGGCGGTGGATACCTACCGGGAGCTGATCCGAAGCCTGGAGGAGTATCTTAAGGCCAGAAGCAACGGGAAGGAGGCGGAGGATTCCAGGCACGGAAAGGTGAGATCGCTGCTTGACTGTGCAAGGACCGGCCTGTCACAAGTATCAAGCCTCGATTCCGAAGACCTTTCCCGGCTGGTTTCGGACGAAGAGATGAGTTTTGGAGTAATGCTTGAGAGGGATGCGGATGTCAGGGAGCTGAACACACAGGAGATGCAAAAAAGAGAAAAGGAGGCGCTTGAGCAGGCCTATGCCAGAAAACATTTCGCAGTACGAAACTATCTGGACTCCTTTCCGAATGATCCCGCGCTTACCCAAAGCCTTCGGAATTACCTGAGCTTACAGACCGGTTATCTGCCACATGAGAAGGAGGCTTTTGAAGCGGAAAGAAAACGCCTGGTCGCGGCCTGCGAGACAGCAGTAAACGATGCCGTAAAGATCTCAAGGGCGGGGGCGTATCTCGAAAGAAAAAAGGTACGGCGCGACAAGGCAAACCAGCTGCTTTCCCAGCTTAGATGGGAGCTTTCCAAGCTGAATCAGGCCTCCTTTCAACAGCGCAAAAAGGGATCTCTTCTGACCTGGGACAGTGTATGGGAGGGCGATAAGGGCATCCTGATATCCCGGGATGTCTCAAAGAGAACGATCGAAAACTTTCATTATGAAGATGAAACGCTTTCGCTTAAGGATCAATTTTATAAAAAGATAACCACAAAGGTCCCGGGCGGCAAGGAGGAGGTGACCGGGCGGACGCTGGCTCCTGAATTTGCGGGGATCGAAGGTAAGAAGTCCTCAGAGGGTGTCAGGGGAACCGCCCTGATGGCAAGCCTCCTTGGCGTGCCCGAGCTGTTTTCCTCCTACAAGGAGGTCACCCTCGTAGTGCCAGGGCAGCAGGATGCTGCTAATAAAGAGGAGCATATAGAAATTGAGGGATTTTCCGCAGTGGGCTATGTGGCCGGGGATGAAGGGATCACATTGTCACAGGCTTTGGAGGATGCCCGGAAGCTTAACGTGAATCTGATCTATTCGGATCGTGCCCTTATGCAGCTTACCACTATCCAGATCATGGATACGATCTGCGGACAGGTCAACCGTGACTTAAACAGCATCAAGGTCTTTACGGAAACGGGAAGCAGGGAAGGAGAGAACTATCTGATCATTCGGAACGTGTTCGCTTCCAATAACGAGTATTCTTTCGGAACGGCCGATTTTCAAACGGTGAATAAGACCGCGGAGGAGTCCTCCCTGAAGAAGCTATGGGACGAGAAGGAAAACAGGCTTTCCCTTGATGTATACGATTTTGAGTTTGCCGACAGGATCCTTTCCATGGATGAAAACGAACTGAGAAAGACCTTCACGGACGCTGGTTTTTCCGGGGATACGGTGGAGGCGTTAACGGACCGGTTCAAGGGTGTCAAACAGGCCCTCCTGGCAGACAAAAACGATACAAAATCCTTTCGGTACGAGTTGACTTCAGAAATGACCGTTCCAAACTTAGATCAGGCGGAAAAAAACAGACTGAATCATAAGTATGGAAGTAAATATTCAGAACAGGTTTTGAACGGAAAAAGTACCTATGTCAATCCGGCGCTTCTGAAAAATTACGGAAATGTAAAGGATCTCCATTCGGACAGAAATTTTTACGACGGGCTCTGGAATGTGGACGAGTTCAACAAAAACGATGATGAAGACCTTAATTCCGTTAAAGTCCGGAGAGACTATCTGGAAAAATTCAGGGCATTGATGCTGGAGGATCTTAACAGCTGGAAAGAAAAGACACTCAGTAAAGATCTGAGAGATATCATGCTGATGATCGTAACCTATATCAATTTGGACGCTACCGCGGAAAAAGGCGCCGGCTTAGATGAAAATAAAACCGGGATGGATGAATTCCTGAAAAGCATGCCCCCCTGGATTTCATTCAAGGAGCCTTTTAAGGAAAGGCTTTTAGCGATGAATATAAAGGACGGGCTGCAGCTTCTTGAAGCGGATATTGTGAAGTCGGCCAGAAATATGCTGACTGACAGGATCACAACCCTCTCGCAGGCTGACAAACAGGATACTGCGGCACAGTTGGAGCTCTCACAGCTGAAGCGCTACGAAGGGATGTTTGCCTCAGTGAACGGGGAACTGGAGGAGCCTGCCGATATCCATGCCAGGGAGAGCGACTATAAGATATTAGACAACAGGAACAACCTTCTTTTACGCCAAAATATAAGAGACGTAAGTGATCTCCTCCTGTTTCCGCATCCGCCCTGTATTCAGGACGTCGTCCAGGGAGATCTGGGGGACTGCTATTTCCTTTCGGCGCTTGCTTCCGTAGTGGAAAATGATCCCTCCTTTATCCAGAAGAGTATGCGGGAAAACCCCGACGGTACGGTGACGGTGCGGTTATATAAGAATAGCAGGCCGTTTTATGTCAATGTAAACAAGACGATCGTCCAGGACGATCGGG
>JAEEGL013802383.1_pt1 | contig 11389 bp, 9 predicted proteins | sample 9134231 | NCBI WGS metagenome assembly JAEEGL01 (sample SAMN16246548, study PRJNA631951) | gut metagenome | biome: gut microbiome; feature: rumen; material: fiber-attached | host: Bos | place: Iran: Karaj | collected 2018-10
ATCAGATGAGCAAAGTAGTGGTTTTCGATCATCCCCTGATTCAGCATAAGCTGAGCATCATGCGGGACAAGAACACCGGCACCAAGGAATTCCGGGAGCTGCTGTCCGAGATTGCCATGCTGATGGTTTTTGAAGTGACCCGCGACCTTGAAACCAAGGAAGTCGATGTCGAGACTCCCATTACTACCTGCAAATGCCGCGTGCTTTCCGGGAAAAAGCTCGGAATTGTTCCGATTCTGCGTGCCGGCCTGGGCATGGTGGACGGCGTTATCAATCTTGTTCCTGCTGCAAGGGTCGGACATATCGGTCTGTATCGCGATCCGAACACACTTGCGCCCGTTGAATACTACTGCAAACTTCCGGAGGACAGCGAAAACCGTGAACTGCTGATTCTTGATCCCATGCTTGCCACCGGCGGCAGCGCCAGTGCGGCGATTAACTTCATAAAGCAGCGCGGATGCCATCATATGAGGCTTGTAAACCTGATTGCTGCACCCGAAGGTATAGCCCGCATTCAGAAAGACCATCCTGACGTTGATATTTATGTCGCGGCACTGGATGATCATCTGAACGAACACGGATACATTGTTCCCGGACTGGGCGATGCAGGAGACCGCCTCTTCGGTACAAAGTAATCAGATTACCGGAGCTGCCGGTTTCGACATGCTACTGATATCAGCTTGTATGACCGAAGGGCATTCGGTATTATAAGCTGATATTTTTTCTTAATTCTGATAAAGAATCTGAAGGAACGGTGTATTCATGGAACGGATTCGACTGGCTCCGCTTTGCGGAGTGACAGATCATATTTACCGGACCCTTTGCTTTGAACAGGGATGCGAGACAGCGTACACGGAAATGATCAGTGCAATGGGGTACCTGTGCGCGCCCGACCAGCGCGCTCAGAAGGAACTGATGATCAGGGGCGATAAAGAAGAAAAGCTGATTCTGCAGCTGTTCGGGAAGGAACCGGATATCGTCGCCGAAGCAGCGGAAAGAATCAGCCGTCTCGGCATTTATGACGGTATTGACCTGAATATGGGTTGTCCGGCACGCAAGGTTGCATGTTCGGGTGAAGGAAGCGGCCTAATGAAAGATCCTGCCAGAGCAGGCAGAATGATGCGGGAGACAGTAAAAAAATCGGTTCTGCCTGTTTCTCTGAAAATGCGTATCGGATGGGACCGGGAAAATATTAACGCGGTGGAATTTGCGAAAATTGCAGAGGATTCAGGGATTGCGGAAATAACCGTTCACGGAAGGACCCGTGAGCAGCAGTACAGCGGAAAAGCGGACTGGGATATAATTGCTGAAGTAAAAAAGGCGGTAACAATCCCTGTGATAGGAAACGGTGATCTGTTTACTGCCTGCGATGCTGTGACCCGTATGCGTGAATCCGGAGTGGACGGTATTATGATCGGCCGCGGCGCATTGGGCAATCCGTGGATATTCCGGGAAATCCGGGCGGCTCTTGATGGAAATGAGATGATTCAGGTATCGCTTCAGGAAAGATTCACGATGATTCGCCGTCACTACGGGATGATGCTTGAATCCAGACCTGAACATATTGCCATCAGGGAAATGCGCAAACATATCGGGTGGTATCTGCACGGACTTCGCGGATCTGCAAAGATCAGAAATGAAATCAATCATTGTACTGCTCCCGGGGAAGTGTTTTCTCTGCTGAACCGGTTCTTTGAAGAAGCAGGACAAAAAGAAACGGAGTGCTGACATGATCCGAAAAAAGAAACGGGGCAGAACACCTGCATACAGAATCATCGCATTGATTCTGATACAGCTGATATCCTTTTGCGGCTCCCGAAATGCTTCTGCTTCCGGGGTTAAGGATTTGATCGGTCTTCTCGGCGGCGAACAGGCAATACGGGTTGAAATGAAAGTCACATTTGAAAAACTGCCCCAGTTCGATGAACACAGAACCGAGCAGCTGAACCGAATCATGAAACATATCACATTTTACGGAATGCTTGACACTTACGAAACAGACATTTCGGCATCGCTGGACGGAAATGAACTGTTTTCTGTATCCCGGACAGAGATCAACGGTACCGAACGAAATATTCTGAAGGCAGAGACTGATCGTTTTTATATCATACCGGAAGGAGAAAGCACCGAATCAGATCATCAGGACAGCATTTCCGATCTTCTTTCAGTTTTTGAATCAGTATCCGGAAATGAAAAAATCTATAAATCCATGGAATGTTTCGCGATATTCGTCGAAAAACTGCCTGAATATTTCCCGGAACAGAGCGGAACGGGAAAAACAATGCAAAAATATAAGGATTACGGAACGGCAGTAACAAAAGTAACGGTACGAATTTCTGCGGAAGAACTCAAATCATGCATTACCGCGCATCTGGCGGATTTTCCCGATGATTGGTTTCCGGATCCGACCGGATTCATGTTTACCGGCAGGCAGGATTTTGAACTGCTGATGACGGAAGAAGGGAAAGCGCTGAAAATTCGTTACGGCGGTACAGCGGGATTGTCGGAAAGTGATATGAGAACGGTGAGGCTTGAATGGAAAACCGTTCGCAGCGATGCGGTGGACAGGGATGAAATTACTCTTCGGACGCCTGACAGCACCGGAACCAGACGAAACAATTTAATTCTGGAACATTTTCGCAGGATACAGGATGACGGAAAGGAAATCTTCTTCTGGAAGACGGAAACGGACAAACTGGAGAATGGAATCCGGACGAGAAGTTTCTTCCAGGCCGATGCGGAGGCTGAAAATGGCATCATTACAGGAAACATTTCAGAAACAATCGTTGAAAAAGGATATACATACGGAAATGAAATCAGTTTTTCCTCAACAGAAGATTCAGCGGGCCAATATTCCGGAACACTTGAAATAATCAGCAAAAAAGATAAAATAGAAAGCGGAAAACTGAAGGCAACATTTGGCTTTTCGACGGAAAACGGGATTCAGGCCGCAGACATGCTTTCCGAACCGGAATCCGTAAGCGAAAAAGAATATGCTGAAATCCGGCGGATAATGATTTCAAGGATTCTGAAAGAAATCATAAAACTGCCTCCTCAGGATCTGGATTTTCTTACAGAAGGAATCCCGGAAGAAGCAATCGCGCAGATTCTTCCGAAATATGAACCGATAAAGGAGCCGGCACAATGAAAAAGATCTGCTGTTTTGTTAGTATGATTCTACTGGTTCTTTCCTTAATTTCCGCAGCATCTGCTGCGGGATATACGCTTCCCGAAAAGATGCAGCGCCAGCTGGAAGTCGGAAGCGGACTGAAGGGGACATTCACGATACATGGAAATGCAGACGCAGAAATGAATCCGCTGATTCATTCCCTGCAGAATGCTGAATTTGAAATCCGCGGGATTCAATATGAGGGGAATAAGCATTACTATATCTACCAGCAGGGAGAAAATGAAGCGATGGATGCGCTGACAGAGTACTGTACAGTCGGCAGCGAGCAGTACCTGCGCAGCGATTTTCTCAAAGAGAAAAGCTATCTGCTGCCGGACCTAGACCATCTGATCAACAGATGGCTGAAATCAGAAGGGGAGAATCCGTCCGTTTTTCCTGATCTTCTGAGATCTGTCATCGGAAACAGCGCACAAGATGAGCTGAGCACCGATACCCTGGAACGTCAGCTTGAGATGTGGATTTCAGCATTCAGCGCGGAGTCTGCTGTACAGTCCGGAGACGGTTCGCCGCGCCTGAGCCAGTCATTCAGGATTCCGGTGGAGGAACTTTACAGTACAGCAACTGAACTGATCCGTACGATTTCATCCAGTGAAACATATATGGGCTACTTCCGGGAAATTCTGTCAAAAGAACAGATTGATACATATCTGAATCCGGAACTCGGATACTATTATGTTGATGCAATGAAACAGCTGGACATGGAAGGAGAAATCCTTTTTACCCGTACTGTATCAACACTTGGCGAACTGATTCAGTCTTCCCTGGTTTTGCCGATGGATCCGGAAAAAACCGGATATGTTTCCGTAACGCTTGAAAACAACGAAACACGTAAAAGCATTTTCTTTACAGGTCCCCGCGGAATGCTGTATCTGGAGCTGCCGATGAATTTTGATCCGAAGGCAGATGACTTCGAAAACGAAATGTTCCGGTTTGCGCTTGTCGACAATGAGAATGAAGAAGCCAAAAATGTGGCGCTCAGAATCACAGCATCGAAAAAAAGTGAAAAATATGAAAATACCGAAGAAGGCAAAGTCCATGAAAAGGAAGAATATTTGCTCCGGATTGTTCGCGACACTGACGGACTGCCCGAAGCTGTCACGGAAGATCTGATACCGCAAATGGCGGAAACAGAAGCGGAGATCCTTGTGCATTATTACAGCAAACCACAGCTCTCCAGTCCTACCACCCTTGAGCTTTCATGCAGGATCATACAGGGGGAATACAATTTTGATTTCGAAGGTACGGTTAAAACTGCTTCGCCCTGGATATATTCTCCGTTCAGCGTTGAAGGAGCAGTGAGTGCGGCTGATTATGAAAAAGAAGACTTCGATCTGATGAAAGAAGAATGGATCCGAAGTGCGGAAGAAAAGCTTGCAAGAATCCCTGAAGAAATCAAGCAATCCGATGACGAAACGGAACCTGCGGGAGTTGATGAAATTCCGGCGGAAAAGGAAAACGAAGAAAACGCGGAACCCGCTGAGGAACCGGATGAAACGGAAGAAGTTCAGCCTTTTGATTTGACAGAAACAAATGAAAACGTTGATCCATCGGAAAGCAATCATGAAAATGAACCGATTGGGTAATAAAGGAGCGGATTTGTTTTGCTGAGAAAGTTCTGTCTGCTGGTTATCATACTGATACTGGTTTCAGGTTCAGCCTGTGCCGCAGATCTTCGCCTTGAGATGCAGTTTATTATCCATCAGAAGGATTCCGAATCGGCCGTTACGGCAGAAACTCTGATCCGTGAACATGAAATAATGCTGATTTCCGGCCTTTTCCCTTCCTATGCGTTTTCAATCGATTCAGAGCAAGCTTCTCTGCCGGAGCTGACAGATACAACCTTTGACCTTTTTACGCTGCCTGAAGCAACGGAAATCATTCCTGCTTTTCTTCAGATACTGAATGCCGAGACATATGAAGGCGTATTTGCCGGCGACCTATTTGACAACGCGAATCTTGCTGCAAAAGGCTGTATTTCCGCGGCTGACCTTCTGTCTCTTTTTGCGGGACATATCCGGACAGAAACTGAACAGACACAGGATACGCATTCCGGAGGAATCCTGAATGATTTCAGCGTTTTGTCCGATATGTCAGATCTTTCCGGACTTATGATACAATACAGTATGTATGATAACGGAAAATATCTCAGTTTCAGCGGTACGGAAGGGGACAGGACGTTATTCACTGCCTCCTTTGACTGTTCCGCTCCCGATACAGTGAAAACAGTGACGGGATATGCTTCCGGCGGTAAAAACTATTACTTGGATTCCGCAGTGACCCTTGTTTCCTCCAATGAACTGTTTTTTACATCCTCCCTGTTTGCCGACAGCCTGAAACAGGGGTACAGAAATACTGTCAAAGGAACTCCGGTTGTTACGGAAAACTGGACGGTTTTGCTGTCAGAAGATCGGAAAGAACTGGATTTTTCCGGAACGATCCTTCCCGAGAACAATAAAAAGCCTGTTGAAATTGAAGGCACTTTTTCAATGAACAATCATCCGGCACTGAAGATGAAAGCCGGCTTCAGAGACTGGGAAGAATCCTATTTTACATTGACAATCAGTATGGATGAATCACCGGTCAATACAGAAGGCCTGAAGATTATCTCACTGAACAATCAGTCTGATGTATCTGAAACGCAATCAGCCATTACCGAGATCACAGCGAACGGATTGCCCATTATGCTGAAGATGATCATGGCATTGCCTGAGGAGTACCAGGATTATTTTATGTCACTGATGAATTAAAAAGATTTCTGCAGCAGACAGACTGCCTGGGCGGATATTCCTTCCTCCCGACCCTCAAAACCAAGCTTTTCCGTGGTTGTTGCTTTAATGTTTATCTGCATCGGATCGCAGGAAAGGACTTCGCTGACCTTCTGCTTCATCATGTGAATATAAGATGAAAGTTTCGGCTTCTGCGCTGATATCGTAATATCGGCGTTGACAAATTCAAAACCGGAGGCGCGGACTTTACCGATGACTTCAGTAAGGAGCAGCAGGGAAGATATGTCTTTGTATTTGTCAGATGTGTCCGGAAAATGCCTGCCGATATCCCCGAGACCGGAAGCGCCGAGAAGTGCGTCCATCAGCGCGTGAAGCGCAACGTCCGCATCACTGTGCCCAAGCAGCCCGAGCATGTGCGGTATTTCCACACCGCAGAGAATAAGCTTTCTGTTCTCGGTAAGACGATGAACATCGTAACCGAATCCAACCCTGAGAATCGGAAGATTCTGCTGCAAAACGGCATTCATAATGACCAGATCTTCTTTCTGAGTTATTTTTATATTGTATTTTGAACCATTGACAAGACGTACGGGAAAACCTGCATGCTCCATCAGCGAAGCGTCGTCTGTCGCCTGAAATCCGTCTTTTTCTGCCTGAAGATATGCGGTAACCAGCCTGTCAAGCCAAAATCCCTGCGGCGTCTGTACTTCATACAAATCTGTACGATCCGCTGTTCGGATGACCGTCCGGTTACAATCCGCATATTTCATGGTGTTTACTGCAGGAACCGCAGCAACTCCCGAACCGAAACGAATACAGGAGTCAAGAACATCCAGGATTACATTGTGCGGGGTCAGGCATCGGGCGGCATCATGTATAAGGACAATACTTCCGGATTCCTGCTGAAGGGATTTCAGACCGTTCAGAACAGAATGCTGACGTGTAGCGCCTCCGAAAACCAGTGAATAAGGATATGAAACACCTGAAGAGGAGGCAATGAGACGTATTCTTTCTTCATCTTCGGGCCGGCAGACAATAACCATCCGGTCGATCAGGCCTTCAAAAAGGAGCATGCTGCGCTCAAGAACACTTTTTCCTCCTGCAGGAAGGAAAATCTTGTTTTCATTGAGATTCATCCGTGAACCGGAACCGCCGGCGGCAAGTACAACATATTTTTTCATGCCTGGTTACGCTCCGTATTCATACCGTCATCCTCTTCTATAACCCGGTACATTTCCGATGCCTGATCCTTACGGACGGTTTCGGAAATGGCGAGAATCTCATAGCGGCCGAGATGCTCACCAAAGCGGATTGTGATCATATCCCCGGGCTTGACATCCGTTCCGGGTTTGGCAATTTTATCATTCACAGTGACACGTCCGCCTGCGCATGCCTCATTTGCAACAGTCCGGCGCTTGATGATTCTGGATACCTTCAGATACTTATCAATTCTCATGAGATCAACCTCAGTATGGAAATAATCAGTTTATTGCACAAAATAAAACCTGCAGGAACAAAGTCCTGCAGGCATTTTCAGTCAATTATTTCTTGCCCTTTTTCTTGGCGGGGGTGTTGACCTTATCCTTCAGAGCTTTGCCGGCTTTGAAAGCAGGTGCTTTGGAAGCGGCGATCTTGATTTCTGCACCGGTCCGGGGATTCCGGGCGGTACGGGCAGGACGCTTTTTAACATCAAAGGTACCAAAGCCGATCAGCTGGACTTTGTCACCCTTCGCGAGGGAAGCGCTTACAGTATCCACGAAAGCATTCAGGGCTTTCTCGGCATCCTTCTTGGAAAACTCGGTTTTCTCGGCCAGGGCAGCGATCAGTTCGCTCTTGTTCATGGGTAATCCTCCTCATTATTTCATGCATAAGCATGATGATATAGGTATGCCAAGAACTTCAATATTCAATTTCCGCTCTCAACATGGTTTCAGTATACACCCAAATCGTTAAAAGTCAAGGGTTTCGGGCTGTTCAAAGAGATTTTTCCGCTTTTTTCAAGGGATTCACAGGCCTGAATAATCTTTTTAACCTTCTGGTGGAGGAGAACCTCACTGTCTGCGTTCTGCTGCTGAGCGAAGTATGCGCAGAAGAAAAGAAGCACACCGAGAGAATCCGTTGAAATATCCGCTGCGGAATTGCGGATCAGGGAAATAATTTCATTCCCGGAAAGATCCGGCATGCCGGGAATTCGCTTCATTTTCCGGATGATTTTCTCCGCGTACCGTAAAGAGGGAAGCGATTCGGAAACATCCCTGAGCGATTCCACGGCAGAAACGCTTCCTGTTTCAGACTGCTTTATCTGATCCCAGGATTCTTCGGAAAAAGATTCCGAAGGTTTTTCTTTGCTTCCGAAAACATGCGGATGGCGGCGGATCATTTTGCCGCAGATAGCTTCCAGGATATCATCCATGGAAAATTCATCAAAGGATTGTCCGATAGATGCATGAAAAACAACCTGGAAAAGCAGATCCCCGAGTTCTTCCGCAAGGTGGTCAGACTTTTTTTCCTGTATCGCGTCAACGACTTCCCAGGCTTCCTCAATTACATAGGGTTTCAGGCTGTCATGTGTCTGCGCACGGTCCCACGGGCAGCCATCGGCAGAACGAAGATGATCCATAATGCACATGAGATCATCAAGTGTTTTTCTGTTTCGGTGCGCATAGGAAAAAGATCCGGCGGCAACTGCAGAAAGATGATCATAAACGGGCTGACGGTCAAGCTCGTAAAGGGAGATCTGTACAGCAGCATTATTTCCGTTCAGGAAAATGACTTTTTCCTCATCCCTGATAAATTCCGAGAGGTAATTTTTGACGTCACCGGCAGTAATCGCATCATTCAGCTCTGTGATCAGAACGGGACGGGAGGGATCATAACCGGATCCAGGAAAAGAGCTGGCGGGACAGATACGAACATCAGCGGTCGAAAAGTACTGACGGCAGCGCGGAAGATAAAAATCTGCAAAGGAAAAGCCGGGGATAATTTCAATGCGGCAGTTCAGGGGAAGCGCAGAATATACAGCATCAACTGTATGATCTGTCATTGTATCGGAAACAGCATACACTGTGTTTTCATGAGCAGCGGCATATTCCCAGAGCCTGGAAGCCGTTGCTTCCGACAGTAATTCAAAATCATCGGAAGATTCGTAGAGATCATCCATTGTCCGGAAAGGGATTTCAAGAGAATTGAGCCAGGATACAATAGGATGAAGGCCGGTACGGAGAAAGAGCATTCCGGCAGAACGGAGGGCAGCTACAGTTGCCGTATTCATAAGAGAAGGATCTCCCGGACCGACAGACACAATTTTCAGGATCATACGGTTTTTTTCCTCCTGAGAATTACGTTGAGATCGTTTTTAGTTACTGCCTTTAAAATGACTGCGGAAAAGCCAAAGACAACAATCCCGACGATAACACAAAGTATTGTAGTAATTCTGCCTCCCGGCAATACTGTTTTCATCAAATACACTGCGACACCCATAAAAGCAGCAGCAAGTCCCGGACGGATCACCCAGGTCATCCAGCGGAATTTGATTCCTGTATATCTGCAGACAAAAATTATATTCAGAATCATTACGACAGAATAGCAGGCAATGGAAGCATAAGGACCTCCATGAATATCAATTCCGGGAGTACCGATAAGAATGTAGTTCAGAAAAATTTTTACGGCAACGCCTGCAATCATCGTATACATAGGGATTTTTTGCCTGCGGATACCCTGCAAAATGCTGCTCGTTGCCTGGACTACGGTAAAAAGAACTACGGTCATGGCAGAAAAGGTCAGCAGTTCCGAAGCAAGCTGTATTCTGTACGGGCTCCAGCTGAAATAGAAGAAAGAGATAATCCGGTTTGAAAGAAGGCTCATTCCGACAGAGCAGGGGAACCCGATCAGAAAGGCATAGCGCATACCAGTGTTGATTTCCCGGTGCATGCCTTCTTCATCATGAACTGCAAAACGTGAAGAAATACTTGGAACAAGGCTGACGGATATTGCAAGAGCAAGAGCAGTCGGAATGTTAATTAGACGAATTACGGCACTTGTGAACGCACCGTAAGCATCTTCTGCAGCGGCCTGTGTTAGTCCCGCAATCATCATCCGCTTTATCATCATGGCGGAATCAATAAACTGTGAAAGGGGAATAATACATGCGCTGATGGTAATCGGGACAGAAATGATGATCAGACGGCGAAGCAGTATCTTGTGATCGATCGGCTTCAGATCAGGCGCCTGGGGAAGCTCCTGATATTCATTCTTTTTATGCTGCCAGAGGATGATCATATAAACCATTGCAATGATCTCAGAGAGTGTAACACCAAGGAGAGCACCGGCTGCAGCAATTTCAAGACTGCGGAACACATGAATGCCGATATAGGCGAGAGGAAGCGACAAAAAAACTTTCCCGCATTGTTCAATGAGCTGTGAAATTGCTGTCGGAAACATATTCTGCTGACCCTGTATAAAGCCACGGAAAGCAGAAAGAACGCATACTATCATGACACAGGGAGCTATTGCATAAAAACCCATGGATGTTGTGGGAACGCTGACCATATTGACAAGCACACGATTCAGGGCGACCATAATCAGGGAAAAGAAGCCGCCTATTGACAACAGCAGCATCAGGGCAACCCTGAATGTGTTCCTGGCATTCCTGGCATCATCGCGAGCCAGGAAATCAGCAACCATACGAGAAACAGCGACAGGAAGGCCGGCATCGGAAACAGTCAGAAGAAGCGTATAAGTCGGATAAACAAGATAAAAGAGATTTGCGACTTTTCCGGGCTCCGCAACTTCTGCATCTCCGATCATATTCAGCGGAATGGAGAAAAGAAGGCCCACGACTTTGCAGATAATTCCGGCAATCCCAAGGATTGAGATTCCCCTGGCAAGAGACTTCACCTGTTTTGGCATAATGAATTCCTTTCAGCTCAGCATATCCGTCATTCAAAATTTTTTCCAGGCTGAACGCGTAAAAAGAATAAACATCGGAAGCAGTTCCAGACGCCCGAACAGCATCAGAAAAGACAGGACAGTCTTTCCCCAGATCCCGTAGCGGGCAAAGTTGTACACAGGGCCTACAGCTCCGAGCCCGGGCCCGACATTGCTGACGCAGGTCAGTGAAGCGGTAAGATTTGTTATGACATCAAATTTCCCGTCAAGAGAAACAAGAAAAGCACCGACAAAAACAAGCGCTACATACATGACCGCGAATTGAGCAACCTGCGAAACAATGTTTTCATCCACTGCTTTATGGTCAATCCGGATAACATCAACTTTTCTGGGACGGCCTGTAGCAAGGATGTTCCGGCGGGAAAGCTTTAAAAGCATATTTATGCGGACTACTTTTATTCCACCGGCAGTGGAACCTGCGCAGGATCCGATAAACATAGCAAGAATCAAAAGCATCTGGGATGCTGCGGGCCAGCGGCTGAAATCGAAGGTTACGAAGCCGGTAGTTGAAATGATGGAAGAAAGC
>JAEEGL015313542.1_pt1 | contig 11389 bp, 11 predicted proteins | sample 9134231 | NCBI WGS metagenome assembly JAEEGL01 (sample SAMN16246548, study PRJNA631951) | gut metagenome | biome: gut microbiome; feature: rumen; material: fiber-attached | host: Bos | place: Iran: Karaj | collected 2018-10
AAATCCGCCGTGGGCATCGAGGTCCCGAACAAGGACACGGTGACGGTCGTGCTGCGCGACATCATCGAAGCGAAAGAATTTAAGAGCGCAAGTTCCACCCTCACCATGGCGCTGGGCAAGGACATCGCCGGCAAGACGGTCGTCGCCGACCTCGGGAAAATGCCGCACATGCTCATCGCGGGCGCGACGGGTTCCGGCAAAAGCGTGTGCATCAACGACATCATCATGAGCCTCGTCTACAAGTCCTCGCCCGCCGAGGTGCGCATGATCCTCGTCGACCCGAAGCAGGTGGAATTGAAGCCCTTCGGCGTACTGCCGCACCTGCTCATTCCCGTGGTGACCGATCCGAAAAAGGCCGCGGGCGCCCTTCGGTGGGCGGTCAACGAGATGGACACGCGCTATAAGAACTTCTCCGAATGCGGCGCGCGCGACATCGCGCGCTTCAACGAACTACAGACCGACGAAACGAAGCGCATCCCCAAGATCGTCATCATCATTGACGAGCTTGCCGACCTGATGATGGTCGCGCCCGACGACGTGGAAGCGAGCATCTGCCGCATCGCGCAGCTCGGCCGCGCGGCGGGCATGCACCTGATCGTCGCGACGCAGCGTCCTTCCGCCGACATCATCACGGGCCTGATCAAAGCGAACATCCCCTCACGGGCGGCGTTCGCGGTCAGCTCGTCGATCGATTCGCGCATCATACTCGACGCCGTGGGCGCGGAAAAGCTCCTCGGCCGCGGCGACATGCTCTTCCATCCCAACGGCGCGGGAAAACCGACGCGCTTACAGTGCGCCTTCGTGTCGGACGAGGAAGTGGAGCGCATCACGGATTTCTTCGCGCAGCAGACACTGCCGTCGGCGTTCGATGAGCGCGTGCTCGAAGACGTCAGCGCGCAGGCAGTCGGCGGCACGGGCGCGCACGGCGAAGGCAAGCAGGAAGACGAGCTTTTGGGCGAAGCGGTGCGCATCGTGCTCGACAGCGGACAGGCTTCCATTTCCATGATCCAGCGGCGGCTCCGCGTAGGCTACGCGCGCGCGGCGCGGCTGGTCGACATCATGGAGCAGCGCGGTTTCGTATCGGGCTTTGAAGGCAGCAAGCCGCGCAAGGTGCTCATTACGCGCTCGGAATTCGAATCGATATTCGGAAACGGAGAAGAAAAGGAAATACAGGAATGAACGCTGATTTACGCCGTGTGGGCGTGATCTCTCTCGGCTGCTCCAAAAACCGCGTGGACACCGAACACATGCTGGGACTGCTCACGAACGCGGGTTTCGTCACCGAAACCGACCCCGAAAAAGCAGACGTGCTGATCGTCAACACCTGCGGGTTCATCGAACCGGCCAAGCAGGAATCGATCGACACGATACTGGAAATGGCACAATATAAAAAGAACGGGCGCTGCCGGACGCTGGTCGTCACCGGGTGCCTGTCCGAACGCTACCGGGAAGAGCTGCGCGCGGAGCTTCCCGAAGTGGACATATTCCTCGGCGTGCGCGAGTATGAAAAACTGCCCGCGCTGCTCACCGGCACGGCCTATCAGGCCGACCCGCGCGCGCGGCGGCTGACCACGCCGCCTTATTCCGCCTATCTTCGCATCGCGGACGGCTGCAACAACCGCTGTACGTACTGCGCGATACCGCTCATCCGCGGGCGCTTAAGGAGCGTACCCATGCCCGAGCTGATCGACGAAGCGCGCCGCCTCGCCGATTCGGGCGTGACCGAACTGACGCTCATCGCGCAGGACACCTCCGGCTACGGCGTCGATCTGTACGGCGAACCGCGCCTCATCGCGCTCATGGACGCGCTCACGCAGATCGAAAGCTTACGCTGGGTGAGGCTTTTGTATACGTATCCCGACACCGTCACGCGCGAACTGATCGACGCGATCGCGCGCAATCCGAAGATCCCAAACTACCTCGATATGCCGCTGCAGCACTGCAACGACGAAATATTAAAGCGCATGAACCGCCGCGGCAGCAAGCGGCATATCTGCGACATTCTGGAGCACATCCGCACCGCTTATCCGGATTTCATACTCCGCACGACCATGATGGTGGGGTTCCCCGGCGAAACGGACGCGCAGTTTGAAGAGCTGATGCGGTTCCTTTCGGAATACCCCTTCGACCGCGTCGGCACGTTCGTCTTTTCTCCGGAAGACGGCACGAAAGCCGCGGAGCTTCCGGACGAGGTGCCGCAGGAAGTAAAAGACGCGCGTCTTGACGCGCTCATGCGCATGCAGCGGGGCATTTCCCTCCGCCGCAACCAGCGGCGCGTGGGCGAAAGGGTGACGGCGCTCATCCAATCCACCGACGGAAAAACGACGCATGCGCGCTCCTACGCCGAAGCGCCGGAGGTCGACGGCGAAATTCTGCTGCCCGCAAGGCCGCAGCACGCGCCCGGACAGTACATTGAAGTAACGCTGGAAAAGGCGCTCGATTACGACATGTGGGGGACACAGGTATGAACTTCCCGAACAAACTCACGATACTGCGCATTTGTCTGGTGCCGCTGTTCATCGTCTGCTTCTACCTGCCTTTTGAAGGCTGGAACTACATCGCGGCGGCGCTGTTCGTGATCGCATTCATCACAGACATCATCGACGGGCGATACGCAAGGAAGCACAACATCGTCACGAACTTCGGCAAGCTCATGGACCCGATGGCTGACAAGCTCTTCGTGTGCAGCGCCTTCATCATGCTCGTGAGCTGGGGCGCCATACACGCGGTCGTGGCCGTCGTGGTGGTCGCGCGCGAATTCATCGTGAGCGCGTTCCGGCTCGTGGCGGTCGAAAGCGGCAATGTCATCGCGGCGAGCTGGCTCGGCAAAACCAAGACCGCCACGCAGTGCGTGGCCGTGACGCTGGTGCTGCTTAAAAACCCGCTCTTCTCGCTCATCGGCGTCCCGTTCGACCAGATCATGGTGTACGTCAGCGTCGTTTTCACCATATGGTCGGGCATCGATTACATCGTAAAAAACAAAAAGAACATAGACTTTAAGAACTAGGGGGCATCATTATGATCGCAGAACTATTATCCGTAGGCACGGAGCTGCTCATGGGGCAGGTCCTCAACACCAACGCGCAGTACATTTCGCAGAAGCTCGCCGAATACGGCGTAAACGTGTTCCATCAGGTCACGGTCGGCGACAATCCCGGCCGGCTGCGCGACGCAGTGCGCACCGCGCTCTCCCGCGCGGATATGATCATACTGACCGGCGGTCTCGGGCCGACGGGAGACGATCTGACCAAGGAGACCGTCGCCGATGCGCTCGGGCTCAAGATGCAGATGAACGAACAGGCTTTGGAGCACCTTCGGGCACAGTTCGCAAAATACAACCGCACCATGACGCCCAACAACGAAAAGCAGGCCGTATTCCCCGTAGGCTGCATCATACTGCCCAACCACAAGGGCACGGCGCCGGGCTGCATCGTCGAAAACGAAGGCAAGACCGCCGTGCTGCTGCCGGGGCCGCCGCGGGAAATGACGCCCATGTTCAACGAGAGCGTGCTCCCCTACCTGGAGGAGCGCAGCGGCTGCCGCCTCCTTTCGCACGAGATCCGCATCTACGGCAAGGGCGAAAGCGACGTGGAGTACGAGCTGCGCGACATGATGGAAAACCAGACCAATCCCACCATCGCGCCTTACGCCAAGACCGGCGAGGTCACGCTGCGGCTGACCGCCAAGTGCCAGACCCTCGAGGAGGGCGAACAGCTCATCCGCCCGATGATCGACGAGATTAAGCGCCGTTTCGGCGACAAGGTGTATTCCACCGACGGCGAAACGCTCGAACGGGTGTGCGCGCGGCTGCTGTGCGAGCAGAAAAAGACGCTCGCCGTCGCGGAGAGCTGCACGGGCGGGCTCGTCGCTTCCACGCTCATCAGCGTCCCCGGAAGCTCCGCGTTCTTCGCGGAGGGCTGCGTCACGTACTCGAACGAGGCGAAGACGCGGCGTCTGAACGTGCCTGCGGAGCTGATCGAAAAGTACGGCGCCGTCAGCGAAGAATGCGCCAAGGCGATGGCCGAGGGCATGCGCCTTTCCTCCGGCGCGGACATCGCCGTCGCCACCACGGGCATCGCGGGGCCGTCGGGCGGCACGCCGGAAAAGCCCGTGGGACTCGTGTACTTTGCCGTCTCTACGCCCGAAGGCACGAAAGCGCGCAAGGTGCAGTTCTTCGGCGACCGCGAGCGCGTCCGGCTCATGGCCACGCTTTCCGCGCTGGATACGATCCGCCGCACGCTCCTGAAGCTGTAATTCCATCTATTATTCCGCCCGAAAATATGGTATGATAGATTCAAATAAACGGTAAAGTGTGGAGTGGAAACATGGGAGTAGAAAAAAACAGAGCATTGGAAATGGCGTTGAGCCAGATCGAAAAGCAGTTCGGTAAAGGCGCGATCATGAAGTTGGGTGAAAGCGCAGGTAAGATTGCGGTTTCCACCATATCCACCGGTTGTTTGGATCTCGATTTCGCGCTCGGCGTGGGCGGCATCCCGCGCGGCCGCATCATAGAGATCTTCGGGCCGGAGTCCTCCGGTAAGACCACCGTCGCCCTGCACGTCATCGCGCAGGCGCAGAAGAACGGCGGCACCGCCGCGTTCATCGACGCCGAGCACGCGCTCGACCCGATCTACGCGGAGAACCTCGGCGTCATGGTGGACGACCTGTACGTCTCCCAGCCGGATACGGGCGAACAGGCGCTGGAGATCACGGAAGCGCTCGTGCGCTCCGGCGCGGTGGACGTCATCGTAGTCGACTCCGTCGCCGCTCTCGTGCCCAAAGCCGAGATCGAAGGCGACATGGGCGACGCGCACGTCGGCCTTCAGGCGCGCCTGATGTCGCAGGCGCTTCGGAAGCTCGCCGGAACGATCTCCAAGACCAACACAGCCGTGATATTCATCAACCAGCTGCGTGAAAAAGTGGGCGTGATGTTCGGCAATCCCGAAACGACGCCCGGCGGCAAGGCGCTCAAGTTCTACGCATCCGTGCGTCTGGACGTCAGGAAGATCGAAACGCTCAAAAACGGCAATGAGTTCGTCGGCAACCGCACGCGCGTAAAGGTCGTGAAAAACAAGGTCGCGCCGCCTTTCAAGATCGCGGAATTCGACATCATTTACGGCGAAGGCATTTCGCGCGAAGGCTCCATACTCGACATGGCCGTCAACCACAAGATCATCACCAAGACCGGCGCGTGGTTCTCCTACGGCGACATGCGCATCGCGCAGGGGCGCGACAACGCGCGCCTGTTCCTCAAGGACAATCAGGAGCTATGCGCCGAGATCGAAGGAAAGCTCCGCGCGATACTCGATGAGCAGCGCTCGCAGGCGCAGGCGGAGATCGAGGAAAAACGCGCCGCGCGCACCGAAACCGCGCCGTTCGTTACGGACGATCCGCAATAAATCCCGTTAACGCATAGAAGAGCCTGTCCGTGCAGCGGGCAAGCTCTTTTTTTAAGTTGTTACATTTTTTCGCAGTTACTTGCAAATATCCCCCTAAAAGGGGTACTATAGAGTGGGAGATAAGGAGGTGTGTGTCGTGGAGGAACCTGCCAAGAAAAAAATGTCCGCCGTCAAGAAGGTTTTGATCGCGCTCGCGATACTGGTCGGCGCTGCGGTCATTACGGTCGTCGTTCTGGTACTCGTCCTTTACGGCCGGTTCGCCGCGCCCGGCACGCTCCTTGCGACGCCGGCGCCTACGGCCGCGGTCACACCCGCGCCCCCTACGCCGGATCCAAACGCGTCGTCCACGTCTCTCCCGACCGCCACTCCCAAGCCGACGCCGGAACCTACCCCGGAACCGACGCCTCTGCCGGACCTGCCGCTGGCGGACATCTACGAGCAAACCTATCTGACGGGCGACCAGCTCTCGCAGATGGAAGCCCATCTGGCGGATCCCCGCTTCAAGCACGTGCTGCTCGTCGGCATCGACCGGCGCGGCGGCCACGACTATGCGCGAACCGACACAATGCTGATCGCGACGCTGGACCGAAAGAACCACCGTCTTAAGCTCACCTCGCTCCTTCGCGACCTGTACTTCCCCATCGAAGGCTACGGCGCGGGGCGCATCAACACCATCGCATCCAGAAAAGGCATGTACGCGCTGCTCGATTCGATCAACGAGCATTTGCACATGAACCTTTCCAACTATATCATGGTGGACTTCGACATGTTTGAGGACATCGTGGACATCGTGGGCGGCGTCACGGTGAAGATGACCGCGGAAGAGATCAGCGCCGCCAACGACTGCATCGCGGGCCTGAACAAGCAGCGCGGCGTCGATTATCTGTGGGACGGCTTTATCTTCGCGGACGCGGGCAATGTCAAGCTCACCGGCAAGCAGGCACTCGGCTTTGCGCGCATACGCAAGATCGACAGCGACTTTGCGCGCACGAACCGTCAGTTCAAGGTCTTGAACGCCGTCTTCGCCAAGCTCCGCACGCAGAGCCTCACCAAGCAGTACGAAGCGGTCTACAAGATCGCGCCTTATGTGGAGACCGACCTCGACATCCTCGAAATGATCGACGTCGTGGCGGCGATCAGCGACCTGGGGATCGACGGCATGATGCATTACACCGTACCCGCGGAAGGGTTGTATCAATCCGCGCGGATATCGGGCAGCTTCGTGTTCCTTGCGGACCTTCCCGCCAACGCCTGGGCCATGCACAGTTTCATCTTCGACGACGACAGCGACGCCGTCAAGGCGAACGTCTTAAAGCCCGGCCCCTCCCTGCCGCCCCGCACGCCGTCGCCCAGCCTCCCCACCCCTTACGACCCGAACGGCAGCGACTGGGTCGATGCGGACGACGGGGACGACCCCGAGAATATGGGCGACGATACGCTCGTTTACGATCCCATGACCGGCACCTGGATTGTGCTGCCGCCGAGTTGACGTATGAAAGAATTAGTATTGCGAATTATCAGTCTCATAAACCACCGCAGCAACAAACTGCCCGTACAGGCTGTCCGTTACTTTTTCGTGGCGCTCGCCGGATTTCTGACGGATTACATCATGCTGTTCCTGCTGAACGTCCTGCTGGACATGCACTATCTGGCCGCTGCCGCGATCGCGTACGCCGCCGGTTCGATCGTGAACTACGTTCTCGGGCTGGTGTTTGTATTTGAGCGCGGGCGCATGCGCCGCGCGCTCGAGATTTTCCTGTTTATACTGATCGCGGTGAGCGCGTTCGGGCTTACGGAGCTCATCATGTGGCTGCTTTCGGACGTCATCGCCGGCATCCATCCCATGATCTCGAAGATCGTCGCGGCGTTTTTCTCCTTCCTCTGGAACTTTTTCGCCCGCCGCTATATCCTTTACCGGACGACGGCTAGATGATTTACGGACACAAAAAAGTCCCCTTTCGGGGACTTTTTTATTTCATCGTTATTTTGCGGGCTCGTACGGCACGCGCCGCGCAAGGCAGCTCACGTTCGGACAGCGGCTGCACTTGTTGCTGGAAAGGCACGGCTTCCACGACGCGGGGACGAGGCCGATCAGCGCCGTAACGGACTTAGAGGGCGAAAGCATGCAGCTCTGCGTCGCGCACAGGCCGATGCGCTTCTGCGCGTTCAGCACCGCGAGCAGGTCGTTCTGGTATTTCAGCGGAAAATCCCCGTAGCCCGGCGAATACCTTCCGGCGCAGCGCAGGGCGCGCTTATTCGCCTGCCGCCCGACGGCCAGTTCGCATTCGTCGCAATAATCCTCTATCAGCGCCGCGGCGGCCGCCTGCAGCACCACCGCGCGGCTCATATCCGCGACCTGCGCGCGTTGGATCGCGCGGTCGACCTCCGCGCCCAGCGTGGCCGCGAAGAGGATGATCTCCTTCGCGCCCTTGAAAAACTCCGCCAGATCGCGGCTTTCAAACGTGAGCGTGCCGACCGTCAGCGCGCCCTCGCGCCACGTGAACGGGTAGGTCTCCTGCACATTTCTCGGCGCGGCAGCGGCCATGATCTCCTCGCTGCAGCTCTCCACGAGCGCCTGCATGCGCGCATCATCCTGCATTTTCCCCGCGACGTCGCCCATATAACGCAGCACTTCCGCGTATCGTATCTTCATACTCTGCCTCCCAGTATTCGTCTGCCGTTAGCAACACTATACCAGAATTGCAAACGTGCCGGAAGTACTTGCTTTGATATAAAGGAAAAGATATAATACTAAATTAGTATCTTATTACGAAGGGAAGCAGCATGATCGAGATTTGTCAGGTGTGCTACGAATACGAAGAAGCCCCGCGCCCGGCGCTCAGCGATGTGAGCCTCGTGATCGAGCAGGGTGAATTTATAGCGATCGTAGGCCACAACGGTTCCGGAAAAAGCACCCTCGCAAAGCACCTCAACGCCCTGCTCCTGCCGAGCAGCGGACAGGTACTCGTAGACGGCATGGATACGAAGGACGAAGACTCTACTCTGGCCATCCGCCAGAAGGTCGGGATGGTGTTCCAAAATCCGGACAATCAGCTCGTCACCACCATCGTGGAGGAGGACGTGGCGTTCGGCCCCGAAAATCTGGGCGTCCCCACACCTGAGATCCGCAGCCGCGTCGATCAGGCGCTCGCCGCGGTAGGCATGGAGGAATACGCGAACCGCGCGCCGCACATGCTCTCGGGCGGACAGAAGCAGCGCATCGCCATCGCGGGCATGCTTGCCATGCAGCCGGACGTCCTCGTGCTGGACGAGGCCACCGCCATGCTCGACCCGTACGGGCGGCAGGAGGTGCTCTCCACCGTCACGCGTCTGAACAAGGAAAAGGGCATGACGGTCGTCATGATCACGCAGTTCATGGAGGAAGCGGTGCTGGCGGATCGCGTCGCCGTCATGAGTCAGGGCAGGCTGGAGCTCTGCGGCACGCCGCGGGAGGTCTTCGCCCACGACGCCCTGCTGCGGGAACTGGGGCTGGACGTGCCCGCCGTAGTACGTCTGAGCGCCATCCTCGCGCAGGAAGGCTGTCCCATTCCCGGCCTTCCCATTACCGTTGAAGAAATGGCGGATACGATATGCCGATTATTGTCGAAAGAATAAATTATACATATATGGCGGGCAGCAACTATTCCTACCAGGCGCTGCGCGACGTCAGCTTTACCGTTGAAGAAGGAGAATTCCTGGGGATCATCGGGCACACGGGCTCCGGCAAGAGCACGCTCGTGCAGCATCTCAACGGCCTCGTACAGCCCACTTCCGGCCGCGTGCTGGTAGACGGGCTCGATATGGCGGACAAAAAGCTGCGCATCCAGGGGCGCGCCAAGGTCGGCATGGTGTTCCAATACCCCGAATACCAGCTGTTTGAGGAAACCGTCGCCAAGGATATCGCGTTCGGGCCGCGCAATATGGGCCTTTCGGAAGAGGAGATCGCAGAGCGCGTGAACGAAGCGCTCCTGCTCGTCGGCCTTTCTCCCGAAGAATTCGCGGAAAAATCGCCTTTTGAGCTTTCCGGCGGCGAGAAGCGCCGCGTAGCGCTTGCGGGCATGGTCGCCATGCGCCCGAAATACCTGGTGATGGACGAACCCATGGCCGGTCTCGACCCGCGCGGCAGGAAAGCCATTCTGGATATGATCGTACATCTGCGCGAAAAGACGGGCTGCGCGATCGTGATGGTCTCGCACAGCATGGACGACGTTTCCCGTCACGCCGAGCGCATACTGGTGCTCAACGAAGGCGAGGTTGTGATGCTGGACACCCCTGCGGCCATATTCCGTCAGGCAGACCGTCTGACCGAAATCGGGCTGTCTATCCCGCAGGCATCCCAGATCGCGCTGGCGCTGCGCGCGCGCGGCGTGGATGTGCCGGAGGGCATCTTCCGCATGCAGGATCTCGTCGCCTTTCTCAAGGGGGTGCTGCCACATGTTCGGTAACATCACCCTGGGGCAGTATCTGCCCGGCGATTCGCCCATACACGCGCTCGACCCGCGCACGAAGCTGCTTTTGACGCTCGCTTACATCGTGCTGATATTCCTCGTGGAACCGATCTGGATGTTCCTGGTTCCGCTGCTGTTCGTCGTGGCCGTGATCCTGATCGGCCGCATCCCGTTTTCGTACGTGCTGCGTTCTCTGAAGCCCATGCGGTTCCTGATCGTCTTTATGCTGATCATCAACGTGTTTTTTACCAGCGGCACGACCGTATGGTTCTCCTTTTGGGGCATCAACGTCACGGAAGAATCGGTCATGCGGGCGATCTTCATCTCCATCCGCCTGATCCTGCTGGTCTGCGGCACGACGCTGATGATGCTGACCACCTCCCCGCTCGCGCTGACGGACGGCATAGAGCGCCTGCTCTCGCCTTTGGCGAAGATCCGCTTCCCGGCGCACGAGCTGGCAATGATGATGACGATCGCATTAAGGTTCATCCCCACGCTCATGGAGGAGACCGATAAGATCAAGAAAGCGCAGATGGCGCGCGGCGCGGATTTTGAAAGCGGGAATTTCTTTAAGCGCGTCAAGAGCATGATCCCCATACTCGTCCCCTTGTTCATCAGCGCGTTCCGGCGCGCGGACGAACTGGCGATGGCCATGGAAGCGCGCTGCTACCACGGCGGCAAGGGGCGCACGCGCCTGAGGATTTTGAGATTTGCGTCCCGCGACGCATACGCCGCCGGCATCGTCGTCGTGATGGGCGCTGCCATCGTGCTGGTACAGGAGCTGGTTCTGCTGTGATTACCGGAAAACGCGCAAGGGTGATCGTTCTGGTCGTTGCCGCCGCGCTGCTCGTGGGCGTGATCGTCTGGAGCCTGCTGCTTGGCAGCGGCGAACAGGGAAAGCACGTCGCTTTTCTGCAGCGCTATCACTACACGCTGGACGCGGACGATCTCTACTTTGAGGGTCTCGGCGCGCCCGACATCCGCACGGCGCTCGGCGGCGGGCCCGTGGACGAGCTGATCGGCGTTTCCAAAAAGGCCGGCCTGCCGTCGGACGTGGATAAGCGGGGAGAGATCACTTTGATGCTCCTCGCGCTCAAGAATCAGCATGTGGTCACCGTATATCTGGTCGACGGAGAGCCGGAGCTCGGGTTTGTTCAGGTCCCGTCGTCCGGCGACGTCTATCCGCTCGGGGAGTTCTACGATGCGCAGAATTAGATTGTTGATCGAATATGACGGCACAGCCTATGCCGGCTGGCAGACGCAGAGCAACGGCCTCGCGATCCAGCAGGTCATCGAAGCGCAGATCGAGGCCGTGACCGGCGAACACGCCGCGCTGCACGGATCGGGACGCACGGACAGTCACGTACATGCGGCGGCGCAGGTCGCGCATTTTGATACGCAGGCGCGCATGCCCGCGGACAAGTTCGCCTTTGCGCTCAACGCCGGACTGCCCCGCGATATACGCATCCTGCGAAGCGACGAAGCGCCTTCCGATTTTCACGCGCGCTTCGACGTGATCGCGAAGCAATACCGGTACTGTGT
>JAEEGL017409710.1_pt1 | contig 11389 bp, 8 predicted proteins | sample 9134231 | NCBI WGS metagenome assembly JAEEGL01 (sample SAMN16246548, study PRJNA631951) | gut metagenome | biome: gut microbiome; feature: rumen; material: fiber-attached | host: Bos | place: Iran: Karaj | collected 2018-10
CTGCGAACATAAATTTCGCAAGCATAAATTACCTTTGCCATCGAAAACAAAAAAATATGCCGATAACAAAGAATGCTCTCATAAGACTAAAGTATCTGGACAGACTCTTGTCTGACCGGCATCACTATTACGACAGAAGGATGCTGACGGAGAAAGTGAATGAGATGCTTGATGCCGATGGTTTCAAGACGGTAGATAAGCGTACCATCGAACTGGACATTATCGATTTGATGGATGCTCCCTTTAATGCCCCCATAGAGGAAATTAAGATGGGTAATAAGACCATAGTAAAATACAGCAAGAGCTCCTTTTCTATCTTCAGAGAAGAACTGAGCCATGAGGAAGCAAATCTCTTGCGTGAAGTGCTAAGCACCATTGGTCAGTTTGATGGACTGAATCATTTTGAGTGGCTGGATAAGTTCAAGATGGGACTTGGGCTTCAGAATCGCCGTCAGATTATCAGTTTCAGCAATAACCCCTATCTGAAAAATTCCAATCTCTTGGGTACCCTCTTCGATAATATATCTAATAAGGTGGTTATCCGTCTGTCGTATCATACTTTTACAGATGAAGCTGTCCGCAGCATCGATTTCCACCCTTACCTGCTGAAGCAGTATAACGACCGCTGGTTCCTGTTGGGTGCAGCAGACAGCGACAAAGCAATACTCACTTTTGCATTAGACCGTATAGATAATGTAGAACCTCTGCCGGAAAGAAAGTATGAGGATTGCACAGAAGACCTCGCAGAACGCTTTGAGGATATCGTTGGCGTAACACTCTATGAGGACCGGCCAGTGGAGCATATCATATTTTGGGTAAGTGATTACTCAAAAGACTACATCATAACAAAACCCATTCATGAGTCGCAAAAGTCCCTGAGAAATAATGCCATAGACACTCTTTTGAAAAAGTATCCCAATATAGGAAGTGGAGGAATCTTTTCAATAGACTGTATACCTAATTACGAGTTAATAAGGGAGCTATGTTCCTTTGGAAAAGAACTCATCGTTCTTGAACCATCTTCCATAAAGGACGAGATTTTCAAGCGTATCTCGCTCATGGTAGAAGAATATTCTTGTGTACGAACATAGAGTTCGTGATCCGTTGTTAATTTTGCGGCGTTAAAACAAAATATTATGCGTTTAGAAAAGTGGTTTATATCAAATCTTGATGATTCCCAGAGGAACATCATCGTTCAAAACATTGACAAGAGCATTGCTGTCCGTGGTGCTGCCGGTAGTGGCAAGACAAATCTTGCCATACACCGTGCATTACAGGCGAAGAACAAGGGCTCGTATGCAATCCTTATCTTTACAATTGCACTCAAACGTATGATAGCATACGGTATGGAAGCTCTTGGGCTTGACAAAGAGCGTATTTCATACGAATGGGCATGGACGCACCGTGGGTTTGACCTGACCGGTGATGTCTATTGTCAAAAGAACCCCAAAACTGGCATTATAATGAGAGATGTGCTCTTCCTCGTGAATGATATGGATGTTCGTAAATTTATACGAGCAGACAGAACGGCTGATACTTATGGCGTTGACTTTGCAGATTGGGTAGACGGCAAGTTCTACTATGCTTTCGGTAGAAGAACGAGCTGGTTTGAAGAGGTGACTATGGACACAGACTTCAGCGTTACCGATACGGACAACTACGAACTAATTCCGAGCGGAACCATGTATAAACAGACTGAGGAGAAGATTGATTACCTCATTGTTGACGAGGCACAGGACTTCAATATAACTGATTATCAGAGTAAAATTAAGCCAAAGGTAGGCAAGAGCCTTTCTCTTTTTGGTGATTCTGCCCAGCAGATGAACAAAAATGGTAGCAAGATAGAGGACATTGCTATCGCACTTGACTATGACAGACTGTCTCTCGATTACAACTACCGTCTTCCAAAATCAATAGCTAAGGTGGCTCAGCAGATTCAGTCATCTAATGTTGATCTTATGAGCAACAATCGGAAAGATGGTGGCAATAGTGACTATCCCAACTATCCGAAACCTGTTATAGCCAAGTTTGGTAGTCGTCAGGAAGAACTCCAAGGCATTCTTAATAGAATTCAGATGGAGGATTTGGATGATGTTGCTATCCTTGTCCCCACCGAGGCTGACGTAATGGAGGTGAACAAATTTCTCAATGATAACAGTGTGCAGACACAGGTACACTACAGGACTGGTAATGTAGTACCTTTCCGTACCATAAACACCCTTGATTTTTCCAACAATGATCTTCCTTGCATACTGACATATTATGCAGCAAAAGGTTCGGAGTTTGACAATGTTTTTGTTCCTTTTGCAAACGCTGCCAACCCGAAAGACCGCAATTCATTCTATGTTGCATGTACGAGATCTTCCCGAAACCTTGTTATCTCTTATTCAGGTAAACGTACACCTTACCTGAATGATGTAAGTAAGGAGTTTATTACAGAACTTGATTATACAGCAAAGCGATGAAATACTATATAAGCATAAATTCATGGAATTTACTTGAGTCTTTTGTAACAGAAAGCCTCTCTCCATTCGCTTTCTACAACAAGCGAAATTTTGGCAATAACCTCAGTCGTTTCATTAACAGTTCCAATGACAAGATAAATTTCATAGTCCTTTCTACTGTTGATAATGGTGGTGATTATTCAATTATTGTCGATGACACTATCTTGGACACCTCATCAATCAAGTCTGTCAAAGGCTTAAAAACAATGTTCGTGTACAGTAAAACCTTATATTATAAGAAGGGGACTGTAAGTTTTCGTTTTGGCAGTCAGGCTTCGCTGGATGCGTTTGTCGCTGAATCCCAAATCCTTTTTGAGGTAAAATGCATAGACAAATACAAGGAAGATTTCTTTATCAAGGAAGTAAAAGAAAAGAAAACTTCGGCAACCTTACGGAGACTAGGAGAAAGTTTTTCATTTGAGCAACAGACTTTAGTCAAAAATGACAACCAATTCAATATTATTAAGGGAGCTATTGTCGGATATGCCCGCGGCGCCTTAACTACCTCTGGTTCAAGTGACCTTAGATTGGTGTCTATGATTAGGGACATAAAAAATTCTTTTGCTGGACTGAACACACAAATCATGGTCAACGATTCTGAGGTAGAACGTCCAGAAGCATACATTATCAAACTCAAAGAATGTAAGAAATCGTTTAACGAAGTCCTTCACGGAAAGACGAACTATTTCGATATTCTTACACAGCTTTTCCTTGAAGTCAGAAATCTGGCCTCACTACGCTGTGCAGAACTTAGCAGATACAAGGTAGGTAACAAGGAACGACTTATAGATAGTCTTGAAAGGCAAAAGCAGGACATCGAATACGAAATCTGCAGGATAGAAAGAACAAGCAATATCTCAATTCTTAAAGCGGAACTGAAGCAGATTAAAGATGAAGAAAAGCGATTGGGCGAGAGAAGTGGAAAAACCAGAATATACTTCAAAAAAGACACTCCTGAGTACAATCGCAAACAAGAGCTGAAGGCTATTTTAAAGGAGTTTGAGGAAAGCAATGAAGATTATAAGGCATTGCTTCGAAAGCTTGATGAAATAAACACGTCAATACAAAACGCAAATAGCGGTAAGTCTCAATACGATGCTGCGCTTAGTGCCCTCTTTGTTAGAATAAGTGACATTACCAACGATCTTCAAAAAAAAATTGACCAAGGAAAATCCTTAAATGCTGTCGACTTTTCTTGTATTGAATATACTCAGGAATATGGGCTGGAGCTAAGGGAGGTTTCTGGAGATAATGCTGAATTAGAATATTTCAATGTACTGATAAAGACCATTGTCGGCAGAGAGACTCTTGAAACCATTTCGGAGCAGTTCATTCTGTCTTTGATAGAAAAGTCGGCTATAGCATTTAAGTCGTGTCCATCCTATGAGTCAGAAAAGGGCAAGTTGATAACGGAGTGTCTAAGGAACTACTGGAGGTATAAGCATAACCAATGCACGGGATTTGTCATTCCAGGCGATATGCCTGTGCTACAATCTGTAATGTCATTCTTCCTAAAACCGTTCGGGTTTGACCAAATTGAACGCTATATGATGAACAAGAAATTTACAGAGAAGAAGTATGCTATGATGCTGTGGGCCGCATGTAATGGCTATGCAGATCTTCCCAAAACATTCACTTCTGTACTATACCAAGACGAAGAAAATTATATGGATATGGATAACTTGCTTGAAGATATAATGCATCAATTGGAATGAAATCTATGGTTTTATAAGGTCTACGAATATTGGCTTCGCAAATAGTTCGTACCTTTGCATCAGAAAATTAAAACAAGGCGGTCTTTGACAAGTTTGGTAACTGAAACGGTATTTTGAAATTCGTCCGGCGTATTTGACCGGATGTCTCCTTGTTCCTCGGAATCTTGGAGATAAACAATGTTAGTACGTTAACGTGTTGCACTGTAGTACGTTGTACTTTTACTATTATTGTTATATGTAGTTTTTCTATGTTATATGTTCTATATTACATAAAGAAAAGATGTTTCAGTACCAGACCTCAGAGTCCGCCTCTAATTATAAAAGTAGTGATAAATGGATAAAACGCAAATTGCACAAATAGCTTCACAGATGTCAACAAGGGAAGATTTGTTGGCATTGCTCAACCGTATCAAGCAAGACGAGATACGTGAATTGGGTTTTGATGCTGATAAGTTTTATCCGTTTACGATGAAGCATCTTTTGTACTATTGCAATCCCAATCATGTATTCCACCGTTATCGTCAGTTTAAGATTAAGAAGAAATCAGGCGGTTTCCGTCAAATTACAGCACCACGCAATCAGAGTTTCATGATGCTGTTACAGACCGTGAATAAAATCCTGAAAGCAATGTATTCTCCATCCGACTATGCTATGGGATTTACAGAGGAACGCTCTGTAGTGACGAATGCTTCTATACATAAGGGGCAGAACTATGTCTTCAACATTGATCTGAAAGATTTCTTCCCAAGTGTAGAACAGCGTAGAGTATTAAAGCGTTTCGGTGCGAAGCCTTTCAACTTTAACCCAGAGATTGCGCTTCTGCTTTCGGGATTATGTTCCATGAGAGTTAAAAGAGAACAAGCAGACGAAACCCAGACACATGATTTAGATAAGGAATTCGTTTATGTATTGCCACAAGGTGCACCAACATCACCAATTATCACCAACATGATTTGTGATACCCTTGACCGTAGATTGGCAGGGCTAGCAAGGCGTTTTGGTCTTCGTTATAGCCGTTATGCAGATGACATTACGTTCAGTTCAATGCACTATGTGTATGCTGAAAAGGGTGAGTTTAGGAAAGAATTAGCTCGAATAATCGGAAGTCAGGGCTTTACTATCAATGATACAAAAACGAGATTGCAGAAAAGAGGGAGTCGTCAAGAAGTGACAGGCATTATTGTCAGCGACAAACTGAACGTAACTAAAAAGTATGTTCGAGAAATTAGGAGTCTGCTATATATCTGGGAGAAATATGGCTATTCTGCTACAATGGCAAAGTTCTTGCCGAAGTACAAGGCAGAAAAGGGTCATGTAAAAAAGGGGAATCCAGACTTGGCTAATGTCCTAAGTGGCAAACTTATGTATCTAAAGATGGTTAAAGGTGACTCGGATTCTGTATATTCAAACCTTTATGACAAGTTTCAGCTCCTTGTTGCTAAAGATATGGGATTGGGAAAGACGACCCCTCATGGTATAACATATATTGAAACTATACCACTCCTAAAATTTGAGAAAGATAAGAATACTGTAGTTTCTGTCCATCAAAAAGAAGACGGGAAAAGATATGCCACCTTTGAACTTGAAGATGTGAAACAGGTTGTATCTATAAATAAAGAAGTCACTATGAATGGCGAACTACAAAAGGAAAATCTAGCTATTTCTAATTGCAAGAATCCAAAAGGAGAGCAATTTTGGCTTATACATTCAGTCGATAAGGTGACAGTTTACAAGCCGAAGCCTATTGATATTGACGAACTGAATAATGATTTAGACTCTTTAATTAATGCACAAGATGGATGAGAAATTAAAGACAACAATAGCGAAAATAGTTCAACTCTCAAAACAAAATCCAGAGTTTGAAGTGGAATTGCGAAAGGCCTTAGGAATAGAGTCTTCCGCAAACGGCGTATATTTAGGAGATGAGCGAATCTATCAAATATATGAGTATTGCATAGAAAAGATTCTGCAAAAACAGGCAGAAGAGTTTTATGCAGACTTCCCATTAAAGACAATTATTCCTACTTTAATAAGTGATTTCGTACGCATGGAATCATTCCGAAGGAGAGACCAATTTGGGGATTTCAGCCTAGCCCTATATCAGCAAATTGAGTGTATTTCCAATCATTTATGTGAGAGAAAGGATCTAAGCGAAATTGCAGATAAAATGTGGGGATGTTCAGCTTATGTAAAATCTGGTAAAGATGTTGTACCTTCAATCAGTGAACGACAGAATTTGGATAAGAATAACCCTTATATGATAGCAAGCCTTGTTTTTCCTGGAAAGGATAAAAAACAGGATCTACCTAATTCCATTATAAAATCAAAGCAGACTTTACAAACATTGTATGCTTCGGATAAAATTCGTGCAGTCATCTATTTTTTGGGCTATAAAGCAATGATGAAGAATAGTGATTATGATAACTATGTTGAAATCACATCCTTGATATCAGATGCTTATCAATGCAGGAATATGAATCATAGAGGAAACACTTTGACTCAATGGGAAGAAGAAACTATAAATAGGATTATGCCTTTACAGTCATTCTTTTATTTTAAGTTCATGGGGGCATTGGCTCAATTTGTTAGTTTCGTAAAGGAAGGAATGAAATGTATAGACCATATTTACAATTATTCTCTATCTATTGAACAACAAAAAGTAATAGAGCCGAACGGACTTAAAATTGTTGGAAAAATAGAACTAAAGGATTATGGAAGAAAGCAATATAAATGATTACATTACGGAGACATTAGTATTTTTTCAAAAAGGTTACAAATACACAGCCTGAATATAATGTGTTCGTCAATTGGTTGTAATAGATGTGACTTTTTTGTAAGAAAAACGATAATTATTGGAAATGCGAACATAGATTTCGCTGCTGCTATCGTATCTTTGCAGTAAACTATGAGTATAACTCTCAAAATGTGAAATTATGGAAGGTATTTTGTTATAGCTGTTGTCGCTTCTGCAATATATGAGAACCCAACACCTATGCTGTGCCCATATATTTTCTTATTAACTTTCGAAACTTCAATAATTTAATTTAAAACATTATGGCAAAAGTAGTTAATGTAATAACACCATTTTTCTTTAGTGAGAATGAACCTTATATGATTGTTTATTTTGTTGAAGAATTTGAGAACAAATTCAGAACAGCTATGTTGTCAAATCCCCGTTATATAGTTGTTTATGATGTACGGAAAATCTATCCAGATTTAACTACCTTTGAAGCTAAGGAGAGTTTTCTGGAGGAAATGAAAATTGGTCATCGTGAAGAAATTAATTTACGCGAATTTTCAATCTCAGACTTAACTGACAACGAATATACATCTGTAAGGTATTCTGCAACGTATAGTAAAGAACAAGACTTTCGGATAGGAGTATATGATAATTACAATGAACGAGAAACAGCGAAAAAAGTTCTAAATCTTTTCCTTAAGCATCATTTGATAAGATTTTGTGATTGAACATCAAATTGTTGAAGATGGTATTAGATTGTATGAATACCCCAGATATCTATCAACTCGCAGACAAAATAAAAGGCGCGATATACGGTCAAGCCATTGGTGATGCCCTTGGCCTTGGATCGGAATTTATGGATGATAGTTTCATAAGATTAGCTTATCCTAATGGCTTTAGTCATTATGACGAGATCTTCCAAGATGATCATCGCAGCAGATGGAGAAAGGGTGAATGGACGGATGACACCGATATGATGCTATGCATCGCAAATGCAATTATTAAAGATAAAGGCGTGAAGTTGACCACGATTGCCAATAACTTTAAGGCTTGGGCTTCTGGCGTTCCTATGGGAATAGGGGCGCAGACCTTTAAGGTGCTAATGGTTGGTAACTATACGGATTCCCCTATTGAGGTTTCTAAGCTGGTTTGGGAAATGAGTGGTAGGAAATCGGCGCCAAACGGTGGACTGATGCGAACATCTGTGGTTGGGCTTTTACCAAATGATATAGAGGACAATGCAGCAAATATCTGCCGATTAACACATTACGACCCGCGCTGTGTCGGTTCCTGTGTAATAGTTTCAGAACTTATCCATTCTCTTGTATACGGACCTACGCCATTAACTTACGAGAAGGTGATGGAAGTTGCAAAAAAATATGATGAGCGTATTGTGGCATTTTTGGAAATGAGCCGCAAGGAAGATATAAGTATCCTTGAGTTGCAGGACTCTAAGACGATGGGTTATACACTGAAGACGTTAGGAGCTGCTTTGTGGGCTTACTGGCATGCTGAGACATTTGTGGAGGGACTATTAGCCGTTGTCAGAGCTGGAGGTGATGCGGATACGAATGCTGCTGTAGCTTGCGCTATCCTTGGAGCGAAATTCGGTTTTAGTTCCATCCCGGATGAATATGTTAGTGGTTTGATTGGTAAAGAACAACTTGATGCTGTGGTTGATGGGATTGTAGCTCTTACTGGTATAAATAATAAAGAATAAATCCAAAATGAAGAAACTGCTCTTTTTTGCTTTGTCAATGTTTATAGTATGCATTCGTCAAGGCGGCAATGCACCGAACTCAAATAAAATGAAATTTAGATATTTGATAATAATGGCTCTAACAGCATTGTGCTTCGTAGGGTGTGAGAATGGCAAGAAGAATACAGAAGGGGAAGGAGATTGGTATTCAGGAAGGCCTGATTCATTACAGTATGATGACTCTGTACGATATACAAACGTTGATACTGTGTATGGGCAACAGGAACTTTATAAAGAATCAGAAGATGAGGAAGAAGAAAATGCCATAGAAACGACAGTAGAGGTTAACGAGAAGGCAGGTAAGGATCTTATTAGATATAAAAATGATGTAGAAAAAGAGTTTCAGAAACTCATCGGATTATCCCCAGAGAATAAAGACCTCTTCCTGAAGGAAAAGAAACTTTGGGAAAAATATTATGAAGCGGTCAAAACTGTTGCAGGCTATGAAGAAAACCAAGGTAGTTATGCTCTCTATTATTATGATGTTCTTGAACAGGCCATTCGCTTAAGACATGAATCAATTTATAACCTATTGCTAAATCTTCAGGGAAAAGGTGTCAAGTTCTCTAAAACACGGTTCACGAGGAAAATGGTTGAAGAGTCTTACAAATCATTTCAGGAATCTATTACTGATGATAATGACCTATATTATCCATACGATTCCACTTTTATGTCCGGACTTAAAGAAAGTTTGAAAGAAGAAGAAAAATGTTGGAATGAATGGGTGGCTTATCGTTTTGTGGTCTCATCCAAATTACCAGAGAACTTGCGTTCTGTTTATGATGGATGTACAAATCTCACTATTAGAGAAAAGTTACGCCAAGTAAAGAATCAGAACCAAGCGCTTGGCGTAACTGGAGATGAACCGTGGAAATGTATTTTGCCCAAAGATTGCTCAGATAAAGCTTTATTGGAGTATCCAGGTTTCGATAAAGTATGGGCAAAACATTGTAAGAATCTAGATTGGTATCCAACGTTCAAATAGAGAAGTAATATGCTAACGCTGAATTCTCCTCGTATTCAGTACACGTCCCAGCTTATTTGTGATAATTTTCTAACTTGATTACACGAGCAAGAATCAACTTAAATAATTTATTTTCCAAGTTGATTATCCCTAGTCTTGAATAAAACCTATTTTGCGTCTGAACTTATAAATATAAATACATAATGGGCTTACCTTTTGGCAGGCTTATTATTTCTTTGTATCTTCGCAAAAAATATATAGGAATACATGGCAAAAAGGAGAGAGATACGTAACAGCACTGCGGAGTTTCTGATTTTTCAGATTGAAGGAAAGGAAAAAGGTGTTGAGGTCTATTATAAAGATAAAACCATATGGTGTACCCAAAAGGCTATGGGGACGCTGTTCGATTGTTCATCGGATAATATTGGTGTTCATTTGAAGAATGTATATGATACTTATGAACTGAAGAAAGAGGCAACTACCGAAAAAATCTCGGTAGTTCGACGTGAAGGAAACAGAGATGTTAATCGTACGCTTCAGTTCTATAATCTTGATGCCATCATTAGCGTTGGTTATCGCGTAAACAGCGTACGTGCCACACAATTCCGACAGTGGGCCACTAGTGTGTTGAGGGAATTCGCTATTCGAGGTTATGTGTTGGATAGAAAACGAATGGAGAACGGCACATTCCTAGATGAGGATTATTTTGAACATCTGTTGGCTGAAATCAGGGAGATTCGTCTCTCTGAACGTCGCTTCTATCAGAAACTAACCGATATTTATTCTACTGCTGTAGATTATAATAGGGATGCTCCTACAACAAGGCTCTTCTTTAAGATGATGCAGAATAAGATGCACTATGCGGTTCATAAACATACGGCAGCGGAACTAATTATGGAACGGGCTGATGCAGAACAAGAGCACATGGGACTTACCACTTGGGAGAACGCTCCTGACGGAAAAATTGTAAAGACGGATGTATCTATAGCCAAAAACTACTTGAAAGAGGTGGAACTCGAAGACATGGGGCAGTTGGTGAATGGTGTATTGGAATTGGCAGAGCGTATGGCTAAGCGCCACATACCGATGACTATGGAGGATTGGAGCAAACAGATAGATACCATCTTAGCTGCTGGTAGAAATGAGGTACTACAGACCGCCGGTTCAGTTACTGCTGAAGAGGCAAAGGAACACGCAGAAACGGAATTTGAGAAGTATCGCATTGTGCAAGACCGCCTGTTCCAGAGTGATTTTGACAAATATCTTGATGAATTGCCATTAATAGAAGACTGACCTCAAATACTTTTGCAGCTTATTTGTGATAATTTTCTAACTTGATTACGAGCAACAATCAACCTAAATAATTAATTTCCAAGCTGATTAATCCTAGTCTTGAATAAAGCCTATTTTGCGTCTAGGTTTCTGCTTTGGTTCTTTGGATTGCAGAGCAGCTAACGCAGTGCTAATGGCATCAAGTTGGAGACGTGTATCTTCGTTAATTTCGTTCTGGTCGCGTAAGATATCCTCAATATCCAGTTTCAGTTCTTCAAAGTCCTTACGCAGCTGAGCAACATCAGATGCTGTATTGGGTAAAGTGGCTGCCATACGACGAAGTGCTACAAAGGCACGCATAATAGATATGTTAACATCAATGGCAATATCACTATTGAGTATTCCTGATAACATTGCTAGCCCTTGTTCTGTAAA
>JAEEGL010756359.1_pt1 | contig 11388 bp, 11 predicted proteins | sample 9134231 | NCBI WGS metagenome assembly JAEEGL01 (sample SAMN16246548, study PRJNA631951) | gut metagenome | biome: gut microbiome; feature: rumen; material: fiber-attached | host: Bos | place: Iran: Karaj | collected 2018-10
TATTTTTCACTGAGCGGGGTTCTGATGGGAGTGATCGCGGGACTCCTGATGCATGGCAAAAAGAATACGATTCCTTCAATATTCTGGAAATGTCTTGTGATCACACTTCCTGCATCAGCTCTTTCCGCATGTATTGAGACATTCCTCTTTGGAGGCATAACTTCAGCAGCAGTTACCACATTTATCATACAGGCGCTTTCAACAACGGCCCTCAAGCTTTTTGGCAGCGCCTTTGTGACCCAGGCAGTTACAGATTACGTGGATAAGCTCATCGCAATTATCCTGGTGGTTGTAAGTATGCAGCACCTGCCCTATGAGCTCCTTGATTTTAGCTCTGCCGACGATATGAGAGGTGAGAAAGCCTCGGCCTCACCAGATAAAGTTTGATTTCAGCTGCTCGCCGTTGTCTATCAGGATATCCTGACCGGTCATGCTCCTGTTGATATTGGTCATAAAATATGCAAGCTCAGCGATCTCTTCGGGATCAGCCCAGCGACCCAACAGAGTCTCATCCAGGCACTGCCTCATGAGCTTTGGATCATCAATGATATGGGCGTTGAGAGGGGTATATACGCCTCCCGCAGAGATGCTGTTAGAAGTGGCACCGTATTTCGCAAGGCGAAGTGCGGTGTTTTTCATATATGTGACCACTCCTCCCTTGCTGGCAGCATACTCGGGGAATTCCGCGCCGTTTGAGGCGCTGGAGGACGCCATGAAGAGGACTGAATGGATCTTTTCCTGAAAGGCATACTTCTCAGTGACGGCAATGGTTCCCTTGAGATTGATGTCGATGACACCTGGCCCCTCCTGAATCCCTGCGTTGTTGATAAGAACCTCAATGCCCTCCATGTCAGGAAGTTCACCTGTTATGTCCACTGTCATGTGAGTGTAGGAGCGAGACTCAAGTTCACACGGTGCGATATCGAATCCGATGACTTCATGGCCCATCTCTATGTACTTTTTTGCGCAGGCAAGACCTATGCCGCGGCTTGTTCCGGTGATTAGTATTTTCATGAGAACATTTTATAACGCTGAAAAAGAAATGTCATCAGTTAATAAAACTTGCGTATATGATTGATTTTAAGCTACATTACTATGGCAAACGAACAATAAACGTTGTATTATAGCATTGATAGTGGTATTATTTGACAGATGCATTAATGAAAAAAAGTATATGAGGAGGAAAAAATCATGAACTCAAACACAAAGCTTTACTCAATCTTAAGCTACATCACATGGATTGGCTGGCTGATCAGCTACTTTGCAAGAGACAAAGAGGATCAGACAGTTAAATTTCATGTAAATCAGGCTTTAGTGCTTAACATTGCTTCAACCATCATCAGTGTCGTTTCAAGAATCGGTGGAGTGATCGGCTACGTATGCGGAGCATGCAGCATTGTACTGCTGGTATTCTGGGTAATGGGAATTATTCGTGCAGCTAAGCTTAGCACTGAGCCCCTTCCTGTTATCGGTGGAATCTCAATTATTAAATAAGACAGAGTTGCATCAACGTGCAATAAAAGCCGGAGTCCTTGTGGTCTCCGGCTTTTAATCATTATTCAGTTTTCAAGAGCTTTTTCGTGTATTTCCGGCAAATTCTGCCTCTTTTCTGCGATCTTAATCATCTGAAATGAATATATCATACTAAAATTTTTGTATTATCAGTCAGGTGCCACCTGTTTGTGGAAACTCGGATAAACACTGGGGAATATCAAGGTGGTGTCACCAAGCTGATAATAAAATAAAAAACCTATGCTATACTCCTTGATACACAAACGAATGGAGGTATAAAAAATGCTGTTTTACAATTGTGTTTTTTCCCACAACGGAAACTTTAAATTGTCCATTGATCCTGGCTACACCCCTGGAGGAAAAGTCGACGAGACAGTAAAGGCTTTTTACACAATCCATAGCAGGTTCTTTAAGAGAAGTAAGTTTAAGAACACATTCTGCGCTGTTTATGACGTATCTCCTGATGAATTTATGCTTGTGGTCGGTGTCTGGCAAAAGAGCTATTGCGTGCAGGAAGTGTGTGATTTTTATATGAACGTTGCGGGAGAAGTGACGGAAAGCTTTGAGATTCAATTAAAGAGCTATACGGAGATCACATTTAAGGAAGCCTTGAACTATTGGGAGATTGCTGCAGAAAATGACTACTGCAACAGCACAAGAGAGGATTATTACAAACTGAGTGTCTATGATACGAGGGACTATGCCCTTGAGGAAGAGTGCTTTGAAAAGAGAGTATATGATCTTCCTGAAGCCAGGGAAATGGCGGATGAAATACTGGGAAGCTCATCCCTTTTTGAAGAACTGGACAGAATATATTCTGAGGGAAACATGAAGGAGTTTTACGGATGTCCTGTGCATTATCGCATCCAGTCCGGAAGCAAGGATGCAGCTCTTTCCATGATAAGGGTATTGGCGAAGGCACTCTATTCCAACGACAGGCTTCTTAGTACCAGGATATGCGTCATGTCTGATTTTGATGGAGAGAATATGAGCTGGCGGCATCGCTGTGTTAGCGAAATTGAAAACCTTGGATTTCATTCTGAAGGAGGGTGTGTTGTCATAAACACAATTGGAAACGAAGATTCGGACCAATACGCGTCTTTAAGTGAAAACACCCTGGCAGTAATCAGGAAATTTATCAGCCAATACGGTGAAAATGTGCAGATATTTTTGATAGAGGACGAGGTTAATCCCGGTTTTTCGAAGCGCCTTTTCGAGGAAATGATCGGGGAGGCAGATTTTGTCAAAGTCAGTGAAGGTGTGGGAGATAAAGCCCAGGCAAAAAAGTATATGGAAAAACTGGCTAGAGAGTCTAAGTATAAAGACCTCTTTGGAGAAGATGCGTACAGGTACCTCCCGGACAGAAAATATCTCACTTCCGGGATGGTATCTTCAGCCTTTAATAAGTGGTCAGATGAAGTTCTGAAAAAGAAGGTCTATTCCTCTTACAGCAAAATAGGCATAAGTACTATGAAAAAGAAATCTCGAGAGAACAATAAAGCATATGAGGAACTAATGGAAATGGTGGGGCTTGATGAGGTTAAGCAGGTAGTTCATCAGATAATATCCTCCTATAAGCTGTCAAAGTATAAGAGTTCCTATGGGATGTCTGACTCTGAAAGCTGCAGGCACATGGTATTTACCGGCAATCCGGGATGTGCCAAGACTACTGTGGCAAGGCTTCTTTGCGATATTCTAAGGAAAGAGGAGGTCTTAAAGACCGGGAATTTTGTTGAATGCGGACGAGCTGACCTTGTGGGAAGATATGTGGGATGGACAGCAAAAGCGGTAAAGGCCAGATTCAGGGAAGCCAAAGGGGGAATACTTTTTATCGACGAAGCATACTCTCTTGTGGATGATTCGAACAGCTTCGGAGCAGAGGCTATAAATACTATCGTCCAGGAGATGGAAAATGCCAGGGATGAAGTAATTGTCATTTTTGCCGGTTATCCTGAGCCAATGGAGAGATTCATCGAACAGAATGAAGGAATGAGGAGCAGGATTGCATTTCATCTGAAATTCCCTGATTATAATCCGGATGAACTTATGGGGATCATGGATCTGATGCTTAAGAAAAAGGAATTGGAAATCGATCTTCCGGCGAGAAGTGAGTGCAGGAAAATATTCGAGCTTGCCTGTGATATGCCGGACTTTGGAAACGGCAGATTTGCCCGGAATCTCCTTGAGCAGGCAATCATGAAACAGGCAGAAAGGCTTCTTCCTCCTGGGATCAGGAAAAGACCTTCAAAGAGTGAGATAAAGCTCCTCAAAAAAGAAGATTTCCAGGTGAACATTAGCCAGATGCTAAAGAATGAGACTAAACTTGAAATCGGCTTTGTAAGTAACTTCTAGAGGCTGGCTCATTTACTCTTGGTACCGCTTGATGTCACCTGAATCTACAAGTGCCTTATATAGACAGCTGTCTTCACAGGTGGTGTAATAATAATCATCTGTGAAAAGATATCCCTTATACCTCTGGGAATACAGGAGGATAAAGCCGACATCTCTCAATGTGTCAAAATCCCTTTGCCTCGTACGCTCGCTTACATCGGGACATAGTTTATAGTATTCGCTCTTCAGGTCCGGAATTTCAGGCTTTTCCGGGGGATCATCATCGTACTCTTCATCGTTTTCCAGGGCATAGATATAGTCGCTGAGTTCGTTTTCATAGCTCTCAAGTTCTGACATGTTAGTATAGGGAAGCTGATCCAACAAAAGGCAGATTCTGCGAAGTTTTGTTAAAAATAGCTTCCGGCGTCTTGGGGCAGTATCGATAGCCGTACCGTCTTTTTCTGAAAATACGAATTCGTTTCCCTTGGAAGTATAGGTGAAGTTCATGGCGCCGCATTCGCGCAGGTCCCGAAAATACCGGTACAAAGTGCTCTGGGAAACGCCCAGATAGCTCATAAGCCTCTCGGGGCTGTGCTCATAGATATCCGGATCTGACATGTACATATAGAGTTCTAGTTGGCGCGTTATTTTACTCATAGGAATATTATAAAACAGATGAATGGAGTTTGCGAAATATTGATGTATAATAATTTGATAGAAATATTACTTTTTCTCGTTTGAGGAGGTGTTCATGAACGACGGATTTAATAGGCTAAAAGAGCAACTGGTTAATGATTATTTTACTCCGAATATAAAGGCTGAGGTGACATTTGATACGCTACTTACACCATATATAGTAGGCATTGTTAAAGCAGCGCTGGGATGTAAGGTAGAGGGGGATCTTGTGCTTGTTGCAAAAGAACTGTCTGTCAATGATGAGGCAGATTCTGACGGTGATAAGGGTGATAATGAGGAGACAACACCTATACCAAACGAGAATGTTGCCAATGACAAGAAAAATTCGAATGGCAATAGAGGAAATAAGGTCGATTATGTTCTGGCAGATAATAATTTCATATATTTGGTTGAACTGAAGACAACAGAGAGCAGTATTTCAGATGAGCAGATTGATATTTATAAGAGTGTTATAACAAAGGAGAACTCTTCTGAACCAAATTTTGGAACAGTATTTGGGCAGAGGCTAATAAATATTTTGTGTAAAGAAAAAACTGGGTTTAAAAAGTTTTTGATTGAAGAAAAAGACGGTGTAAAAAAGGAGATTCTGCAGGATGATGAAAAATGTGGAGATAATACTTTGCGAAGAATCTGGAATGCAATATGTGAAAATCGTGATAATCTCAATCCGAGAGAAAACCAGAAATCACTCGAAAACTTGAAGGAAAAAGTAGAAGAGAATGAAGAATCAGAAGATAGTGAAGAAGGGAAAAATTGCAAAATAGCTAAGATGCTAATAAAAAGGTATGGTTGGGCTCGGAAAAAGTATTACAGTTCCAGGAAATATCTCTTATCATTGGGAATGATTATTGATTATTTGGATAATCCTAAAAATTCACTGTGTAACAAACCAATAAAGCTGGTTTATATTGAACCTAGAAAGAGCAAGAGCGATGATAAGATCCCAGGCGATGTTATTGAGCTGGTCGATAATAGCTGTTTGAAGGAAAAGAGCGAAGAAGGGGATGAACTTGCTGAATGTCTTGTGGCTGCTTTCGAAGCAATCTTCCAAGACGGCTAATGGAGAAAGGTGAACCATTTATGACAAAAATCAGGATCCACCGCGGTTTCCACCAGATCGGTGGAAGCATAACTGAAATCTATACAGACAATACCCACATCATCATCGACTTTGGGTCAGAACTCAATGCCGAAACGGGAAAATCAACTGATGACCTGATGGTGGATATGATGAGCAGAGCCAAGTGTGATGCAGTTCTTTTTACCCATTACCACGGTGATCATGTGGGGCTTATTGATAAGCTACCGGAAAAGGATGTTGACGGTAAGACTATCAAGATTGGCATGGGAGCCACAGCCAGGAAGGTCCTTGATACAATCCATAAAACCTTGCTGAACTTTGATGATATCAGCGAAGACGAGCGGGCATTTCATGAGAACTACCGCCGAATCCTGAATGATGATCGTCGAAAGCTGGATATAATCGATGGTCTGGAGTTTGAGATTGGGGATTTTTTGATTACCCCTGTTATGGTCGATCATTCCGCTTATGATGCATATCTTTTCGTGATCGAATCCAAGACTGAACACAAGGTGATCGTTCATACCGGAGATTTTCGCACCCATGGCAGGCTAGGGGAGAATCTCTTTGACAATGTGAAAAGAGCTATCGGCGGCAGGAACGTTGATGTGCTTATTTCAGAAGGCACCATGATGAGCCGTCTGGATGAAAAGGTCAGGACAGAGAAGGAGATGCAGACGGAAGCCTATGATCTTTTAAAGAAACCTGAGAATAAGTACGCATTCCTGATTTGTTCATCAACTAATATGGAAAGTCTTGCCTCTTTTGCCAATGCGGCTAAAGATATTAAGGATGAAGAGGGGAAGATTCGTAAGTTCTATGTAAATTCTTATGTTATGGAGCAGCTGGAACTCTACAGGGAGAGTGCAGGAAAAGACAAAGAAACCGGTAAGATAAACTGGGACTTTACCTTTTTCAATGCCAATGCGTTGGAAGGAATGAATTTCTGGAATCCCAAACTAAACATGACTCAGATGGAATACATGGAAAAGCATGGCTTTGTGATGCTCATCGGCACTTCAGAAGGATATATGAAAAGGATCAAATATTTTAAAGATAAGGGATATGATCCGCTTCTGATCTATTCCATGTGGGATGGATATGTAAATAAAGAGGAGTATCCGAGTTGCTACAATGAAAAACTTGGAGAGTTGTATCATGGCTGGAAAGAGGGCAGGGTTTCAGATCTCCATACCAGCGGACATGCAACTGCTGAGGATATCAGAAAGATGATACTGACAGTCAAGCCAACAAAATATATCATTCCTATTCATACAGAAAACGCCGGGAAGTTCCATGAACTTAACCTTGGTGAACTTGATAATATTGTCTGCGATAAAGAAGATGGGGATATCTTTGAAGTATGACTTTGCTTTGAATCAAAGGCCTTATGACGGGCTAAATATAGAGTTGGTGGATGTGGATAAAAAGAAGGGAGCGGAAGCAATGAATAAAGACTCAGGAGATCAATTTGAAAAATAGACTCCGCATCGGAATGATGTGGAGTCTATTTTTGCCCCTTTAAGCTTTCTCAGGCTCGGGATAATCAACCCCGAAAGTCTCTACTGTTACAGTCTTCATGACCTGAGGAGTAGTAGGTCTGTCCTGCCAGTCTGTCTCTGTCTCTGCAATCCTGTTTACAACCTCCAGTCCCTCAATGACTTTTCCAAAAGCTGCATAGTCCCCATCCAGATGGGGAGAGGTTCTGTGCATGATAAAGAACTGTGAGCCTGCAGAATCAGGCATCATGGATCTTGCCATGGAAAGGACTCCCTCGGTGTGTCTAAGGTCATTCTTAAAGCCGTTGGATGAGAACTCACCCTTAATGCCATAGCCCGGGCCGCCCATACCTGACCCTGTGGGGTCTCCGCCCTGGAGCATGAAGCCCTTTATTACTCTGTGAAAGATAAGGCCGTCATAAAAATTCTTATTGATGAGAGAAATGAAGTTATTAACTGTGTTGGGAGCAATCTCGGGATAGAGCTCAGCCTTCATAACATCTCCGTTTTCCATTGTGATAGTAACTATGGGATTCTGTGCCATAATTTCCTCCTACTGTTCATAATAAAATGCTCTTATATAGCTAACATCCCTATTATTCTAGCACGAATCTCCAATTCTATCTATGTACTCATATTGATTCTATCTGTTTTCCAGCAGTTCCTCCGGTCTGCATCCCAGGACTTTTGACAGAGCAATCACCTTATCAGCAGATGCTTTGTTGATATCCTTATCCCGAATCTCATATTGCTGGAGGGTGCGGAGATTGATGCCTGATGCATCGGCAAGGTCCTTCTGAGAAAGGCCAAGTAGCTTCCTGTAGGCCTGAAGCCTTGTTACTCTGGAAGCAGTGCTTTCGACAAGCTGTTCAATCATGACGACAGCACGGTCTTCGGATACAGTATGCCCGGCATCATAGATCCCTAAAAGCATGTCAAAGCTTACAGTTTCAAGTATTCTTGAAAACTTCGTATTTTTAACCCACTGGTAATAAGCAAGTATGTAACCGCACCAGTAATCAGCTCCGGTTTCATACCTGACAAGCGGAGGATTCCAGTCTCTTCGGGTAACTCCGCAGGCTTCCATGACCCTGTGATGAAGTTCGGTTCCTGACATACCGCTTACCACCATGGGATCACCTTTCTCAAAGCGTTCAGCATACCCGCTGATTTCCATCATTTTGAAGAAATCATCCTGGGAGATCCCAGGTTCAGCTTCAGCAATATACTCAACAAGTTCTCCCAGATTACGCATTGCATCATAGAGATACATTTCAGAGTAAGCGCAGCTCGTCATCGTTAATCCCCTTTCCTATAATGTCTCTTAAATAGATTCCCGTTAACTGATTCTCCTCAAGCAGGTCCTGGTATGCCTTACGTGCCTGTACGTCTCTGGACAGGCGCTTAGGAGCGTAGATCATGCCGTCAACCGGATTGGAAGAAATGAAGCTGATACTGTCAAAAGCTCTTTTACTGATCAAAACAACCTGTTCTCCAAGATCACCAAACCTCATTGCATAAGATAACTGTTCAAGTGTTATTGTGTTGCTCAAAAAGGCTCGGGAAAAAGAAAAATAGGAATCGTCAGCTCGGTAGCCGATAATTATGTCTGCCCTTTTTAAAGTCGGAGAAAAATTTGAAATAATGTATTCTGCACCATTTTTTTCTACAGGACTTGAATATCGTATCTTTCTATTGGAAAGTAAAATCGCAAGCCAGTTCAGAATGTTATATTCAGGGCTCTCCAGCCTGATAATATTAAGGCCCTGGGTATCAAGTTCATACGTGTTTAGGAATCCGCCCTTATCTGTAACAGATGCCCATTCCCTGGCCAGTTCAGGATCCTGCGTACAATAAAAACCCATGCCATAGTCATTGTCATCCCGTCCAAAGCCAAAAAGAGGTTTATCTACTATCTGTATAGATCCATGATAAATTGTCATCATTCCACCTGCCCATAAATAATAAAACGAACTACTTCTGTAGAAGTATAATTACAATATACTTCTACAGAAGTATATTGTCAATGTGGCCACTGTAGTTGTAAAAAAGCCTTTATGTAAATTAAAATTATGACAGAAGGCTTTTTTCGCATATCAATGAAAGGTTACTGCAGCGGAGACAGTGTTTCTTTAATATGAAAAAGAGCAATAGGATACCTCTTCAGAAAAAGACATACAGGGCCATAATACTGGTGGCAACGGTATTGAGGAGGGCAGTGATGACCTACTGACTGGAGTTGGTGGATCATCACTGCTCTTTTTTTGTTTATGCTTTTTTTATGCTTTCTTTACCCGGGGTAGATAATTATGGTGATAGTTACACAGTATAATAGATGTATATTTAGCTCGGAGATTAAGGAACGACACTTTCAAGGAGGGAATTCTATGAGACAGACACCGTAAAAGACATTTTGGAATGGCAAAGTGGCTCTGAAGAATTATATATATTATAACAAGAGCCAGAAGAACAGGGCGCTGTGGATCAAGTATGAACAGAAGGTGGGAGGCTGAGCTGCAGAGCCTTTTGCCACAGCAGATGTTAATTAGAGCAGGAGAATTTGAATGATTTGGAGGTGTATTGATGAAGAAGCAATTGATCAAAAGAATCATATCAGCTATTGGGATTGTTGCTTTAGCAGCAGGGTTGATAAGTCCCACTATGAAGGGGGATGTGGCACAGGCTGCTTCCTACCAGTGGGTTCGTACTGCTACTTATCACTATTCTCCCGGTGGAAAATATGTTAGCAAACAAAATTCCCACTATAAATATGACTGCCACTATCAGGGGACTACAGATGATAATTATGTATGTTTTCTGGCATCGGGAGGATTTTATCATCCATCTGACGGAACAAAGAACACACTGGCTGATTATTACCATGAATGCTCTCAGCCTGCTGATTCCTATGCTCCGGGCGAGACAGTGATGCTTACTACCAGGTATTATACTAAAAACAGCAGCCAGTACCACTATAATGGTGTAATGGAGCTGTTCATGAGACAATATGACGGGACCAAGACGGGAGACAAATATTTTAACAGCTCAAATGTGGCAAAATTCCTTGATGAAAACAATAAAACCTATTATCTTCAAGAGCATCCTGGTTATACATATACTGAAGGAAATACTGCAATGATAAAATCCAAGGTGCATTCCAACATGCCAGCTACTGCCAACGTAGGCGACAGCATTGCAATCATATTCTGGGCCGGCACAAGCTATGATAGTTATAGCACTACATACGAGAATGGCTATGGCGGCTCGCAGTTTTTCGAGTGGATATATACATACAAAAAGGTTGATGGCACCGGAAAGAAGCCTGCGGCAGGTGTGGTAAAGAAGATTGCCAATGTTAAGGGTGCTTACGCAAAGGTAACTGTAAAAAAGATATCCGGCGCCAAGAAGTATCAGGTAAGGTACCGCATTGGTAAATCCAAAAAATGGAAAACCAAGGATGGAAAATCCAACACCATCACGTTTGGAGTTAAAAAGGGTACAAAGATTACAGTCCAGGCCCGGGTCAAGAACGCTACAGGCTGGGGCTCATGGGGAAAGAGTAAGACTTTTACAACAGATAAGAAGTAAGTGAAAGCATAATACAGAAGCAGAAAAAGCCTGCCATCCGGGAACATGATTCCCGGTGGCAGGCCTTATGATAGTTTGGAGGTTGGGGCACCCTTGCGGGATGCCCCGTTATGTTATTTAAACGCCTTGACTGGTAAAAGTCTAAGACCGCTGGTGCCGAAGAACAACGAATTCCTTATAGTGTCTAGCGAGAAAACCGCTTCCGTCAGGTTGGGGATGAATCGCTTAGTCTTTTTTTGTATCCGTCCATTAAAATTTTTCTTCCTGACAGAACGTTTGTTTGCTTACTCTCTGAAAATATGCTATAATACATAGTATAAGTTTCAGAGAAAGGAATTTCAACTGTGTACAGGACAAGGCAGTACAGAATAAACAGCACACACGCTCTATACAGTTACTGTCGTGATATCTGTAGTTCATCTGCAAGACTGTACAACAGGGCAAATTTCATTCTGAGGCAGTATTCATCAGCTGTTAAGGCGATGGATGAGTTTAAGCCTCTTTTTGCCAATCAGATGGAAGTGCTAAGGCTGGTCAGAACCACGCTCTTGGGCACAAAGTATCAGCCAAAGGGTGCATGGATGACATACGGATCCATGGACTATCTTCTTAAGAACACCAGGGATAAGGCATACTATGCCCTTCCGGCACAGTCCAATCAGCAGATCCTCAAACTGATAA
>JAEEGL011812606.1_pt1 | contig 11388 bp, 3 predicted proteins | sample 9134231 | NCBI WGS metagenome assembly JAEEGL01 (sample SAMN16246548, study PRJNA631951) | gut metagenome | biome: gut microbiome; feature: rumen; material: fiber-attached | host: Bos | place: Iran: Karaj | collected 2018-10
ACTTTTTAACCCGAATCGGTCATTAGCGCTATGATGATAGCCTTTATTTTTGAACAGTTGTTTTGCCGCTTTGAGGGCGCAATGGGGTTCCATTGTAACCGAGAAGCGACGAGACAGATGACAAAAGGCTGTGAGTAAGCGAGAGCAGAGCGGAACTTGTTCCAGCTTTGCCGAGTAGAAGCAGTCTCGACTGAAGGTCAAAGATGGCTTCATTAGCGCGTAACAGTCTAATGAACGATTTGGGTTTAATGCCCCACGAGGCGCCTTTTTATGTCTGAAGCAGGTGAACTCATACAAGTCGGCATGGGAGAGTTTCATGTCTTCACATTGAGGGAGGCCGCCATCATGGCATACTTGAGTGCCATCGATAACCATGTTACGCCTGAGTACAAGTCTTGTGTCAAAGGAAAAATGGATTAGGGATTGGGAGGGAGAAATGGTGTATGACTATATAAGAAAGAGGACATGCCAACCAGCACATCCTCTTTCATTGAATTACCTTTCTGGCATAGCTGGAACGAGTTCCGCTCTGCGCTCACTTAATCGCAACCTTGGCCTTCGGTCGAGCTTGCTCCCGTTCGGCAAACCTTATGCGAGCATAGGTTTGCACTCACTTAATCGCAACCTTGACCTCTGGTCTAGCTTGCTCGCTTTCGGCAAACCTTATGCGAGCATAGGCTCTGCGCTCACTTAATCGCAACCTTAGCCTTCGGCCGAGCTAGCTCCCGTTCGGCAAACCTTATGCGAGCATAGGTTTGCACTCACTTAATCGCAACCTTGACCCGGTCTATGATAAAGACGCCGCGTCGGGCAGCCTTCTGATCTATCTTCTGTCCCATGAGGTTATAGACGGAAGAGGGGGTGTTGTCCGGGCGTACAGACGAGATGCTGACCTCCTTACCTATCTGCATGATGTAGGGCTGGTAGTACGAGCCGAGGGCATCGGCCTGGAAGGTGGTGCCGCTGTTCACGTTGCGCACCTCGCCAGTCTCGTTGTCGTAGGCCTTGAAGGTGAGTTCCTCGGGCTGGTCACCATAGACGGGCAGGCGGAGTACGCCGTCTGCATACTGACCGATGCCGCGGCACTCGTCGCCGCAGAAGGCTGCTATGGTATGTGCACCGGGCTCCTGCAGGATGCCGTCGATATAGAGCTGTGCGGTGATGGCCATCAGGTTGGGGTAGCGGTGTCTGTCCACGTTCCAGGGTGCCTGCGGGGCGCGTGCGCGGGCACGTCGCTTCACGTCCTGTGCAGCGGTGTTGTTGTAGATGAACGAGTTGCCGGAGAGCGACCTGTAGAGGTAGCCCTGTCCGGGCTGCATGCTGGTAAGGGTGCCGCTCCATTGGCCGTCCACATACTCGGAGAAGCCGTCTGTCAGGCTGGTGATGAGGTCGCCTTCCTCGGGCTGCAGATGAGCGAGTGCGTCCTGCAGGGGGAGTGTCTGGTCGATGGGATAGCCCAGCCAGTTCCAGCCGCCATCGAGGACGATGTCCCGTGCAGCGGGGTTGTACTGGTCGCCCGAGAGGTCTTTCACGCCTTCTGCGGGAGCTTCTATCTTGACGGCCTCGCCGGCACGTATCTCATCACCTCCGTCGCTTGTGATCACCTGGCTGGCGATGTCCTGGAAGTCGCTGGCGGAGAGCGGGGCAGCCAGGTCATGCGAAGCCCAGTTCCATCCCTGTGCGAGGCTGAGGCTGAGGTTGGACTGGCGAATGAGGTAGTTGTACTCGCGCACCTCGCTCTCGCTGCCGTTCATGCCGATGGACATGATCTTGAGGGTGAGGGGTCCGTTGATGGAGATGGGTCCCTGGTAGAGTCTGCGCGTAGGTGAGTCGCAGGGGCAGGAGCCGTCGGTGGTGTACCAAATGGCGGCGCCCTCTGTCTGGCAGGAGAGGCTCACGCTCTGTCCGCGGAAGACGGCCGTGCCGCTGATGCGCGAGGCAATGGGTGCCTGCACCTCGTCGAGCATGGCTGGATCCACTACACTGACCATCGTGAGGGCCTCCACGTCTTCGTCCTCGACCTGAAGGGTGAGGGCAGTGGTGCCGAACAGCTCGCCGCTGACGCGCACCTCGGCCTGTCCGTCGCCGTCAAGTGTGAGCACAATTTCCTCCAGGCCCTCGTTACCCAATGCGGCGGTCTGCAGGGAGGCGGTCTTCACGCGCACGGTCTTGCCGGCAGCGGCCTCGGTGGGCAGTGCGGCGATGCGCAGTGTGGCGGCGTTCTGGTAGCCCACGAGCAGCAGGGAGTCGCTCCGGAGCTCGGTGATGAGCTTCTCCTTGTCGAGCCGCTGCTGGAACGTGGCGGCCATCTGGATGCCCGCATAGCTCTGCACGGTGCGGCTGACGATGACCTCGGCCTCGTCGAACTGGCTCAGCTGACCGGTGGCCACGAAGACTTTGCGGGCATACGTCCTGTCACTGCCTTCGGAGGCGGGTTCCTCGTCAGGGCAGGAGAAGGAGAGGTCGGTGAGTAGTGTCTCGTCGCCGTCCCGGATGCCCTTGATGAAGATATGTTCTGCATCGAGCAGCTCGGGCTTCATGTACTTGGAGAAGGTAATCTCCACGCCTGCGGGCGAAGTGGTTCCGGCCTCGAAGGCACGGGCGCGCACCACTTCGGGCTGCACGAGCTGTGTCATGCCGATGTTCACGTCGAGCTGAGGGGGAGGTACGGGCAGCCAGTCGGAAGTGGTGGTCTGATAGCCCTCCTTCTCGAACTTAACCTGCCAGGTGCCCTGAGGCACATCCCATTGGTAGAAGCCCTTCTCGTCGGTGAGCAGCGGGTTCTGCTGTCCGTAGCCCGAGGCATCCCATACGGAGATCTCCTGCTGCAGGTCGCCCCACTGGTCTTCGTAGGTCTTCTTGCAGTAGGCTGTGGCCGTTACGCCCTCCAGCCGGTTGGCGGGGACGCCCTCGTACACGAAGCCCGAGGGGTCGATGATAGGCTCTACGATAGGATAGGGCAGCGAGAAGTCCCAGTTCTTGAGCTGCACCTCGGCGAAGTCGTAGTTGCAGTTGACGAGGCGGTTCTTGTCGCGCTTGGCTCGCCGCATGCTGTTGCGCGAGGCGGCCTTGCACTGCAGGAAGGTATTGGTGGCATAGTTCAGGATGGCCTTGGCTTGCGTATGGGCGAAGCCGAAAAGGACGGTCATGGCCTCGGCGCTGAGCGAGGCGTATTCGGTATTGACCTCGCTGTCCTGCAGGAACTGCAGCATCATCTGCGAGGAGATGCATGCGAGTAACACAGACTGCAAGTATTGAATACCATAAATGCGCATGTCGCGCTGCGAGAGCCAGGAGAGGGCGCGTGCCTGGGGATCGTCGAGCCCGTCGCAGGGCAGGATGCGGTCCACGAAGGCCTGCCACTCGTTCTCGTCCTCGATACCGTAGCGTACATAGGAGAGGAGCAGGTTCAGGTCCTTGACCAGTCCGCTTATCTGGCTTAGGTTCTGCAGGGCGAAGGCGTAGGCGTTCATCAGCATGGCGGAGTGTGCCAGGCTGGCCTGCTGAGCGGGGCTCGAGGGCGGGTTGTCCTGCCAGTACTCCACCTGCTTCCTGTATTCCATCCACTGGTACTCCAGATAATACCTGTTGGTATATTTAACCAGGAAGGTAGCGAGGTCTGAGAGGCCGAGGATGGTCTGCTTCAGCTGGTCAATCATTTGCGTGTCGATGGTGGCCCGGCGGCTATTGAAAGCCTTGACTGCGCCGCTTTGGGCCATATTCATACCCCAAACCTTACCGCCATCGGAAGGATTCTCCACGAAGAAGGAGCCGTCCTGGGCCAGGTAGATCTTCACTGGCCCGCCCTCCATAGTGGCCATGGAAAGCGTGTCGGCCGTATAGGCTGCATCGTCCAGGGCGCTGCGCTGGCACTGGAAATAGGTGCCCTCGAGGCCCAGGTGCTCATCGCCGACCGGCGTAAGGTCCATGCTGAAATCGTTCTGCTGAGCCCTGTTGGAGGCGGGGCGCACGTTCACGGTGTTCGACCAGTACTCGTAGTCCTTGTTCAGCTCTTCCTGGTCTATCTCATCTGAGATGTCGCACTCCACGTTCACGCGCACGCCAATGGGAATGTGCTGCATGTCGAACTTGCTATGAGCCACCCAGCGGTCCATATTGGGAATGTACTGTGCGGGCAGTTCCACCCATTCGTGATTATTGGTGAAGACGCGCACGACACAGCCCTCCACCACCTCGGGCGAGTTGTTTGTCAGGTCGGCTGTGAAGACGAACTCGGTGTCGCTGCTGAAGGGATAGCTGGGCTGGCTGACCTTGGTATGCTCCAGGTCGAAGTTGACGATCACTGTGCGGCCCGATCCGTAGAACGACATCTCCACGGTCTTGGCCTGGATGCTGTGCTCGTTGTATTCCACATAACGGCGCTCGGAGTAGAAGCGCAAGCCGTCGGGTGTGACGATCTCGGCCCTGATCTGGTGCATGGAGAGGTTGACAGGATAGCCGTCGTCCAGTTCAACCTCAGCCTGCCAATAGCCGTCGGCCAGCGAAGTTGTCTGCCCGATCAGGTAGTCATTGTCGAAGATGCTCACCTCCGAGAAGGCGGGCGCATTGCCATCGACATGGACGGTGGGCAGTGATACCAGGTCGGGTGTCCAGATGGTTACGTCGTTCACGGTAAAGGTGGCGCTTCCGATGGGTTGCAGGATGGTCTTGCCGTCGAGCTTGAAGCGCACATAGGCAGTGGGGGTGAAGTTGCCCCGGCGGATGGGTGTAATACAGAACTTGACGGCTTCGGTGAAGTCCTCACCCAGCTGGACGGTCAGTTCGTGCTGGCCCGAGTACTGGGTGGTCATCGTGCCGTTGGCATCTTCTTCGTTCACCCAGGTGCGGTTGTCAGTGTATTGATACTGCTGCTTCTGGGCCACCTTCTTGTTGACCATCAGCGAACCCTCCACGAACATGCTGTTCACGGGCAGCGGGAAGACGAGTTCGACCTCGCTCACACGGTGCTTCACCTCGTCGCTGAAATCTACCCGGGCATCCATCCTCAGGTAGTTGCCCTGGATGACGTTTGCCTTGTTCACCGAGAAAGCGGTGTTCGGGCCAGTATAGTAGAACTTGCTCTCCTCGAGCAGCGGCACGATCACGTTGCGCACGTTCACGATCTTGCCGGGCTCCACCTTCACTATGTTCTTCACGTAGTCCACACCTTCCTTCAGGCCGACCTCCCCGAAGCGGTCGGGGTTCGAGATAAAGAACTCGCTGTCGCCCATTGTGATGAGGGTGTAGGTGCCCGCGGGCAGATTGGAGAGAGTGATATCGTTGGCGTCCGTGCCCTCCAAAGCCTTGGGATTGAAGTTGTTGTAGAGTACGTTCTGAACGGTCTCGCCCTTCTCGTTCTGCAGGATGGCCCTTACGGCCGTGTTGTCCGTCACCAGGAAACGTGCCCTGATGCCGCCGTGCTGAACGATATGGAAGGATACCTGGAAGGTGCGGTTCTCATCGACCACACACTCCACAGTCGTGTCGTCAAAGTCTCCCGTCACGCTGTGAGCCGTCACCTCGATGGCATCACCGGGCTTCAGGCCGGACTCGATGCGCAGCTTCGGGTAGGAAAGGGTGAACGGGATATCGGAGGGCTTCTCCTCCTTCTCCCCGCCCTTTTCCTCGGAGGACGCCTTTTTCCTGATGGTATAAGTCACATTGGCAAAGTCGGGATAGCCGGTCTGCACCACTTGCTCCTCGCCTTCGGCCACTGCCGGCTGCCAGGTGAAGTCCACGGTACCTACCACATTTCCCGGTGCATCATAGAGATCAACGTCCAGCACGACACTGGGAATGCCGCCGATCTCCTCGGCCATGTCCGCTATCTCCTCGGCCGTAAGCTCGATGGTACGCGTCCCGAATCCTTCGTGGGAGATGGTCACAATGGTGGGCACAGCACAGAAGACGGGGCATTTGTACGCTGCCAGGAGCTCATCGTCCGTCTTTCCGCTGTATCCTATGGTCGTCTTGACATGACCTTCCCCGAAATCCTGTTTTATGGTAATCAGGGAACCGGTTTCCACAAAAAGGGTCTCGAGGTGCGTATCCTCGGAGGCGTATTTGTCCCGTTCCTGAATGTCGATGATTATATCGTCGGGTCCATAGCAGCGGAGCATGGTAATCGTGACGATTCCCTGGTACGACTTGATTTCCTGCATCTGCACGACTGTAGTGCCTCCGTCAACCGTGACGGCTACCGGCTCCATGGGGAGATAGCCTTCTATTACCTTCCCGGTGCGTTCAATGCTGGCATAGACGGTCTCGCCCATCTTCAGTTCCCCGGCAACGGCTCCCTCGCCTATCTTCTGTCCGTCTGCATCGGTCCAGGTGATCTTGACATCCGCAGTAAGGTCTGTCTCACTGTTCTTCCCGAGCACCTGAATGGTCTGGGATACCAGTTGCGCCACCTCGTCGGCCTGCACCGGAACCTGCACCACATCCTGGTCTATCCCGATGAGTTTCTTCTCGACAACGGCCTTGCCGCCCGGTGTGCTGATCGTCAGGTCCCAGACCGTGCCGCGAACCAGGTTGACGAACGAGAAGGTCTGCTGGTTGTTGATGGTAAATTTGTATCGCAGTCCGCTCTTCACGTTGACGATCTGAAGGGTGTAGTTCTTCAGGGGTGCGATAATGTCTTCGGCCAGGACGACTTCCATCTCGCAGATCTTGCTGAGGAGGGGCTGAATATCGAAGTGCTTCCACGGTTCAGCTTCCTTGTAGAGGTCGATAGAGCCTTCGGGCACGAAGATGGTCAGGCCCTCGGGTATGTCCTGGAATGCTTCCTCGGCCACAGCGGGAGGCACGGTGGCATAGCAGTCGATGGCGGTGAGCGCCGTGCACTGGTAGAAGGCACGAAATCCTATGGAGGCGATGCAGGCAGGCAGCTCGATCTCCTTGAGGTCCTTGTTCTTCTCCCAGGTGTAGGCGGGCACCTCGGTGATGCCGTCCACCCGGCTCATGTCAATGTAGGTGAGCTTCTTGAAGAAGTTGGCAAAGTTGAAGTCGTCCTGGTGCATCATTCCGTCGATGGTCAGGTGAGTCACCTTGTCGCAGTTCTCGCTGCCTCCCACCATGTTGAGCATCGCTTCGTTCATACGCCTTCTGGTGAAGTAGTCTATGATGAGCTCTCCGGCCTGTTCGTCCCACAGGTTGGTGCCGGGATCCTGTGGCACCTGCGGATCGTACTTGTAGTGGGCTGTCAGGGTGGTAGCCTTGCTGGGCATCAGGAACTCGATGCTGGACTGGTCGCTGATGATCGCTCCCTTCTCGTCCGTCCAGTTTAGGAAGCGGAAGCCGCTGTTGGCGTAGGCGCGCAGGTCCTGCACAGAGCCCTCGTCCACTTTCTGGTCCTTGAAGTTGAAGGTGCAGGCCACCTCGGGCTCGCTCCTCAGGGCCAGCATGTACTGGTCTGTGTGGACGGGGTTTCCGGGGTTTCCGGGGTCGTAGGTGTAAACGGCATAGAGCTTCAGGTCGCTCTCGGGCATGGTCAGGGTGTAGCTCGTCTCGTTGCTGAGCTCGTTGCCCTGCCAGTCCTTCCAGCACTGGAAGTGGCAGTTGTTGTGGTTGTAGGCCGTCACGGTGACCTTCTTCCCGGCGGGGTACTTGTGGTTACTGGCATCGCTGAACTGTCCCGCTCCGGCCGGAATGGCTTCGCAGGTCAGCTGATAGAGTGTGCCCGAGCCCTCGGGCCAGTTTGGCTGAGGCGGGTTTTCGGGGTCATAGCCTTCCGTCTGTGCCAGTGCCACGAGTGGAAGCAGCAAGCCCCATATCATTGTGAATATAAATCGTTTCATATTGTTTCCTTTTTAGGGTTGAGGTAAGAAATTCAGAAAGGATCAAAAGTTCGAGGAATGAAAGTTGAGAGTTTATAGGTTATAGATATTATACCTTTGGACTCTTGAATTCTTAATTCCTGAACTCCTGAATTCTTGAACTATTTTCTCAGCACTTTCTGTCCCTTGCGGATAATGATGCCACGTTCGTTCTCAGCTGCCTGTCTTCCGGCCACATTGAAGGCGGGTGAATCATCGTCTCCGGCCTCGGCCTCAGCTATTTCAATATTATTCGGATCGCCGCCTATGCTCAGGAAGAAGCGGCCTGTGATGGTACCTGCACCGGCCTTGAAGGTGTAGCCCTCCGTGCCGTTCAGCAGGGTCTTGGTGCCCAGGGTGCGGTCGCAGAGCACGACTGCCAGGTCGGCGCTGTTCTCTCCCAGGCTGATGGTGAAGGTGCCCTGGTTGCCGCACCGCACGGCCAGTTCCACATTGCCGTCTCCGGCAGGGCGCTCGTTGATGGCGTACTGCACACTGCCGCCCATGGTCCAAAGCTGTGCCACGCCTGCATCGGATGCCATGAACTTGGCGGCATCGCGGCTCGTCTCGTACTTCAGCTGTGCCTCTTCGTTGAAGACTACGCGGGTGCGGTCGCTCTTGTCGCCTGCCGTCAGCAGCAGGTTGAAGACGCTGCGGTCTGCCTGCTGGCGGGCGCGCCGTGCCTTCACTTCCGTCACGGTCAGGTCATTGGGGTTGCGGTAAACCTGGCGTCCGCGGTTGTCGAACTTCAGGAGCTCTCCGTCATTTACTGGGCGCTGGATGAAGAATGCCTCGCCCGGCTCCAGCACGTAGCTGTCATCCACGGGACTGAAGGCGGCGTAGGTATTGTCCCAGCTGTTCCAGACGAGGAAGGGTGCGTCGGTCATCATGTAGCGGGTGTCGTAGAAGGCAGGGTAGGGGTTGCCCACCAGGTTCCAGGAGCGGTTCTGCTCGAACTCGCTCACATACTCCTCCAGCGGTGTCTCCACGTCTTCGCTGCTGAACAGCTTCTGCTTGTTCAGGCTCTCCTCGACGGGCTTCAGGGTGAACGTCACCGGACCCTGGTAGCTCCAGTAGTTATAACTGTACTGGCTGCCGCTGTTGTAGCACATCATGATATAGCCCTTTCCGGCCTCCAGGATGTCGGTCGCTGCCAGGTTGTGCCAGGTATTGTCGAACTGCTGGTCGGCCCGGTCCTGACCGCTGTAACTGCGCACGATCCACTGTGTCAGTTCGTCATCGGGTACGATATCGCTCATCTTCACGTCGAAGGGGAAGCTGATGAACTGCCAGCGGTCGTTGCAGAGCATCAGGTGGTAGGTCTGATCCTCGGCCCTCATCTCACCCTTGGCAATCAGGGCGTTGGGGCTGTAGCTATTGCCTTCGTGGTCGTAGTCATAGCCGCGGTTGCTGTAGAAGCGGGACAGGTCGGAGTAGAACTTGGCATAGGGCGACACGTACATCGAGAAGTTGTTCACGTTCAGCTTCGAGCGGTTGCTCACGGTCAGGTTTCCGCGCTCGTACTTCTGGTGTCCGAATCCGTCGTCGATGCGCTCGGTGTTGTAGAGCAGACGTATGTTGGGCTTGTAGCCGGGCGCGTTCTGCTCTTCGGTGAGCACGAACTCGAAGTCCTTGTTGATGACGATGTTCTGGGGCAGTATGGTGGGGTCGATCACCAGGTGGTCCTGGTACTCCAGCCAGCCCGGAGTGGTCATGTACTCCTGGAAGCTCCACTGCGGCACGTCCAGCTCTATGTTACCGGCCACGCGGGTGGGTACCTGGCTGCGCACTGTTGGCGGAATCAGGGCGAAGGTCTTTATCTTGGCCAGGGACGTGCAGTCATCGAAGGGCTGGTCCAGTGCGAAGATCAGCGAGCTGGGCAGCGTCACCTCGGTCAGGGCCCTGCACGACGAGAAGCAGCGGTAATCCAGTTCCTCCAGGCCTTCGTTGAGCGTGAGGTCGCTCAGCGAGGTGCAGTTGCTGAAGGCCATCGAATAGATTCTGCGTATGCTGGAGGGCAGGGCCAGCTGGGTCAGGGCCTGGGCGTTGTAGAACGCATAGTCGCGTATCATCTCCACACCCTCCTGGATGTTTATCTCGGCCAGGCGACGGTTTGTGTCGAAGGCGGCATAGGGGATGACCTTCAGGGACCCCGGCACGGTGATGTCCAGCAGGTCGCACTCCTCGGCGAAGCGCTCGCCCATCAGCCTCAGGGTCGAGGGCAGGCTGATGTGGTTCAGGTTCTCGCTGTATCGGAACATCTCCGAGCCGCCCATCTCCTCTACGCCCTCGGGGATGACGATGCTGCGCAGCGAGTCGCAGTTATAGAATGTACGCGAGCCGGTGAAGTACTTCGTCTTCTTCAGGTCCAGTTCGCGGATGCCCGTCTGGTTGAAGGCATATCCGGCTATGGTCTCCACGGTCTCGGGCAGTATCACCTTCTCCAGCTGCCAGCAGTTCGAGAGGGCCTCGTAGGGTATCTCGGCGATGGACAGACCGCTCAGGTCCAGCTCGATCAGGTTCTTCATCTGGCGTATCTGGTAGAAGTCTGTGGCATCGATGGTTCCCTCCTCCACAATCAGCTTGTTCACGTCGCTGTAGGTGCGTATCTCGGGCAGGATGTCGGCCACCACGGCATAGCCCAGCTCGCCGTTGTCCACCTTGCCGGTCTTCACGGTGCTGACGCTCAGGTCGTCCGAAACCACGCAGTGGTCCTCGATGTAGTCCGTGTTATGGTATGCCTTGAAGCTTGCGGCCGGCACGTAGATCTTCAGCCGGTAGTTGCCGCCTCCGCAGAGGGGTCCGTTCACGGTGGGCACGGTGGTGCCGGTGAACTGCAGGGTGCGGTTCGTCCATCCGCTGAAGGCATTCTGCTCGATGAGCTCCAGGTGCTCGGGCAGCACCACCTTGCGCAGGTTGGGGTACAGGTCGCCGTACAGCGCATTCTCCCTCAGTCGGCGCAGGCCCTCCGGCAGGCGCAGCTGGGTCACCGTCTCCTGCTGAATCCAGTAGTAGTAGGCGATGGATACGATCACATAGTCCGTATCCTCGTACTTGACGATGTCGGGCATCACGAAGTCCTGGGGTGCCTGGTTCTTGTTCTCGAAGTTCAGGAACTCGGCCAGTCCGTTCGTCTTGTCCAGGTAGAACCGCATACCGTCTATGGTTACGATCTTCGAGTCAAACGACCATTGGTCCATGGGAATGGCCAATGCCTCGGCCACGGTGGTTGCATGTGCCACAATCCCGCTCAGCAGGAATGATGCGGCCAGCACGAAGCTGTGTAGGAATGTTTTTTTCATAACAATTTGATTTAGAAATTATTGAATCTGTAGTAAAATGGTCATGTCGTTTCCGCTGGTATCCCTGCCCTGAAAAGGCAGATTCTCATCTATTTTCGTTTAATACGTTGCAAATATACCTTTTTTTCTGTTCCTGCCAAAATATTTCCGATAAAAAATGTCATTATACGCAGAATTCATAAGGCATAAACAAGAAATGCGAATCATTTGTACATTAAGTCAAAGATCATTCTATGTTGTCAACCGGCCCGGAGGTCTGGTTGTGAATTGGG
>JAEEGL012156566.1_pt1 | contig 11388 bp, 9 predicted proteins | sample 9134231 | NCBI WGS metagenome assembly JAEEGL01 (sample SAMN16246548, study PRJNA631951) | gut metagenome | biome: gut microbiome; feature: rumen; material: fiber-attached | host: Bos | place: Iran: Karaj | collected 2018-10
AGGTGATTGGAGAGTCTCCATCGGAAGCTTGCAACTGCTGTAGTGAGATTACGCAGTTCTATTTCGATGACATAGGAATGTGGTTTTCCGTTTCGACTGTTTACCATACCCGAATAGATCCATCAAATGGAGACTATATTGAACCTGACTATCCATGCTCAGGGGAAGAAGCAATCGATACGTTATATGATATTGTCAAATAAAAGAGTGCCGGATGACATATCTGCGGTTAATCGCAAGCTGACTCTTCTCTGGTCTGTACGCCGTCAAGCAGCATATAGATCTCAAGATAATTGGCTGACCGTCCGTCTTTTAGCAGATACTCGATGTCTTCCCTGACTTCGGGAAGAGAGAAGAGTTCTGCAAGATAAGGAGCATAACGGGTACCGCTTCCTTCTGTAAGCTCTGCAAGATAATCATCAAACGTCTTGCCGGTATTGTAGGAGCGACCAACAGTATCCGTAGCTGCATCAAGACAGTCGGCGCAGGTAACCAGGTTTATTATCACTCGCTCCGGAAGAGATGATGTACTAAACTCCTCAGGATAGCCGCGTGAATCGTCATACCATTTATGATGTCCTCTTGCCACATTGACATAGCCCGTGGTGGATCTGTGTTGCGACATCATGGCGGCACTCACATCCGGATGCTGTTTGATCAGGGTAAATTCCGAATCGAGTATCTTTCTTCCGTATATCATTATCGTATCAATGATCGCTAACTTCCCTATATCATGACAGACAGCGGCATGCCAGGCATACTCCAATATCCCTTCATCATCCAGATTCAATGCATTTCTTAACTCATCAAATAACTCGGGCTTATATAACAGCAGATGTTTGCACAGACATCTTGTTATCTGGCCTACCATCATTGTGTGAACATATGTAGGCGGATGTATCGCTGCAAGGCAGCCTATGCACATATCTTCAAATGATATGAGGCCGGGTATCTCGATAAAGGCATCAAGTATTGCGAATGCGTATTCAAGCTGAAAACAGAGAGAACCTGTATCCCTGGTGCGCTGCAGAAATGATATGGTGTTATGATATATATCTTTAAGGATTCCGCACTGGGCCTCAGTAATGTGCTGTGTATCCAGTAACAGAATGTATTCGAGCGGTACGTTGAGAGCCAGATATGCGCCACGTAAGCCGAGATTCTCTTTGTCTCTTGTTTTGTACATATCAATAAGCCCATCGGCGTATTCCTTTTTTGAGATCAATCCTGCTGAATATCGTGCGCGTATGATGCAAAGTTCCATTTCTCCGGGATCGAACATTTCGGAAAAACGCTCTCTGTTGGCAGACCATAGGGCATGCATCTTCTCGGAAAGCTCGGCTATATGGATACACTGCTCTTTGGACATTTTCCTGTGATTGTTATTTTCAAGGAGCATGCTTATATATTCAAGAGTTCTGATAATATGATAGTCCCAGTCATACTCGGGAAGCTGATCTCTGTAAAATGCATCGTCTGAGAGATCAAGTGCCATTAACAGCTGCTCATATAACTGATCATTCTCTTCCTTGGTGCTGTCGGCGTGCTCATATAATGCGCTGAAATATCGGGAATTGATTAAAACCCGTTCTTTGGATTCGTCGGAAAGCTGCCTGAATCTATCCTTGTCGATATACTTTAATATCATGTCGACGGCTTTTCTGCCTCGAATTCTGTATGCGTTGGCAAGATCAGGTCTGATGATGATGCGGTTAAGACTGTTTACCATCGTATAGCATGCCATTATTTCGTTATCAAGCCATTTTATGATCGCCTCATCGTCACGATTGGCTATCGCATCATCCAGGAGCTTTTCGATAAGCATAAGTAAGATTCCGGGATCAAGATTCTCAAGGTCAAAGTGATTCACAAGTTCATCAGAGAATCTGCCCATAAGTTCGACCATATCGGGTGAAAGAGCTTCATCCCCAAGCAGATACGGATATACCTGCTCATCAAGTATATCTCTGTTGATCTTGGCCAGATTGCCAATCTTGATAAAGTTGTCCCGTAGCAGATGCCTGTAGCCATCCGCATCCGCAGCTTCAGAAAGCTTCGGTGAAGACAGGATACGTATCTCTGCTATGTTCTTTACATAAGAATCTATGGAATGAGCCGAATGATCCACTTATCAATCCCTCCATATACAGGTATAATTTTACCAAAAATATTACTGCTTTACAATCCGCATCACATTGTAGGAAGTGGGCGCAAACAGCGGGTCGAACAGCAGATTCCGCACAAAGCGAGGAAGGGATAAACCCCTTTTTTAACTCGGCAAATTTTGTATATTGAGTTATAATCGAGATATATACATATTAAGGAGGGTCGGTATGGCAGAAAACAGGGAAAAAGCAAAGGTATACTTTACGGATTTCAGGACGGTACTGGGGGTCAGTCTGCCGTCTAAGCTGCAGAAGCTTATTAGAAGAGCGGGCATGGGAACGATCGACATGGACGGCAAGTTTGTGGCGATCAAGATGCATTTTGGGGAACTTGGCAATCTTGCCTATCTAAGACCCAATTATGCCAAGGCTGTCGCGGATGTTGTAAAAGAAGGGGGCGGACTGCCTTTCCTTACTGATTGCAATACATTATATCCGGGCAGTCGCAAGCATGCACTTGAGCATCTCGACTGTGCCAATATCAATGGATTCAATACCGTGACTACGGGATGCCAGATCATTATAGCAGACGGCCTGCGTGGTACGGATGATATAGCAGTACCGGTTCCTAACGGAGAATATTGCAAAGAAGCTTATATTGGACGTGCTGTTATGGACGCCGATATCGTGATCTCGCTTAATCATTTTAAAGGACATGAGCAGGCCGGATTCGGGGGCGCCATAAAGAATATAGGAATGGGATGCGGCAGCCGTGCGGGTAAGATGCAGCAGCATAACAGCGGACAGCCTCATGTTTCGCAGGACAGATGTAAGGGCTGTAAAAGATGTGCCAAAGAATGCGGATCTGATGCCATTATATATGAAGGCAATAAAGCAAGGATCGATCCCGAGAAATGTAAGGGCTGTGGTCGCTGCATAGGTGCCTGTGCCTTTGATGCAATATCCAATAACAACTGGGATGCACCGCAGATGCTGGGAAGAAAGATGGCCGAATACACGGCAGCTGTCATAAGCGGCAGACCAAACTTTCATATCAGTCTGATCACGGACGTATCGCCCAACTGTGACTGTCACGGAGAGAATGACGCTCCTATCCTTCCGGATATCGGTATGCTTGCATCTTTTGATCCCGTGGCGCTTGATCAGGCGTGTGTCGATCTGTGTCAGAAAGCGGAGCCCATAAGGAACAGCCAACTTGGTGACAATATGGCCAAAGAGCATTTCCATGATCATGGCGATGTATGGCATAACAGCAATCCCAATGTATCATGGGAAGAGACGCTGATACACGCTGAGAAGATTGGTATCGGAACACGTGCATATGAACTTATATCTATGTGACATAAGACAGACGGATGTCGAGCAGGAATTCGACAGACTTTTATCGGTCGTGGATGATGACAGGCGTGACAGCATACTGCGATACAAGATGATCGGTGACAGAAAGCGGGCAATCGTTAGAGAAGTTATGTTAACCGCAATCCTTTTTGATCACTATGGCGACTCCTGTATAGAGTTGGGCAGGAATGCTCACGGACGGCCGTATATAAGTAAGGTATCGGATGTTTCGGGAAAAGAAAGGGCGCTTGAGGCAGCTTTTGATTTTAACATCTCTCATTCCGGGGATATCGTTGTGATCGCCTTCGGTACGGGACCTGTGGGAGTGGATGTTGAGAGGATCGGAAGGGCTAAGGATTACAAAAAGCTCTTACGTTTTTATTCAAAAGAAGAGCGTGACTATGTATCAGACAGTGTCGATCCGCAGGATACGTTTTATAGAGTGTGGACTATGAGGGAAGCTCTTTCCAAGCAGGAGGGCTCGGGATTGATGCTTTTTGAAAAAGAGTCAGTGCACATTGATCTTGACAGGCAGCAGGTGAGACTGCATGAGAAGGATCTGCAATTATACGAATATGATTACCCGGGCTATCATATATGTCTGTGTGCGGGATCACAGGATGAAAGACCCGACATGGAATTGATAGGTGAGAGGGGCTGGCAGAGAATAAAAGAAGTGTTTTGTGCCGGACATATAAAGATCGTGACAGGAGATAAAGGGGGACAGAATGATCAAAGCGTTGCTTACAATTGACGATATTGCGTCAGAGAATACCGTGGCGATAGTTGACTATCTGAATGAGAAGAATATTACTGCGCTCATGTTTGCGGTAGGGATGAATGTTGAGAAGTACTATGATAATGCGATATATGCCTTGAAAAATGGCATGATCGTTGGCAATCACAGTTATTCGCATCCGAATTTTGCGGATATATCTTTTGAAGAGGGAGTAGCGGATATTGAGAAGAATGAAAAGGTTCTTGATAAACTGTATGCCGGCGCAGGTATAAACAGAGCATACAGGCCTTTCCGTTTTCCCTACGGAAGTAAGGGCGGAGTAAATAAGGACAGATATCAGAAGTATTTTGAAAAGCACGGATATGACAAAGTTGATGACAGGCAGATAGCAGATCCCTGGTGGCATGAAAGCGGTCTGGATAAGGATATAGATACTCTGTGGACCTTTGATTTTGCCGAATACAATATACGTAAGGGTAGCGGTTTTACCAAAGAGGACGTATGGAAAAGAATGGACGATGAGAATCCTGCGTCGGGTACGGCCCTTTTTAAGAACGGAAGCAATCATATTCTGCTGCTGCATGCGCATGATGAGACTGAGGAACTGGTGCCGGAGTACTATAAGGAATTCATTGAACATCTTCTTGAAAATGGTGTGCAATTCATAGCACCGTCCTTTATATGAATTTCGGTAGCACAATTTGTGGTTAGGACAGACTGACATACAAACGCTAGTCGTTGCAAAGAGCGTGTTATAAGGTATAATATTTATTATATGGATACAAATGAAGTAATGACCAGACAGACAGATCGACCGGCCGGCAAAGGACCGGTGGATTCGTCTGTGTGGAGGACAGTCGTAGATAACGGCTATGACTGTGTATTTGATGTTGATTTGACGGATGATTCCATCCGCTTTTATCATCTCAAACAATTTGATAGTGTAGATACTCTTTTCTGTGAAGCGGGCGGTCAGGCCAAGAAGAATTTTGCCACCCATACCGAGTTTAGAAACTTCATAGAAAGTTTTGTTGTGCCCGAAGAAAGAGCCTCGTATGTCGAGCAGTTTGTCAACGATTTTATCTGCAAAGAGATAAAGGAACGGGGCTGTTTCGTGCGCACCATACATCTTATCGGAGCGAATGAGCGACGCAGTAAAAGTGTCCGTTATTACAGATATGATGATGAACCGAACAGGCTGATAGGATATATGTTTGATATATCCGCTCCGCTCGATCATGACTGGATGACGGATGAATATGCCAGACTTGGATTTATAGATAATGCTGAGCGTCTGTTGGCAGAACAGTCGGCAGAGGATGAGCATTATTCCCTTGTATATACCAATATCAAAGGATTTAAGGCGATCAATGATCTCTTCGGAGAACAGAGCGGAGATATGGTCATCTTTCAGGCCAGAGACATTCTTCGTACTCTTCTTCGTCCTATCATTATGGGACGACTTGAGAATGATCATTTCGTGCTTATCACCAAGGATGAATACCTGGGCGAACAGAGTTTAAGAAGTCTCGGTTCGCAGATATATAATGAGGGATTTAAGCAGTACGGTTTTACCATCAGATGCGGAGTATATCATATCACGGATCGTACTACCTCGGTCGGCATCATGATCGACAGAGCCAAGCTTGCGGAGAATTCTATCAAGGATGATACGGTCAATCCTTATGTCATCTTCAATGACGAGGTCCGTGTCAACTATGTGAAACAGAGAGTGCTCATATCTGACATGCGCAATTCCCTGGATACGGGTGAGTTTAAGCCTTACTTCCAGGCCATAGTCGATGCGAATACTTCCAGAATATGCAGTGCCGAGGCATTGGTACGCTGGCAGCACAGTAATTACGGCATGGTATCTCCGGGGGAATTTATTCCGGCATTTGAAGACGGCGGACAGATCACGGCACTTGATAAGTTCATGCTTGACCGCGTATTTGAGTTCAATCTGGAGAGAGCCAAGAATTTTAAACTGATCGTTCCGTGTGCGATCAATCTGTCACGTATAGATTTCTATAATATGGATATGATGGATCACCTTTTAAATCTGTACAGTAATTCGCCTCTTGCGACCGAATATATCAGGATAGAGGTGACTGAATCTGCCTATGCCGATCTTGAGAAGAACGCAATAGACTATCTGAACAGGTTTAAAAGTATGGGTGTCAAGATCCTCTTGGATGATTTTGGAAGCGGCATGTCTTCGCTGTCCACTCTTGAGAATTTCGCTTTCGATATCGTGAAGCTTGATATGGGATTTGTACGTAAGATCGGTATCCAAAAGAAGGCGGAGGTCATTATAAAAGCCATCATAGAGATGTCCCACTCTCTTGGAGCGACCGTAACGGCGGAAGGCGTAGAGACGGAAGAACAGCTTAAGTATCTAAGAAGTGTCGGATGTGATATGATCCAGGGATACTATTTCTTTAAGCCTGTAACGGAAGAAGAATTCGCCAAACTCTTGGACTGACATCAGTCAGTTTTTTGAATTATATATTTGCATATCGGATGGCCGAGTGAGGAGAAACGTTCTTCGTACTCGGTCATTATATTTCCCTCATTTAATACAGGATCACTGTGCAGGTCGAATGTAGAAGCAACCAGTTTAAAACTGCTGTGATCAAGTTCTTCCAGGGCAAAATCGAACAGATCCTTATTATCTGTTTTGAATTCAATTATCCCATCATCGGTAAGGATCGTATGAAATCTGTCAAGGAACTGTCTTGAAGGAAGTCGCCTTTTGGCGTGTCTGTCCTTCGGCCACGGATCGGAAAAATTCAGATAGATCTTATCCACTTCACACGGAGCAAAAACGTCTTCTATTCCGGCAGCATCAAGCAGCATGAATCTGAGATTGGGGAGTTCGCTTTCTTCAAGCTTCTGTACCGCACGAAGCAATACGCTTGAATGGTTCTCTATACCTATGTAATGGATCTCGGGATGCAGTTCGGCCAGTGTGGTGATGAATCTGCCCTTTCCGGTTCCGACTTCAATATGCAGAGGATGCTCATGCTTTCCGCGCATTCCTTCCATATCCTGTATTACGAATCTGTTGCTTGCGATGAGCTCTTCGGCTCCCTTAATATGTCTGAGTCTCATATTTTCCTCCAAAATGTGTGTGTACATGTTTGCAGAACATGACGACACTGACGCATTATATCACAGATTATCGGGAAAAGAAATTGACTAATCCGTCGCATACGCATAAAATTATACATGGTAATATCTTGTTACGGATAGGAGATCATCATGGCAGGAGAGATTAAGACTATAGGTGTACTTACAAGCGGTGGCGATGCGCCGGGTATGAATGCGGCTATCCGTGCCGTAGTACGCAAGGCTATTGCCCGCGGTGTGAAGGTGAAGGGCATCAAGAAAGGATATATGGGTCTGCTGAATGAGGAGATCGTGGATATGGAGCCTCACAGTGTCTCAGATATCATTCAGAGAGGCGGAACCATACTCGGTACTGCCAGATGTAAAGAGTTCACCACTGAGGAAGGCCAGAAGAAGGGCGCTGATATATGCCGTGCACATGGCATAGACGGTGTCGTGGTCATCGGAGGCGACGGCTCTTACAGAGGAGCCCAGGCTCTTTCCAAGCAGGGCATCAATACGATAGGTTTACCCGGCACCATAGATCTTGATATCTCTTGTACCGAATATACCATAGGTTTTGACACTGCTGTCAACACGGCGATGGAAGCCATAGACAAGGTCAGGGATACATCCTCATCACATGAGAGATGTTCGATCATAGAGGTAATGGGCCGCAACGCGGGATATATAGCTTTATGGTGCGGAGTTGCCAACGGAGCAGAGGACATATTGCTTCCTGAGAAGTACGATTTTAATGAGCAGAACATTATCAACAATATCATAAGCAATCGTAAGAGAGGCAAGACACATCACCTTATCATCAATGCGGAAGGTATAGGCCATTCGACATCCATGGCCAGACGTATAGAAGCAGCTACGGGTATCGAGACCAGAGCGACCATACTTGGTTACATGCAGCGAGGCGGTTCGCCGACATGTAAGGACAGATACTATGCTTCCATTATGGGCGCTTATGCGGCAGATATCATCTGTGACGGCAAGACCAACAGGGTAGTTGCCTTAAAGCACGGAGAGTTTGTTGATTTTGATATAGATGAAGCACTTGCAATGCAGAAGGATATATCCAAATATGAATACGAAGTGAGCCGTGTGCTTTCTTCATCGATCCAGGCAGACTGATATAGTTATGTTAACCAACGCAGACATTAAAGAGATTAAAAAACTTACGGACAGATCAAAGGCTCGCCATGAGGCGGGCCTCTTTGTGATAGAAGGAGTAAAGCTTTTTTTGGAGACTCCGCTTGAATGGGTGAAGAAGGTTTATGTGACCGAAGCTTTCATGGAAGAACTTGACAGACAGATTCAGGCGGGAGAGGGCAATATGCTACGTGCATCCGAGATCATCAGATGGATGGAGTATGATGTGATCACTTCTTCACAGATGGAGAAAATATCGGACACTAAGACACCGCAGGGCATCCTGTGTGTTCTGAAACAGCCGAACTACAATATCGAACAGATACTTCTAAATAAGGATCGCCCCGCCGGTCGCAGACTTATAGTAATACTTGAAGATATACAGGACCCCGGTAATCTCGGCACCATCATGCGAAGCGCCGAAGGAGCAGGAGCCATGGCCGTTATTATGAGCAGAGGTTGTGTGGATATATTTAATCCCAAGACCATCAGATCTACCATGGGCTCGATATACAGGGTCCCTTTTGTCATAGCAGATGATCTTAAAGATACTGTCCGTACGCTTAAGGATGAAGGCTTTAAAGTCTACGCCGCGCACCTTAAGGGTGAGAGATATTACAATGAGATAAGCTACGAAGACACGGCATTTTTAATAGGCAATGAAGGTAATGGCTTAAGTGATGAGACAGCGGCTCTTGCCGATGAATACCTTAAGATTCCCATGGAAGGAGAGCTTGAGAGTCTGAATGCTTCCGTGGCGGCGTCGATACTGATGTACGATCATTATATCAAGACAAGATAAGGCCGGATCCGGCCTTTTATTCCCATAATTTGACATTTGAATCATTATTTGTTAAGATTTCTTAACTAGCGGCTGTAAGCCGTATATTTCCGAGATAAACTGATAACTTTAGTATTGGAGATTGGTATGAACAGAAGAAGCAAGAGGCTTCTTCGCAGATTGACAGGTGCGCTTGTGAGCATCACGGCGATAAGCCTGTTAAAATCCAGTGCCGTGATGGCAACTACCCGATACTCACTTTCTGAGTACAATGTTGGTGTTGCCAAAGTCCTGGACTCGCTTGACAGAGGAGTTGACTCCGAGTTGGGAAGTTCCGGGGATGAGAAGACGGGGGATGAGGATTCGGACGATCCGGATTCCCGAAAGTCCGACTTCGTCATGGCCAATGTACAGCAGTCACTTAATGTACGCGAAGAGCCAAATGAGGAATCATCCAAGGTCGGACTTCTATATGCCGACTGCGGTGGTACGATTCTGGATACTGACGGAGATTGGACGAAGATTCAGTCCGGAAATTTAATAGGTTGGTGCAGCAATAAGTACCTTCTCTTTGATGATGAGGCAGAGGAGCTTGCACAGGAAGTCGGGATCACTCTTGCCAAAGTAGAGGCGGATGCCTTAAGAGTCCGTAAGGAAGCATCCGAAGAATCCGGGATATGGGGACTTGTCAAGCGTGGTGACCAGATAGAGGTCATCTTGGAGCATACGACGGACGAATGGGTTGCCATAGAATTCGAAGGTGAGGAAGGTTTTTTATCCACGGAATACCTGGATATCAGATTCTCGGTAGACTCCGGCGAGACCTATGAAGAGATAAAGGAAAGAGCCCGCAGGGAAAAAGAAGAAAAAGCCAAGCTTATAAGAGATCTCGGGCCTGTGGCCGTGGGAGCCACGGATGAGACGCTGCTTGCGGCCTTGGTATACTGCGAAGCGGGCAATCAGCCATACGATGGACAGCTTGCTGTTGCGTCGGTGGTTATGAACCGTGTGCGCAGCGGAGCTTATCCCAATACGGTGGCGGGCGTGATATATGCTTCGGGACAGTTCACACCGGCATTAAACGGTAAAGTGGCACTGCAGCTGCAAAAAGGAGTACCCTCGACCTGCTTACAGGCCGCACAGGCTGCCATAGGCGGGGCGACCAATGTAGGCACGGCTACCCATTTCAGAAGATGGACGGGACAGGAAGGTCTTGTGATAGGAGCTCATGTCTTCTATTAACCGATAAAGATGATATAGAAGATGCAGATGATACGGCACAGCTGTCGGGATCATACAGACTTGTGAAAAAACAATATTTGTTGTAATATCAAAGGGTGAGTGATTGATGTCACTCACCTTTTGATTTATCGCCCAAATGACGAACGGAGGATATATATGAATCTTAAAGGAAGACATTTCTTGAAACTTCTTGATTATACACCGGAAGAGATAGAGTATCTGGTGGATCTCGCGGCTGACCTTAAGTTCATGAAGAAGAAGGGAGTGCTCGTAGATAAGCTTCGCGGTAAGAATATCGCTCTCATTTTTGAAAAGACCAGCACCCGTACCAGATGTTCTTTTGAGGTTGCGGCTCATGATCTCGGAATGGGTACGACATATCTCGATCCAAAGAGTTCGCAGATAGGCAAAAAGGAGAGCATTGCAGATACAGCCAGAGTGCTTGGCGGTATGTTTGACGGAATAGAGTACAGAGGATTCGGTCAGGATATAGTGGAAGAATTGGCCAAGTATGCGGGAGTGCCCGTATGGAACGGATTGACCAATGAATTCCATCCCACGCAGATGATAGCAGATCTTTTAACCATCAAAGAAGAACTCGGTCGTATCAAAGGCGTGAAGATAGTATATATGGGCGATGCCAGATATAATATGGCCAATTCATGGATGGTCACATGTGCCAAGATGGGAATGCATCTGACACTGTGTTCCAACAAGGCGTATTTCCCGGATAAGGAACTGACGAAGACCTGTATGGAGATTGCGCAGGGAACCGGCGGAAGCATTACATTGACGGAAGATCCCATAGAGGGAACGAAGGATAAAGACGTGGTATACACGGATGTCTGGGTGTCTATGGGTGAGCCTGATGAGGCATGGGAAGAGCGCAT
>JAEEGL013069386.1_pt1 | contig 11388 bp, 4 predicted proteins | sample 9134231 | NCBI WGS metagenome assembly JAEEGL01 (sample SAMN16246548, study PRJNA631951) | gut metagenome | biome: gut microbiome; feature: rumen; material: fiber-attached | host: Bos | place: Iran: Karaj | collected 2018-10
CTCTATTATTCAAATACCTGTCAATACCAGTTTGTTCTTAGTGTCAACACGTCCTAGGAGGGGTTTTTAGAGGTTCCCACAAGTTTATTCAGCGAGCGCGGCGGCGTAGCGTCCTCGCCAATAAAAAGACGACCAATCGCAGACGCGACTGGCCGTCCTTTAGCGCTTAGCCCATTCGTTTAAACTACTTCTTCAGCAGCTGTCGCAAAACCGTCTGCAACACGCCGCCGTTGAGGTAATAGTCCAACTCCACCTTGGCGTCGATGCGCGCGCGGACTTTAAAGACTTTCTTCTGTCCGAGCGTTTCAGGCTCGGTCGAGGTCGCGACGACTTCCAGTTCGGAGCGCGGAACGAAGTCGGGTCCGATCTCGGGGATATCGAAGAGCTCGGTTCCTGTTAGTCCGAGTGAGCGCCAGCCTTGTCCTTCGCCGAATTCGAGGGGCAGGACGCCCATGCCGACGAGATTGCCGCGGTGAATGCGTTCGAAACTCGTCGCGAGCACGGCGCGAACGCCGAGTAGCGTCGTTCCCTTCGCCGCCCAGTCGCGACTACTCCCGGTTCCGTATTCCGCGCCCGCGAGCACGACGAGCGGCGTTCCCTCCGCGCGATATTTCATTGCGGCGTCGTAGACGCTTTCGATCGGCCCGTCGTTGGCGCTTTTGCCGAAATACTTCGTTACGCCCCCTTCGGTACCGGGCGCGAGCAGGTTCCGAATGCGAATATTGGCAAAGGTTCCGCGCGTCATAACGCGATCGTTGCCGCGGCGCGAGCCGTAGCTATTGAAGTCGCGTTCGGTAACGCCGGAGTCGAGTAGGAACTTCCCTGCTGGCGAGTCCTTTTTAATGGCGCCGGCAGGCGAGATGTGGTCGGTGGTAACGGAATCGCCGAGCATGAGCAGAGCGCGCGCGCCGGCAATAGCCGCCTGTCCCTGCGGCTCGCGCGTCATTTCGGCAAGGAAGGGCGGCTCCTGGATGTAGGAGCTCGTCGGATTCCAATCGTAGAGTTCGCTTGCCTGGGTGGGAATAGCGTTCCATAGCGGGTTCGATTCTCCGACGTTCGCGTAGTTGGAAGCGTAGACGTCGGCGTCGAGCGCGTCTTTTGCGATCGCGTCGATTTCTTCGTTGGTCGGGAAGATATCTTTGAGCATAACGGGTCTGCCCTGCGCGTCGGTTCCGAGCGGCTCGTTCGTGAGATCGATATCGGTCGTTCCTGCGATCGCGAAGGCGACGACGAGGGGCGGGCTTGCGAGGTAGTTCGCTTTAACGAGCGGATTAACGCGTCCTTCGAAGTTCCGATTGCCGCTCAAGACGGCGGAGGCGACCAAGTCGTTTTCGACGACCGCTTTCGCGACCGGCGCCGGGAGCGGCCCGCTATTCCCAATGCAGGTCAAGCAGCCGTAGCCGACGACGTTGAATCCGAGCTGTTCGAGCGGCGCGAGGAGATCCGCCTTTTGCAGATAGTCGACGACGACGCGGGAACCGGGTCCGAAGCTCGTCTTAACGTACGACTTCGGCTGGAGTCCGAGCGCGACCGCCTTCTTGGCGAGGAGCCCCGCCGCGATCATGAGGCGCGGCGCGCTCGTGTTCGTGCAGCTCGTAATCGACGCGACGACGACCGCTCCGTGCCCGATTTCTTCCGTTCCCGACTTCGGCAGACGCGGCGATTCCGGACAATCGGCGCCGTTCCAATCGACGGTCGCCTTCTTACCGCATTCTTCTTCCGAAAGCGCAAACCCGCGTTCGGCGATCGGCGCGCGCAACGACTTGCCAAACGCGCTCTTCATGGAACTGAGCGGCACGCGATCCTGAGGCCGTTTCGGACCCGCGAGGGACGGCTCGACCTCGCTCAAATCGAGCGTGAGAATCTTAGTGTACGCCGGAGTCGGCGCCGACGCGCCCCGATAGAGCCCTTGCGCCTTCGCGTACGCTTCCACGACTTCAACTTGGGCGGCGGAACGGCCCGTGTCGCGCAAGAACTGAATCGTCTTGGCGTCGATTGGGAAGAACCCCGTCGTCGCGCCGTATTCCGGTCCCATATTGGCGAGTACGGCGCGATCGGCGACGTCGAGGTTGGTCGCGCCTTCCCCGAAATACTCCACGAACTTGCCGACCACGCCCTCCTTGCGCAGAATTTGTACGATCGTGAGCGCGAGGTCCGTGCCCGTTACCCCGCCTGAAAGCTTGCCGCGCAGTTCGAACCCGACGACTTGCGGCGCGAGCATATAATACGGCTGCCCGAGCATGACCGCTTCCGCCTCAATGCCGCCGACGCCCCAGCCGAGAACGCCTAGCCCGTTGATCATAACGGTATGGCTGTCCGTGCCGACGACGCTGTCCGGATAGAGAACGCCCTTGACGTTCGCGTCGGCGCACGACTGGCATGCGACGACTTTGGCGAGATATTCGAGATTGACCTGGTGAATTATGCCGACGGCGGGCGGAATCGCGTTGAAATTATCGAGCGAGCGTTGCGCCCAGCGCAGTAGCGAGTATCGTTCGCCGTTGCGTTCGAATTCGCGCGCGACGTTCTTATCGAGCGCGTCTTTGGCGCCGAAATAGTCGGTCTGAACGGAGTGGTCGACGACAATGTCGACGGGAATGAGCGGATTGATCTTATTCGGATCGCCTCCGAGTCGCTTCATTGCGGAGCGCATGGCGGCGAGGTCGACGACGGCGGGAACGCCGGTAAAATCTTGGAGAATAACGCGCGCCGGCTTAAAAGGTATTTCGAAGGACGAGCCGTCGGGGGACCACTTAGCGAGATTGACGACGTCTTCTTCGGAGACGGCGAAATTGTCGCAGTTGCGCAAAGTCGCTTCCAGTAGCGTGCGAATTGAGTAGGGTAGCGACGCGAGAGTGGTTAGCCCGCGTTCCTCGAGCGCGGCAAGTCGGTAGTATCCGTATTCGTCGCCGCCGACGCGCAGTCGGTCGAAGGCTTTGAAATAATCGCGCGAGGCAAGAGCGTCCGTCATGTTTTTCTCCCAAAGGTTTTGTTAAGCGATAATCGTTGGAGGTCGAGCGCGCCGTCCGCGCCGACGTATCGATATTATACGTTCTTTTGGAATTTAGCATAGTAGAAGGACGCGCTGAAAACCGGGGTAAGAGAAATAAAAAAAGGACTCCGCGCGACGCGAAGTCCTTTGAACTAAGTTGCGGGAGTAGGACTTGAACCTACGACCTCAAGGTTATGAGCCTCACGAGCTACCAACTGCTCCATCCCGCGATCAAACCGTCGATCTATCACAACCGACGCTTCCATTATACAACGGGGCGCCGCGCCGTCTAGTCTCTTTTTTTATTTTTTTCCATTTTCCAGCGGCGTGAAATGCGCGGCCTCGCAACTATCCGATGATCGAGAAGGTTCGACCGTGTCGGCGCGCCCATTTGTGCGCGTACGAGTCCTCGTAGACGCGCAGGGAAAGATCCCTGTTGATCGCGTTCGATTTGATCTCGCGCAGGCTGCGCGGGAGAACAAGATGTTTGAGCGAACGCGATTCCAGGAACGCGTTTTCCGCGATCGTCATGACCGTTTCCGGAACGACGTACGCCGATTCGGTCCTACCGGCCGGATAGAAGACAAGTTCGCGCTCCCTCTTCGCGAGCAAAACGCCGTCGCGCGCGCTGAAGAATTCCGAGCCCTCTTCAACGTTGATTTCAGAAAGGGATTCGCAGTTACAGAACGCCGAGGACGCCAGTTCCACGAGCGACTTCGGGAGCGTTATCTTAACGAGCGACGAGCACGAGTGGAACGCGTCTTCTCCGATCGTTTCGAGCGAACTGGGAAGCTTAATCTCCTTCAATTTGGCGCAGCATCGGAACGCGCGCGCGCCGATCGTTTTAATCGCGTCGGGAAGCTCGATCGATTCAAGGTAGGAGCATCGCCAGAAGGTTCCGTCGGGAATCTGCTCGATCTTATCCGGAAGAGCGATGGAGAAGATCGAAGAGCCTCCGAACGCGCCGAGCCCGATCTGTTCAAGTCCGGGCGGCAACGTTATCGACGTGAGATTCTCGCAGCATGCAAAGGCGTGCGGCGCTATTTCGCGCACACATTCGGGGACCTCGTAAGAGCGTCTCTTATCCCCGGCGGGGTAGCAAAGGAGAACAGAGAGATCTTTGGAGAAGAGAGTCGATTCTCGGGTCGCGTAGCGCTCGTTTTCCGGGTGAACGTCGATATGCGACAGTCTCGAGCAGAACGCGAACGCTCCGAGCCCGATCTTTTCGAGCCCGCTCGGTAGTCTGACCGATTCAAGATAGGCGCAGTCGGAGAAGGACCATGCGCCGATTTCTCGAACGCCCTCGGGAATCTCGACGCTTCGCAACGACTCTTCAGGCGAGTCTCCGCTACAGTCTTCGAACGCGCCGACGCCGATGCGTTCAACCGTGCTCGGAATATTGAGCCTTCGTAGCGTCGAGCAACCGTTGAACGCGCCGTCGCAAATCGTGTGCAGACCTTCCGGCAACGACGCGGTCGCGAGCGCGGAGCAGTCTTCGAACGCCGCGTCTCCGATGAGCTCGAGAGTTTCGGGGAACTGCATATATTCTAACGAAGAGCACCCGGCGAAGGTTTCGTTCGCAACGATCTTCGCGCCGTGCGGCAAGACGAAGGTTTCAAGCGCCAAGCACCCTTTAAAAGCGCCTTCGCCGATCTCGGAAATCGAGGAACCGAGCCGCGCCGCCGAAAGGGACTCGCACTTATGGAACGCGTACGCGCCGATCCTTTCGATATTTTCATTGCCCGTTACGGAGTACAAGGAGACGCATCCTTCGAACGCGCGCGCCTCAATTTCGTGAGTCGAAGCGGGCACGACGTACGAGTCTTCCGTTTTGCCGGCGGGGAAGCAGACTAATTTTGACCCGTCGAAGGTAAACAGAACGCCTTCTTTTTTCTTGAAATGCTTATTGCGCGGAAAGAGCTTGAGATCGGCGAGCGCCGTGCAATTGGCAAAGGCGCCGGCGCCAATTCGCGCGACGTGGTCCGGGAGGAGCGCGAGAATGAGCGAATAGCAGTTGGCAAACGCGAGCGCGCCGATTTCGCGCAGAGATTCGGGTAGCAGCGCCTGCTTAAGGGACGCGCATTCTTCAAACGCCTTGGGACCGATTTCGCGTAGCGCTTCGCTAAATGAGATCTGAGCGAGCGACTTGCAACGTCTGAAGGCGCGTTCGTCGATCGTGCGCAACGAATCGGCGCCGGTAACGGTCGCAAGTCGCACGCACCCTTCGAAGGTCGATCTTTCAAGGCGGCGCAATTTCGAAGGCAGAACGACCGACTGCAACGCGTAACTGTCCTTAAAGGCCGCCTCGCCAATTTCAAGAATGGTCGGCGGCAGTTGTAACGCGCGCAACGTTCGCATGCCCTCGAACGCGTTTGCTCCGATTCCAACGACGGGGCGCCCTCGATAGGTTTCGGGCAAGGTCAGTTCTTTTTCGGGGAAATCTCTGGAAATTTCAGTGAGCACGACGCCGTCTTGCGAGGATTCCCACTTGGCGTAGTGTGAAAGATCGTCCATTTTAAGTTCCCTTTCGAGTGATTTCCTGCGCGGGGACGGCCATGCGCGCTCGCGTAACGAGGCAAAGCGCTAAACCTAAACAAGCATGGGATATTATAACGGACGAAAAGAGGGTCGTCAATCTTTTCCTTGAAGAAAATACGAAAGCGCGCGAAAGAATCGACTTCTTCGCGCGCTTCTTACGAGTTGAGAGTGGGCGTGGGCGGAACCTTAGATCGCGCCGAACGGACGATTATTCTCGCGCGCCCAGACTTCCGCGGCGGTTCCTTCGCGCGCCTGGAGGAGGGTTGTTTCGGGGAAGGCTTCTTCGCCAATTTGCGAGACTCTCTCAGGCACGATAACGGACGATAATTTTGGACAATTCGCGAACGCTTGCGCGCCGACGGCTTCAACGCTGTTCGGAATAGCGACGGAGACGAGCGCTTCGCATTCTTTAAAGGTCGCCGGTTCAATTCTTTTGACGCCCTGTGGAATGTGCGCCATAACGAGCGTACTGCACCCTAAGAATGCGCCTCTTTCGATCGTTTTGGTCGTCGGGGGCGGCACGACGGAGGCGAGTTTTCCGCAGTTTGTGAACGCGTAACGCTCGACCTTTTCCAGTCCAGGCGGCATGATAATGGAGACGAGATTTTCCACGCTTGCGAAGGCGCGTTCGGCAATTTCAACGACGGTCGACGGTACGAGGTAGACGGGCTCCTTTTTCCCTCGCGGGTAGAGTATGAGTTTAGTAGCGTCTTTTGAGAAGAGAACGCCGTCGACGGCTTTTAGAGCCTGGTTTGATTCGCTGATTTCGATTGAGATTAGCGATCCGAACGGGTCTTGCTGGTATTCCTCGGGCAGACGGAGCGCGGTCAATTTCGCGGGCAGACGAATTTCTTCGACGTCATGCCACATTTCGGATTCGAACGTCTTGGGATCGATCTCAACGACGTCGCGTCCTTCGATCACGTCCGGGAATTCAACGCGCGCGCCCTGTGGCCGCGCGGCGAGAATTCGCGCCGTCGCGTCGTCGATCGGTTCCCAATCGAAGGGGGACGCGCTTGAATCTCTTTGCGCCTCGCCGCGAGCCGCGCCTTCGCCGTCGAAATCGTGCTTGGCGACGGGTTGAAGAGATTGCGGCAGGGTAGCGCGCGCAATGTGAGACGCGTTAGCGAGCAGAGCGCGCAGCGCGTTCCTTTGCGCGCGGCTAACGGTCCAAAAAGCGTCGAAACGAATCTCCTCGACGCCGTCGAAGGCGTCCGCCGCGAGGTTAGCCGCGCGCGGAACGGCGACGAGGGTTTTGTAGTTCGCCGTATAAAGCGCGGAGTCGCGCGTAGCGAAAGAAGCGTTCTTTTTATTGACGTCGATTTTTTCGAGCTTTTTCGCGTCGGCAAACGCGCCGACGCCGACGTAGGAAACGGTTTCTGGCAATTCGACTTTAACGAGCGCGTCGTTGGCGAACGCGTGGGCAAAGATCTTCTCCGTTCCCTTCTTAACGGCATACGAGGCGTCGCGGCAACTTGGCAACAGGGCGACGAGCGTCGTCTCTTCCGCGTCGAACACGGCGTCTTTCTTAACGACGTACATGCCGTTGTTCTTATCGACGCGCAGATCGTCCAGCGAGACGCAGCCTCGGAAAGGATTGATTCCGAGCGCCGCGACGCGAGCGCCGAGCGTAAGGGACGTTAGCGATCTGCACCCGTCGAACGCGAAATCGCCAATTTCCTCCAGCGCGTCCGGCAGCGCGATCGACGCAAGATGATCGCATCCTGCGAAGGCGCGCGAGCAGATCCTCGTTAACGTTGGATAGAGCGTTACGGATCGCAAGTTCGAGCAGTTTTGGAAGAGCGAGTCTGACAATTTCGTCACGCTGCTTGGCACGACGACCGCAAGCAGACCGGAGCAGTTCTCAAAGGCGGCGGTTCCTATCGTCGTTACGTTGTTGAGAATCGAGATCGATTGTAGATTCTTCGCGCCGCAGAACGCGCGCGCCTCAATTTCGACGACCGTTTCCGGGATAAAGTACGTGTTTTGCGACAGTCCGGCGGGATAGCAGACGAGTTTGCTTCCGTCTTTCGTAAAGAGCGCGCCGTCGTTGACCGCGTACGCTTCGTTCGCGGGATCAAGCGATAGGAACTTCAGTTTGTCCGCGCCCGTAAAGACTCCGACCCCGATCGCCTGCAACGCGCTCGGCAACGTCATTGAAACGAGCGACTGGCAGTTCATGAACGCGTAGGAACCGATTTTGGTTACGCTCGGCGGCAGGGTCGGCTCTTCGAGATTGCGACAGCCTAGGAACGCGGCGCGCCCAATGATCTGCAGCTTTTCCGGCAGGACGACGACGCGCAAGTTTTCGCATCCGGCGACGATTTCTTCGGAGAGGGATTTGATCTGGCTCGGCACGCGCAGTCTCGTGAGTTCAACGCAGTTCGAGAACACGCGCGCGTCGATTTCTTTGAGACTCTCTGGCAGTTCCACTTTTTGAAGACTTCTGCAGTTGGCAAATGCGTTCGCCTCGATTAATCGCAGTTCTCCCTTTTCGGGCACGAGGAATTCGCGTAGCTTTTTGCAGTTGAAGAAGGCGCGCGATCCGATGAAGGAGAGGGATCTTGGAACCTTGATTTCCTCAATGGAGGAGTTTTCGAACGCGGATTCTTGAATCGATTGTATCGAATCGGGCAGTTCAATCCTTTTGAGGTTCCTCGCGCCTGAGAAGGCGAACGGCGCGATTTCGACGACGCCGGAGGGCGGCGCGTAGACTTCGTCGGGTTTATTTGCGGGATAAGCGACGAGTACTCTTCCGTCCTTTGTGAATAGGACGTCGTCGTGAACCGCGTAGTTTGGGTTTAAGGAATCGATCTGAAACTTTTCGAGCGAGGCGTTATCCGCGAACGCGCCGACTCCAAGGGTTCGCAGCCTTTTGGGCAAGGTTGCGACGACGAGCGCGCCGTTGGAGGAGAATGCAAAGGGGCTGATCGTTTGAACGGATTCAGGGAGTTCGACGGAATCCAGTCGCGCGCATTGCGCAAACGCACGAGCTTCGATCGAGACTAGACTGAAGGGCAACTTAATCGTTCTAAGCGCGCTCCAGCCTTCAAACGCGCTTGCTCCTATTTCCTGAATCCCTTCTTCTATCACGAGCGTTTCAGGCTTTTCTTCGCCGAAGAACGCGGCGTTTGCGACGCGGACAACCTCTTTGCCGTCGCCGACGGCGGGTATAGCGACTTCGGTTTCGAGCGATTCGGTAGCGCCCTGAATTTCAAGACCTTTGGGGAGACTTTTAAACAAGTAAACGTTTATGCTCACGACGTGTCCTTTCGTAACGTTCGCGCTCACAACTCGCGCGATAATCATGAAGCGTTAAGATTTGTTGGTAAAAATAGGAGACGGGAGGAGTCGTTCGACCGAACTTGGCCAAACGACAAGGACGACCGCGCGACCGTTATGGAACGTACGCCGCTAGTCGTAGAATCGAATCAGGGGGCGCGAAACGATCGCCGAGCGCGCGCCAACGCGCCGCCTCCTCTAAAACGGGAGATAGGCCCGACGCGAACGCCCAATAGCAAATTCCGCCTTTGGCGCGCGGAAAGCCGAGCGCGAGCGCGAGCGCGGCGTCCGCTTCGTGGAACGAGAGCGCGACTCCTTCGTCGACGCAACGCGCCGCTTCCAAAAAGAGAGCGACGGCAATTCTTCGCGCGAGCGTCTCGTCGTCGTCGCGCGCGTCCCTCGTTACGGCGCCGCGCGGAACGTCGTCGGAACTAAAGGCGAGCGTCGCGTCGTCGCGCCACGGCGCCGACGACTCGTACCGATAAAACCCCAGCCGCGTTTTGCGTCCGAGGCGACCTTCGCGAACGAGCGCCTCCAGCGTTTTCGACTCGTGAGTGCGCGTCGGAAACGCCTTTAAAAAGGACCATCCGGATCGCAACGCGACGTCGAGACCGATTTCGTCTAGAATACGCAACGGCGAACTTTCCATGCCCATGGCGAGCGCAAGCGCTTCGAGTCGCTCCGGCTCGAGACGTTCGTCGAGCAGCGCGAGGCTTTCGTTGAGAAACGCCTGTAGGAGGCGATTGACGAGGAACCCTTGAGCGTCGGCGACGTGGAGCGGCGTCTTACGAATCACGCGCGCCAGCGCGGTCGCTTGAGCTATTGCGTCGCCCGTCGAATCGTCCGAGAAGGCGATTTCCACGGCGGCGCGTCTCGTCGCGGGATGGAAAAAGTGGAACCCGAGGAACCGTTCTTTCGCGACCGACCGCCGATCAATTTCACGCGGCAGAGCGGCGCCGAGCTCGCTTAGACGCAACGAGGACGTATTGGTCAGTAAGAGAACGGGGCGTTCGAGGATTTCGTCGAGCGCGCGGTACAATTTTGTCTTCAGTTTGATTTTTTCCGGAATCGATTCTATTACGACGGGAACGTCGGCAAGGTCGTCGAGCTTATTGGAGATTCTATAGAATCGATCGATAAGCTTGCGAACGAAGTCGTTTTCCTCGCGCGGATCCGGTTTGGCGTCCTCGAGAGCGCCGCGCAACGTCTTTAATTCGCGTTCGAGTCGTTCGCGCGCGCACTCGATCGCGGCGTCGACCGGCTCGTGAACGACGACCGGGACCTCCGCGTTTACAAAAGCGGCGGCGATCGAGGTCCCCATGAGTCCGGCGCCGACGACCGCGACGCCGTCCCGGCGCACGCCGTCGAGAAACTCCCGACGCTCGGAGTCGCGCGCGATTTCTAGTCGCGGGTCGAGCGCGTCGGCGCGCGTTAAAATTTGAACGCGTTTGTCGAGACGCACGTCGGCTACGGGGCGGGTCGCGTCTCTAAAGAGCTCGACGTATTCGACGGGCGACGTTCCGGGCAAATCCGGCGCGCTCTCTAAGAAGGAAAGAGCCGATGCACGCATGAAAGACTGATTTCGGATCGAAGCGGCGGCGAAAACCGCGCCGGCGGGCAGAAAGGGGAGCGCCAATGGTCGCGCCGCCGAAGCGGCGCGCGTTCAGATTAAAGGAAAACGCGTCGTCGCCAATTACGCGACGACGCGCGCAAAACCAAAAACGCAAACAAAAGCTATTGCTGGTTGCGATCGTCGAAGATTCGTTTGATTTTACCCTGACTGCGCGGCATGGAGTCCGGTTCGACAAGCGTCGTCTTGAAGTTGATGCCGACCGTGCTCTTGAGTTTTTCCGCGATCTGACGGCGGAACTTCTCGAGGGACGCCGTATTGTCGCCCAGCTCGGAGAACTTCTCGCGCGTCAGCTCGACTCGAACTTCGATTACGTCGAGACCGTCGGCGCCCTTCGAAAGGTGGATTTGGTAATTGACCAGACCAGGATCGACCGCGAGCAGCGACGATTCGACTTGACCAGGAAAGACGTTCACGCCGCGAATAATCATCATGTCGTCGGAACGGTGCGAAATGCGCGCGATGCGTCGAATCGTACGACCGCAAGGGCACGGCTCCGCGACGAGTTTGGTTATGTCGCGCGTGCGATAGCGAATGATCGGCATGCCGGTCTTGTCGAGCGTCGTAAAGACGAGCTCGCCCATTTCGCCGTCCGGCAACGGCTGGAGCGTGTCGGGATCGACGATTTCAGGGTAGAAGTGATCTTCAAAGATGTGAACGCCGGTGCGGCACGAGCATTCGCCGCCGACGCCAGGCCCGGAGATTTCCGTCAGACCGTAAATATCGTACGCGCGAATGCCGGTCTTCGCCTCGATGAAACGGCGCATCTCTTCCGTCCACGGCTCGGCGCCGAAAATACCGACGCGCAATTTCGTCGCTTTCCAGTCGTAACCGACCTTGTCCGCTAGGTCGATAACGTGGAGGAAGTAGCTCGGCGTGCAAGCGACCGCCGTTACCTGGAGGTCCTGGATCAACATGAGGTGACGTTCGGTATTGCCGCCCGAAA
>JAEEGL013693769.1_pt1 | contig 11388 bp, 10 predicted proteins | sample 9134231 | NCBI WGS metagenome assembly JAEEGL01 (sample SAMN16246548, study PRJNA631951) | gut metagenome | biome: gut microbiome; feature: rumen; material: fiber-attached | host: Bos | place: Iran: Karaj | collected 2018-10
AAGGTTTAATTAATGAAAAAAGTATGATTAGAGCTCATTGTGATATGAATTATGATTTAGTTATTTCTGGAAGTGAAAATGGTTATTGTTATATTTGGAGTAGGAATAATAAAGAAGATAAAAATAAAAAAAATTATCATTATGAATATTTTAAACCTTTTTCTAAAGATATTGTTGAATGTTCTATGTTTGTTAATGAAAATTGTATGATTGGGTATTTGAAAAAGTTTTTTAAATTGACAACTAATGTATTCGTTATTAGTATTATTGTAAATGCTACTGATAAGGGAAGAATACAAATTCTACTTAATATAGATAATAGTTAAAAAATATATAAATAATAATTATTATTTAACTTTATAATATAATATCATAGAATTTTTTATGTTTATATTATTATAGTTCTATATATTCAAATTAAATTGAAAAATATATTATTATATAATTAATTTGACTTTATTATTATTTTTCAATCGAAATCCAAATATTTTTATAATATATTTTTACAATTTTTTTTAAACTTTTTCTAATCTTATACTGTATGAAGATTATTTTTATGATTAAAAAGTAAAATGTTTATATGAATATTATTCTAAAATTTATTTATTCATTTACCTTAGATATTCCTATTTATATATTGAATCAAAATAATAATTAATTATTACTCTTAATTAATATTTAAAAATGCAAAATTATGAAATATTAGATTAATAAAAAAATTATAGATTTATTTTTATCTTATTGCTTTTAATTTATCTCAAGTTTATATTATTACATTTTGATATGTAAAAATTAAAAATTAATAATTAATAAAATTTTATTATATAAATATTACAAATCTTCAATAATATCATCAATATCATCAAAATTATTTAAAGAAGGATTCCAAAAATTATTATCAAAATACTTTACATTTTCCTTATTATCATTTCTAAAATTATTTTTATTTACATTAATATCATCTAAATCAAGATTAATTTCTTTATTATAATCAAAAGCATATAAATTTTCATCATTATCAAATTCTTTAATTTTAACATCATTTTTATCATCATTAAAAAATTCAGATTCTTTTCTATGACTTTGACTTCTACTTCTACTTTTTTCAATTATTTCTTCTTCTTTATTAATTAATTCTAAATAATCATCTCCTCCTTTTAAAAAAGTTTTAAAAATTTCAATTTGAGCTGAAACTAAATCAGAAAGTGATCTTGTTGAAAAAGGAATATCTTCTTCACTTTCTTGAGAATCATAATTTGGATTTAAAAATTCTGCTTTTCCAAAATCTGATTCTTTTGATTCTTGCATTAATTTTTTTTCAAATTGTTCTGAAACTCTTGGAATGAAATTTAATGCAAAAATTTGAATTGAATTATCATTTTCATAAATTGATTTTAAATACTTATTTTCTGATGTGAATATATTTTTTAAAATATTTGTATTACTTGCTAATAAAATTGGTCTCATTTTATTATTTGATTTTTGGAATGTAAATTCAGATGTATTTACTATGTTTTGTATTATTAAATATATTAAATTTTTTTTTGGGTCTGAATTTATTTTAAAAATACTGTTTATTAAAATTTCAGGGGATATTGAATTTATTGAAATTTGAATTATTTGATCAAATAAATTTTGATATAAGTTATTCATTGGGTAATCAAAATATATTTTTATCATTTTTTCATAAATCTTACTATTAATTATTATTTGTAAACTTGAATTTAAATTATCAATTAAATTATCATTTTGATAAAAATTAATATAAAGGTCTAAAATTGTTTTTAAACATTCATATTCATAATAATTTTTAATACCTAATTTTTTTATTTTTTCATCTGAAAAAACATTAACTAAACATTTTTCTTTTTTATCTTCATCTTCTTTCATAATATCATCAATAATAACTTTACAACTTTTATTTAAATATTTAATTAATCTTTCTGGATTAGTATAAATTATATTTTCTCCATAATAAATTTCACCACTTTTAATTGAAGATAAACTAGAATATAAATCACCTCCTTTATCTAAAGCTCTTATAATTGAAGTAATTTCATTTTCTGCTTGATCATTATTAAAATTAGGAGTAATTTTCTTTTTAAAATTATTTAATATTTCATCATTAATTTTAATTTGTAATTTTATTAAATTTATAACTTTCATTTCTTCATTTTTTAAAGTAAATTTCTCAAAAACTTCATTTAATTGTTCTAAAATCCCTTCATTTGAAATAAAAAATTGAAAACTTTGTTTATTACAATTAATAACAGAATTAACTAAAACATCATAAATAACTTCAAAACCATTTTCATCAATATTTTCATTATTAAAAGCATCAATTAAATATTTACAAGAAGTAATAATATTTTCTTTATTACCAAACATATTATTAATATTCATAATAATAGTTTCAAAAATAACTCCAATTGCTTTTCTATTAATATGCTTAATTAATTTTTTAAGAATTGTAATATTATCATCATAAATATAATTAATTAATATTTCAGAATTTACTTTTAATAAATTTTTTACTATTTTTGAAAAATAACCCATCAAAACATAATTTTCATCAGATGGTTCTTCATCAAGAAATTTAAATAAATAATCAAATAAATCATATAAATCTGAATAATCTTCTTTTTCATTTTCTAATGCTTCAAGTTCCGCTTTTGCTAATTCTATTTCCTTTTCTTTTTCGGATAATTCATAATCATTTTCTATGAAATCTCCATCAAAATCTACTTCTTGTATTTGAATTTTGTTTTTTTTATGATGAGTATTTTTTTTTTGATTTTTTGAATCTTTTTTTTCTTTTATGTTTTCTTTATTAGAATCTTCTTTTTCTTCTTTGTTTAATTCCATTTCTTCTATTTTTTCTTCTTCTTTTTCTTTGTTTAACTCTTTTTCTTCTATTTTTATTTCTTCTTCTTTAATTTCTTCTTTGTTTTCTTCTTTTTTAATTTCTTCTTCTTTAATTTCTTCTTTATTTTCTTCTATTTTTATTTCTTCTTCTTTAATTTCTTCTTTATTTTCTTCTTTGTTTTCTGCTTCTTTAATTTCTTCTTTCTTAATTTCTTCTTTATTTTCTTCTTTATTTTCTTCTTTAATTTCTTCTTTATTTTCTTCTTTTTTTATATCTTCTTGTTTTTTTTCTTCTTTAATTTCTTCTTTTTTTTCTTCTTCTTTATTTTCTTCTTTAATTTCTCCTTTTTTTTCTTCTTCTTTATTTTCTTCTTTTTTATTTTCTTCTTTAATTTCTTTTTCTTTATTTTCTTCTTTTTTTTCCTTTTTTTCCTTATCAATTTTTTCAATCAACTCAATCTTATCAGTAATTTCTTTAACAATATTATTTATTTCAATTCTATAATCTTTTTTGTTATTATTTTTTTCTTTATCTTCATTTATTTTATTTTCATTATCTTTTTTTTCTTTACTTAAATCCATAATTCTATTAACATTAAAACCATTAAAAGAGCATAAAATTTCACAAGCATTAAAAGGAAATTTATGTCCAATTTGTTGATTATCTTCTTTTGGCATTTTAGTACAATAATCAATTAATTCTTTTATTCTTTCAAAAGTTATACTAAATTATTTAAAAAATTAAAATTACAATTTTGCTAATTTTGAATTTTGATTACTTGTTAAATCATGTATCGCATCATCACTATCTAAAATATCTTGTATTGTTAATTCACCTTTATTCATTTTTTCTATGTAGGAACGAACATCTGCTAGGTAATATACTCTATTTGTTTATTTGATTTTATTTACTGGAACATTTTTTTTACTTCTTTTAAATTTTAATTTTTAATCATTTTAAAAAATAAAATTTATTTAATTTTTAAATTAAATTGTTTATGAATAATAATATTTTTTAAATTTTGTGTTTTGTATATATTTATATTATATTAAGTTGGAAAATTAATTTTTAATTATTTATTTTTTTAAGCAAAAAAAGATGATTGGACAATTCAATTTGTAATATTATTCAATTTATAATTAACTTCTAATTATATTCAAAAAGATTAAATTAAATTTCTTTCAATTATTATACATATATTATTTTTAAAAAATATTATACAAAATATGTTGATTTACTTTTTTAAAAAAATCAATATTTGAATTTAGTTATTATAGTTTTTGTTTTTTAAAATTAAAATATAGTGTAATTAAAGTTAAACATATTAAGTTAAAATTAAATAAAAAAAATTAATAAATAAATAATAATATGATATTATTTATCTTAAAAGATTATTATTAAATAAAGAAATTAATATATAAAATTTAATAAAATAGAATTTTAAATTTTATAAACTTATTTACAAAATTTTTTTTACAATATATTAAATTTTTATATATAATTATGATTAAATTTTAATCACTAAAAGTTAAGCATTATTTGAATATATAAAAAATACACAATTTACCGTTCATATTTTTATCTAAAAAATACAATAATTATATTATAATCTTTTAATAAAAGTTATTTATTTTTTTATTACATATTTTATTAATATGAATAAAACTTGATTCTTTGATTTAAATAAAAAAATAATTGACTATTTTTCATCATTAAAGATTCATTTTTTTGGTCTTTGACACATATTACAATAGTTTCTAAAAGAAAAATGTAAATTTTTACAAAAAAAACAGTCCTCTTTTCTTTCTTTATATTCTAAATTTTTATTATTCTTTTTAAGATTATCATATAATTCATGATGCATAAATTGAAATTATTAAAATTATTTATTTTATTATTTAAATAAATTCTTTCAAAATTTTTACGTTGATATATTTCTTCTTTGTTTTCATTAAAAAAAAGAGATTTTGAAGATCTATTAAAAATATATTTTTTATTATTTATTTTTATTTTTATTGAATCTTTTCCAAATATTAATTAGATATTATTATTATTCGAAAAATTTGTTTTGTTAAAGGACATTAACTCTTAATGAATTAATTTATATTTTTTTATTTTTATATAATAAATTTAATTATAAAAGAATATTTTTTAATTTTTATTAAAAAAATAAAGATTGAAAAATATATTTAAATTAATTACCTTTAAATAAGCTTTTTTTCTTTTTTATTATTTGATTATTTTTTTTAATCCTTATATAAAAAATATTTAAAAAAATAATAAAAAAAGCATTAATAAAATACATCATTTCATTTAATAACTTTTTATTTTAACCTAACTTAGAATAAACTCTTTTTGAATTTTGATAAGATTGAATATTAATATCTAAATTTTTTAAATTCTCCTTATTTTCGTTTTGATTTTCAACAATAACACTTTTATTATTAGAATCATTATTATTTTTAAATGAAAAAGAAATAGATTTATCTTCTTCTGTCACTGGGGATAAATTATAATTTAATTCATCACTTTTTCTTCTTTTTGTTCTTTTTAACATTTGATTTTTCATAATAGTAAAATTACTCATTTGAAAATTTTGATTGTTATTATTAGAATAAAAAAAATTACTTAATTGTTTTTGTAATTCAAAATTTTTATTTAATAATTCTTCATTATATTTTCTTAATTGATTTTTTTCTTTATTAAAAGTTAATTTTAATGCTTCCATTTGTTGAACTAAAAATTCTTGATTTTGATTTAATCTATTTATTTCTTTATTTTTATTTTCAATTGTTTCTTCAAATATTTTTTGTAATTCTTTCATTTCGTCTAAGAACTTTTTTTTATATTGAATCATCATATTTTTATTTACCTTTTCTAATTCATTTTCCAATTCGAAAATTCTATTTTTTAATTTTTTATTGTCTTCATAGCTTTCAATTAATTGTTGTTGAATTTTATTATTTTGGATTTTTAATTTTTCATCAATTGGAACATTAGTAATACCACTTTCTATTTGAGTAGAAATATTATCATAAATTTTTGAATATGAAGAAACTTTATTTCTTATATTTGAAATATTATTTCTAATATTTTCTAATTTTTCTTTTGTTTCTTCATCACTTGTAAATATGTTATTTAAATTTTTTTTATTTGTTTCTTTATTATCTAACTCATTATGCTCTGATAAATATTGAGAAAAATTAATTGTTTTTTTTATTGTGTTTCTTTCTGAATCATATTCTGATGTTTTATTCATATTTTAATTTAAATTTTAAAAAGTAAAAATTAAATTTAAATTTTTTAATCATTCATTTATATCAATTTAATTTATATTTCATTTTTTTTTTAAAAAATTATTTCAATTGAAAATAAATTTATTTTTATTTTCATATTTAAATTTTATATTAAAAAATAATTATATTCTTTTCCTAAAACTAATTTTTTTATTTATTTTATTTTATATTTAAATTTTTTTAATTTTGTTAAATAGAGTTTTCACTATTAAATTCTTTTTTTAACATTCAGTTTTATATATTTATATTTTTTGTTATTTCTTTTTTAATTCCTTAATCCTTTTATCATAATATATATTTTGATATGATATTATTTTTTTCATTCAGATTACTAATTAATTTATTGAAATTTTCTATTTCATTAGTGTTTTTTTTATTCTTCCTTCTTTTTTCTAATTCTTTCTTATTTGATATTAAATCTTCTTCATATTTTTTTAACTTTTCTTTAATTTTTTTCTAATTCTTATTTAATGAAAAATATTCTTCAAATTTCTTATCTTTTCATTAGTTTCGTTCTATTTCTTCATCCCTTTTTTTTTCATCAGAATCTAATTCCTTTTTTTCTATATTCTGTTTGAATTTTTATTATGATTTCATTAGATTTAGATTACTTTTTTATTTTGATTCCTTTTTTTTTATAATTTCTTTATATTCAATTTCTTTTTTATTGCTTTATTATTTTCAGATTTTAATTTATTTATTTATATTTTAAATAATCAATAACTAAATTTTCATAAAAATCATTAATTATTAGTATAATAATTTTCCTTTTAAATTAAATAATTAAATGCTTTCATATTGGTAAATATTATTGATATAAATTTATTATTCTTATATTAAATCTGATATTATTAATTTAATCATACTTTAATTTAGTATTAAAACTAAAAATTAAATTTAAATTTTTAGTTATTTTAAAAATCCATAAAAAAAAAATTTTTATACTTTTTTTAAAATTCAATTATTTTTTTTTAATATTTTTTCTAATTCATTAATTTTTTCGTCATAATATTTTATATTATTTGACATAATACTATTTTTTTCAAATAAATCAGTAACTAGTTTATTCAATTTTTGTATATCTTTTTTATTTTTTTGTAACTCTTCGTTATTTTTTTCTAACTCTTTATCCAATTTTTGTATTTTTTCTTTATTTTTTTTGTAACTCTTCTTGATTTTTCATTATTTTTTCATTACATTCAAATTGGATTTTTCCACATATTTTTTTAATATTTTCTTCATATTCTATTTTAATTTGTTTTATTTTTTCATCATATTCATTATTTTTTAATTTTTTTTTTAATTCACATTCCTTTTTTTTAATTATTTTAGTTTTTTCAAAATCTTTATTTTTAATATTCGTATTACATCCACATTCTTCATTATATATTGTCATATTACATTCAGATTTAATCTTTTTATTTTTTTCTTCATTTTGAAGTTCAATTTTTTTGCTTTTATTTGGTGATGATTCAGTTTTATTTAATTCTACATATGATTCTTCGTTTTTTTAACTAATATTTCTTCGTTTTCTTTGTTTAATTCTCTTTTCTCTTCAATAATAATTGATTCTAATAATTTATCTTTTATTTGACTAATCTCTTTTTCATTTAATAATTTAATTTCTTCTATTTGAATAATAAATTTTTGAATAATATGATTTTTTAATTCAGAAATAAAATTTATATAATATTTTTCAATAATAGGAAATTCAGTTGTATTTTTCATTATAAATGTATAAAAAGGAATAACTAGTTTTATTAAAGGTATTATATTATTATCTTTAATATCATTATTAAAATCCAAAGATTGTTTAACATAAGTCAATTTATATTTATTTTTATCGCTATTACCAAAAAATTTATGTAAAGTTTCATATTGATTATAATAAAATTTAAAGTCTTTTAACATCTCTTTTTCGATTTTTTCATTTGTATTTTTTTTTATTTGTTTTTCTATACATTCTTGAATCATAAAATTTATGCATTCAACTCTTATAATAATTTCATAAAGTAAATCAATACATAAATTTTCTTGGTTAGTTTTATTCATTATATTTTTTCAAATTTAAATTTATAAATAAATAGTAAAATGAATATAAAAATATAATTAGCAAAAAATATTTTTTTTAAAAAATTAATTAATTTATTGTTTTTATACCTAAATTATTAAAATAATAATTTTAATTTATTTTTCTTTATCTTGAATTAAATATTTTTCCAATTTTATTAATAAATTTCACAATATTAAAAAAATTTATTATTTTATATAAATTAATTTTATTAATTAAAAATTAAAAAAATTTCAATTAAATATATATTAATATAGATTGAAATAATAATATAATAATTAATAATATTTGATTGCATTATAGTTAGAAGTTTGAGTATGAAAATTCTTATCCAATCAATAATATTGAGGAACTACTTTACAAACCTTGCATTTTTTTTTTTGTAATAAAAATATCGATAATACTTATTATATGAGGAAGCAAGTGTATTTTGATAAGCATTTAAATAAACAGAATATTTTTTTAAATAATCAGTCTTTATAAATCCCATTTTACCACTTCCAATAGTTCCTTTTAATCTTGAGTAAACATTATCACTATTATAACCTACATAAATATTACTTGTTGCAGTAATGCTTGCTTCAGTATAAATTTCATAAATTTTAATATTTTATATTAAATAAATAAGAATAAGTATATGAGAAATTTTTGCAGATAAATTAATATCATCAAATTCACTTGATGAAATAAAATTAGTTTTAATATTATGTAAAAGGAATAATAAAATTATCAAAAAAATAGGATTTCTTAAATTCATAACTGTTCTATCAATATCAAATAATAAATAAATATTATTAATATAAATTTCAAAATTTGAAGTTAAATCTATTTCTTCTTTCAATCTTGAAATAATATCATTTTTTTTAGTAATAAATGAATTTTTTTAATTTATATTTTATTTTTATTTTTAATATCATTTAAAATTGAATTTAATTCACTTCAATTAATTAAACTACTATAAATATTATTAATATTTGATAAAACTGATTTTATTAATTTTATAATTTTATTTATTATTGTATTTAATGATGAAATCATTGAATTTCTTTTTTTATTATTAATTGCTTTAATAAGTGTTTGATTTGTTTGAATTCTTTTTGAAATAAATTCTTCTTTTTCAAAAAATTACTTTAAATAATTCGTAAATAAATTTTTTTAAATATGAACTTTGTTGATTAATTGCATTTTTGAACATTGATTCAAATTCATTATATAATTTCTCAGTTGATTGATTTTAATTATTCAATTATATTATAATAAATTCCAATATCAATCACAGCTATATCTGTTATTAGTAAATTATCAATTAATTCAATTGTAAATGAAGCAATTAAATTAATTTTATCAAAATAATCTTTTATTGAATTTGAAAAAGTTGATATTCTTCAGTTTTATTATCTATTTCATTTTGTAAAAATAATAAATTATAATCACATTGATTAATTTCAGTATAAATATTATCAAAAGTATTTCTTGAAATATCTTCAACATCATTCATTAAATTATTTAAAGGTTCAATAAAAATAGGAGTAGCATCATATAAAATTTATTTTTTCTCCTTTTTCTTTTTAAATCATTTTAATATTATTATTTTTTTTTTCTTTTAATAAATAGTATTTTTAAATAATCAATTTTTTTGCTTTTTTTTAATAGAAATTATAAAAAAATTATTTTTATTGTTTTATCAAATTATTATTAAATTATTTTAATTCATTTAATAGAAAAATATTTGAAATAAAAATATATTTATTATTTTATAAAAAATAATATAATTATTAAAAAAATTTAAATTTAAAAAAATGTCTAAGTAAGCTTAAAATTATTAAATAATGAATTTAAAAAATGAAAATACTTAATGTTTTATAATAATAAATTTATATATAAAAGAAATTTCATAATTAATAAAAAAAGAGAATGAAAAATATATTGATATTTATTAAAATATATTATAGTGAATCAATAAATTATTTATAAACACAAGGGAATAAAATAATTAAATATAATAATAATGATTAATAAAAAGATTTAAGAGAAAGAAAAGGTAAAAATATATATGAAGATAAAGAAAATGAAAAAATATATATTGGGAAAAAAATCATGAATTTTTATTTTAATTATTAATAATAATATTTCCCTTTTTATTTAAAACAGTTATTGATTATTCTTGATAAATCTTTTAATTCATTTATATATTCATTAGGTAAAGTTTGAATATCCTCATTTGTCATTTCTAATAAATTTTGTTTTAATGAATGAATATCTAATAAACTAATTTTAGGAGTTCCTCTTATATTTTTATAATTTTTTTGATATGTATTATTATTATTATTTAAAAAGGAATTTGAGTTATAAGATTTATTTCTTTTTTGATTTATTATTGGTTCATTATTATTATTATTAATATCAATTGTTTGATTTGTAGAAGAATAATTTGAAAAATGTTTATTATTATTATTATAGTTTAATTCTTTAACAAATAAATTTATTTGGTTTTTAATCTTATTTTTATCATCTTGGAAATTACTTCCATAATTATTATTATTACTATTAAAATTATTTAAATTAGAATAATTATTTTTTCTTTGATTAAATGTAATATATTCTCTTGAAGATTTATTTTTTTGATTTGATTTTGATTCTTTCTGTAAAGTATTATTATTTTTACTTTTAAAAATATTCTTAATATCAATATTTAAAAAACTATCTTTTTTTTCATTATTATTTTTACTATTATTATTATTATAATTACTAGTAAAAATATTATTTTCATCATTATTATAAATATTAGGTTTTGAATTTGATTTGTTAAAATTTCTTTTATCAAAACTTTCAAACTCATTTTCAGTATTTTGTGGATTAGTATAATTATTATAATTATTATTATTATTAATAATAAAACTTTTACTATTTTTATTATCATCAAATTTCATATTTGGATTTGCAAAAGTTATCATATCATTATTATTATTATTTGTATTAAAATTACCTGTTTTAATCATATTCATACTATTATTTAATTTTTCTTTAATATCATTTTCACCATTTTGATGAGAAGGATAATATTTTTGTAATGCTTCTCTACTAACTTCAAAATTTAATAAATCATCATTATAATTTTCTCTATTATGTTTAAATTCTCTTATTTTATTTTTTAC
>JAEEGL015236834.1_pt1 | contig 11388 bp, 10 predicted proteins | sample 9134231 | NCBI WGS metagenome assembly JAEEGL01 (sample SAMN16246548, study PRJNA631951) | gut metagenome | biome: gut microbiome; feature: rumen; material: fiber-attached | host: Bos | place: Iran: Karaj | collected 2018-10
AGCGGGCGCAGCGGCCGCAGGTGCGGCGGCAGGCGCAGGAGCGGCGGCTGCCGGAGCAGCGGCGCCCTTGACTTCCTCCACTGCGTCCGTCATGTCCGCCGACTCCACTTCCGAAATGGAAAGGATGGCTTCTTCGACAGCCTTCATCTCCGAATCCGTTACAATCACGACGTCGAATGAACTTTCAAATTTTTCCTGTTCGAGATCTTCCGCCGAAGGCACGGACTTCACAACTTCGCCGAGCTGGTCGAGGGCGTTCATGACCATATAGGAACGCGCCGACTTCAAGATGCAGGCATCCGACAGCGTCACCTTGGCATGATAAACATGCATTCCGCTGTTCCCGGCCTCCAAGATTACATCTTTGTCCGTTTCTGAGTACTCGATGGACGCCGCAGCGGCAGGCGCCGCAGCAGGAGCCGCCGCGGGTACCGGAGCGGGCTCCGCTTCCGCCACGGACTTGCCGCTGGCAAGCGCGCTGAGCTTCGACGCGAAGCTCGAAATATCCACGACGTCTTCCGGACCGCCGGAGCCGACGCTCTCAATCATCTGCTCCAAAGAGTCGATGGTCTTGAACAGCGTGTCCATAATATCCTCATTGACCTTCATTTTTTCGGTACGCAGAAGGTCGAAGACATTTTCCATATCATGGGTGAGCTCGGCAATCTTCGTAAAGCCCATCGTCGCCGACATGCCCTTGATCGTATGCGCGTTGCGGAAGATGTCATTGACGACCGATACCTCTTCCGGATCGTTCTCCAATGCCAAGAGGCCATCGTTCAGCGACTGCAAATGTTCACGAGATTCTTCCAAAAACATTTCCATGTACTGATTTGTGTCCATTTCTATTCCCCCTATTTCTTCCTTAATGGCTGACTGCATGTACAATCGCGCCTGCAATCGCTTGCAGGGGCTTTATTTCATCGGCAAGGCCACGATCGACGACGGCTTTCGGCATTCCGTACACGACTGCCGTCTCCTCGCTCTCCGCGATGACATAGCCTCCCGTTTTCTTGATTTCCGTCATGCCGACGGCTCCGTCACTGCCCATGCCGGTCAGGATCACCGAAACGATGTTCCCGCCGAGCGGGGCCGCCGACTTGAAGAGCACGTCAGCCGCCGGTCTAAGCGTCCCGATTGGCGGATCCTGATTCAGGAGTATCTCTCTTCCGCCGTTCGCGACCGTCATGTGATAATTCCCTGGAGCGATATACACATGACCTGCTTCTATAATATCATGATTTTCCGCTTCTTTCACGGAAATTTGTGATATTTCGTCTAATCTTTCCGCCAAAGATTTCGTAAAACCCGGCGGCATGTGTTGTACAATCAGGACTCCGCAGGGAAGATTCCGCGGCAGCAGCGGCACGACGGACTGCAACGCTTTCGGTCCTCCCGTCGAACAACCGAGCACCACAAGCTTCCTGGCGGAGCCGCCGGAAGAAACTGTACGGGCAGCGGGAACGGCCCGCGGCGTAAATCGCTTTGGCGGCGGCGGCGCCGTAGCGCCGCCCCCTCGGAGAGGAAGCTGTATCCGGCGCATCGTCGGCGGAGTGGAAGCCGTTTCCTTCGGCCCCGATTCCGGCGTCGGCGTTGGAGCCGCCGGTTCCGGCTTTGGTTCCGGCATCGGCGGAAGCGGCGCGGGCGGCGGCACTGCTGCAGCCTTACGAATGATCCCCTTTGCTCCGACCGCCGTCCTGGCTTTCGTCAGGATCTCGTCTTCTACCGTGTCGACCTTGGATATGGAGCCTCCGACTTTACTTACGAAATCTACGGCGCCGAGGGAAAGGGCCTCGATGGTCGCCTTTGCACCCTCCCGCGTAAGACTGGAAAACATGATGACCGGCGTCGGACAGTCGTTCATGATCTGTCCCAGCGCCTGCAAGCCGTCCATCACCGGCATGTTGACGTCCATCGTCACAAGATCCGGATTGAGAGACTTGCATTTCTCGACGGCGTCCTTGCCGTTCACCGCAACACCTACAACCTCAAAATCCGGCTGCTTTTTGAACATATCCGACAAAACCATGCGCATGAACGCAGAGTCGTCAGCTATCAACACTCGAATCATCGTCCGCACCCCTATCTGGTCCCGTTGGGTTTGACTCCGGAATCATCTTGCAGCCGGTATCTCGGGAAAGTCATTAACATAAATGTCATTTATAGCACAGGCACCATCCATTATAATTGATGCCGACTTTCAAAAAACTAAAAAAGTCCCTTTAAGAGAATTTCAACAACTTTTGCAAAAATCCTTTCCATCCGAAACGAATTTTATGATCTCCTCCATAAAGAACATTTTTTGCAACCGCCTCGATGCATCTTGCCGCTACCGCGTCAGGGTACGCAACAAGCAGCGGCTGCTGGTTCTTGACGGCGTTCATCACGCTCCGATCCTCAAAAATCATACCTAGGCTGGTTAACGGCAGCGAAAGGAATTTTTCCGACGTACGGCTGAGTTTCGTCAAAACTTCATTGCACTCAGCTTCATCATATACGCGATTGACCACAATCTTCAAGTCTTTTTTTTCAGAATTTCTGCTGTACGACTTCATAACCGCGTAAGCGTCCGTCAGAGCGGTAGGTTCCGGCGTTGTGACGAGAATGACCTCATCCGCCGCGAGGATAAAATCAAGGACGTTTCTCCCGAGGCCCGCGCCCGTATCGACGAGCACGATATCCGCCATCTTCTCGCAGGCCGCCAGCTTGTCCAGCAGGCACTGCCTTTCCTTTGGCGAGAAATCCAACGCGCGCGCGATCGCCGAGCCGCCGGAAATGTAATTCACGCCGTACGGGCCATGAATCAGCACGTCCTCCAGCGTCACGTCCGGCTGCAAAAGATGCAGCAAGTGATGTTTCGAGACCGTGCCGAGCACCACGTCGACGTTCGCCATGCCGAGATCGGCGTCGACGATCATGACGCGCCGCCCGATTTTCGCCATTGCGATTGCGAGATTGACCGTGAGGTTCGTCTTGCCGACGCCGCCCTTGCCGCTCGTGATGGCGATCACGCGCGCGCCGGTCCGTATCGTCGGTCGAAAAACGCGCCGATAAGCCGGAACGACCTCCTCGATCGGAGTCTGTACAGGGCTGACCTGCACGGCAGGCACCGGAGCTTGTACGGGGACTGCAGGCGCCGCCGCCGGCGGCCCGACGTATTCGTTTTTTCCCTGCACGAGCTCCCGCAAGCTCGCCGCCTGATCCCTCATCACGCATTACCTCAGCATGAGCCTTGCCAAAGCCTCCGGCTTTGCCGGCTCTATGTCATCCGGCACGCTCTGTCCCGTCGTCAGATAAGACATCGCAAGCCGTCTGTCAAACAAAAGATTCACAATAAATCCTATGCTTTCCGTCTCGTCCGTCTTCGTCATCAAAATGCGGTCCGGACGGCAGACCGAAAAGCGCTCCAAAATCGCCTCCGCGTCCCGTTCCTTCGTCGTCGCGCTCAGGACGAGATGCTTCTCAATGGACGGCTCGACCGCCAGAAACTCTTTCAGTTCATCCATCTGGTAATCGTTGTTCTGGCTCCGTCCCGCCGTATCGATCAAAATCAGTTTCTTGTCCCGATGTTTTCGGAGCGCGGGCTTGAGCTCTTCCGGCGAATAAACGATTTCCAGCGGAAGCCCGATAATATCGGAATAGGTCCGAAGCTGATCGACTGCCGAAATGCGGTACGTGTCCGCCGTGACCAGCGCGACGCTGACGCCCCGCTCCAGCACATACTTTGCCGCGATCTTCGCGATGGTCGTCGTCTTGCCGACGCCCGTCGTGCCGATCAGAGCGACAATCTTCGGCCGCCCGTCCTTCAGCCCGATCCCGTCTCCCGTCTTGATGACGCTGTGCAGATAATCGCCAAGCGCCTTCACCGCTTCGGCGGAATCTTTTCCGAGCATCATCGTCGCCGGAGGAATCTTCCGGATAATATCCTGCATCACGTCCTCGCGAAGTTCCTGCGCGCGAAGCGCATCCTTCAGCGTCGTGACATCCTCTCCGCTCGACGACTGGTCCATCACCTGGCGGAGCATCTTGCGCATCTGCGCAAGCTCGTCTTCCAGCGCATGGATCTTTTCTTTTTGCTTCTCGCTCTGCGGCGCGCTCTCCTGTTCAGCCTGTTCAGCCGCTTCCTCCGAAGCTTCGGTCAGCGAAGGCGAGACCGCATCCGACTGTTCTTCCTCCCGAAGTTCTTCCTCCTGAAGCTCTTCCTCTTGCTCGGCCGCTTTTTCCTGTTCCTGTTTCGCCTTAGCGGCGGCAAGCGTTTCCGCTTTGATAATGCGTGCTTTCCCTTTTTTCGGCGTTTCCGCCTTTGGAGGCGCAGCCTCCCGGATGGGCTCCGGCTCTATGCGGGGCAAGATCGGCGCCGCAAGCGCGGATTCCCACTCCTCCATATTCGGCCGCGCCTGCTCGAGTGGCGCCTCCGTCTCCGACTGCATCCGCGGAGCCGGCGCAGGCGTCCTGGTCGAGCGCGTCTTCGACTGGCGCCTCGTCTGCTGCACCGTCGGCGCCGGCCGCAGCAAAGGCTCCGCCGCGAGAGGCGCGAACGCTTCCGCGTCCGTCAACGCGGTCTGGTTCTGTGAGCGGGCGATGGAAACGCCCTTCTCCGTCCCCGCCGTCTTATACTGCGAAAGTACATTGCGCGGGCGCGCCGCCATCTGCGGCTTCGGCGGCTCGCTCTCAGCGAGCGGCGTCTGCCGGCGCTGGCGCGGCATCGCAGGCAGCTTCACACGCGGACGGCGCGGCGTATCATCCACCGCCGCCGTAACCTCCACGACCTCTTTGCTCTGGATTCCCAAAAAGCCGCCTTGCCGATATTGCTTTGTATGAAGAATCACGGCGTCCGGCCCGAGCTCGTCTTTGACCATCGCTCTGGCTTCCTTGAGGTCTGCCGCCTTAAACACCTTGATACGCAATTATACTTTCACCACCCCAAGTATTTGCAGCTCCACGCTTTGCTCGATCTCCGCATGCGACAGGACGATAACCCCTTCGATCGAGCGCTCGACGAGCTTGCGGAAATAGGGTCTGACTGCGGGGCTCGTCAGCACGATCGGCTGATACCCCATATTCGTCAGTTTCGTCAGTTCCGTGTTCAGAACCGTCAGGAGCTTTTGCATCGTATCCGGATCAAGGCTGACATACGAGCCGCGATCGGTACGCTGCACTGCGCCCGCGATCCGGTTTTCCAAAGCCGGGTCGAGCGTGACGCAGGGAATCGTATTGTTTTGCAAATTTTGCTGCGTAATCTGGCGCGCCATCGCGTGACGCACATACTCGGTCAAAATGTCCGTGTCTTTCGTCGCCCGCGCGTAATCCGCCAGCACCTCGAAAATCGTGCTCATATCGCGAATCGAAATGCGCTCCCGCAGGAGATTCGCCAGCACTTTCTGGACCTCGCCCACCGACGGCATCTGGGACATGACCTCGTCGACGAGCGTCTCGTTCGTCTTCTTGAGATTGTCCACGAGATCCTGCGTCTCCTTGCGGCCAAGGATCTCATCCGCATGCGCCTTGATAACCTCGGTCAGATGCGTCGCGAGCACCGACACCGCGTCGACGACCGTGTAGCCGTTGAGCTCCGCCTGCTCGCGCTGCTGCTCCGTGATCCAGAGCGCCGGAAGCCCGAAAGCAGGCTCGATGGTCTCGATACCGGGCACTTCCTCGAACACCGTCCCCGAATTCATCGCAAGGAAGTGATCAAGTAATAATTCGCCCTTTGCTATCTCAATTCCTTTTAATTTTATAATATATGCGTTAGGTTTTATTTGAATATTGTCTCGGATGCGGATCGTCGGCACGACGAGACCGAGCTCCAAAGCGCACTGACGGCGGATCATGACGATGCGCTCCAAGAGGTCGCCGCCCTGTCCGGTATCGACCAGCGGAATCAAGCTGTAACCGATCTCGAGTTCCATCGGGTCGACCTGCAAAAGCGAAACGATATTTTCCGGTTTTGTGGCCGCCTGTTTCTCCTTGGCCGCCTGCTGCTTCTGCTCTTCCGCCTGCTGCTCCACGCCCGCTTCCGTCGACTGGCGGAGCGAATAGCCGATAAATCCGGCAATCAGGCACAGGACAAAGAACGGGATTCCCGGCAGGCCCGGCACGATCGCCAGCAGGAGAAGCACGCCGGAAGCGATGAAAAACACGCGGGGATTCTTGAAAAGCTGGGATACGAGATCGACGCCGAGGTTGTCGCCCGTCGACGCCGAACGCGTGACGATGATACCCGTCGCCGTGGAAATCAAAAGCGCCGCGATCTGCCCGACAAGGCCGTCGCCGACCGTCAGCAGCGTGTAAGTCTGGAGCGCCTGCATCGCCGACAAGTTCCGCATCAGCATGCCTATGATGAACCCGCCGCCGATATTGATCAGCGTAATGATAATCGACGCAATCGCGTCGCCCTTGACGAACTTCGAAGCACCGTCCATAGCGCCGTAAAAATTCGCCTCGTTCTGTATCTTCTCACGCCGCCGCTTTGCCTCGGCGTCCGAAATCGCGCCCTGGTTCAGGTCGGCGTCGATGGCCATCTGCTTACCGGGCATCGCGTCCAGCGTAAAGCGGGCCGCGACCTCGGAGACGCGCTCCGCGCCTTTCGTGATAACGACGAACTGGATGACGACGAGAATCAAGAATACGATAAAGCCGACGACGGCATTGCCGCCCACAACGAAGTTGCCAAATGCGGTAATGACCTCGCCGGCATACCCTTCCAGAAGAATCAGGCGCGTCGAGGAAATATTCAGCGCCAAACGAAAGAGCGTCGTAATCAGGAGGAGCGACGGAAAAACCGAAAAGTCCAGCGCCTCCGAATTGTAGATCGTCACCAGCACGATAACGAGCGACAGCGTGATATTCACACACAGCAATATGTCAAGGAGCATTGTCGGCAACGGAATGATCATCATCAGAACAATCATGATCAGGGTGGCCGCAATCAGCACATCGCTATGCTGTTGTATGAATCCGCCCTTCCCTTCCATGTCCCGGCTCCTTTGGCTCTATAATTCTCGCCGCGCCCGTGCCGCGGATCATCCGGCGTAGCGGTATGGGTGTTTGAGATGGTACACATAGGCGAGAACTTCCGCCACCGCCTTGTAAAGCTCCGGCGGCACCGTACCGCCGATCTCCACCGACGCGTAAAGCGCGCGGGCGAGCGGCTTGTTCTCAACGATCGTGACGCCCGTTTCACGAGCGACGTCCTTGATCTTCAAGGCCACATAGTCTTGGCCTTTCGCTATGACCTCCGGCGCGCGCATTCCCTCCGCGTATCGAAGCGCCACCGCAAAATGCGTCGGGTTCGTCACGATGACGTCCGCTTTCGGCACCTCGCGCATCATGCGGGACATTGCCATTTCCCGCTGTTTCTGGCGAATCTTGCCCTTGATCTGCGGATCGCCTTCCATCTGCTTGAACTCTTCCTTGACCTCTTGCTTGGTCATCTTGAGCTGTTCATTGTGATCCCATTTCTGGTACATATAATCAAGAATCGCCAGCGCGAAGAAAATCGCGCATATCTTGAACGCCATCATGAAAATGATGTCGGCAATCTGCGCCATGCTCGCCGCGAGATCGAGATACATGAGCTTCGGCATCTGCAAGATCTCGTCTTTCAGGTTCTCGTAAAGGAAAAGCCCGATGATGAGAATCTTGAACAAAGACTTCAACAGCTCCACGAAGGAACGCTTCGAGATGATGCGCCCGAAACCGCTGATCGGGTTCAGCTTGTTGAGGTCGAAACCCAACGGCTCCGTCGTAAAATTCCAGCCGACCTGCACCACATTGATGGCAAGGCCGATCAGCATGATTGCCACCATGATCGGGAACGACGTCTTCAGGAGAACCAGACCGATGCCGAGGAACAGCCGCATGACCGTCTCCACGTCCACCGTCGTATTCAAATTCCCGAAGATATACGTCATATATCCGGCAATCTCTTTGTACGTCGCCGCCCCGAGCACCTTCATGGTCCAAAAGCCGGCAAACAGGACAAACGCGGCGCTCAGCTCCTGGCTTTTCGCCACCTGTCCTTTATTTCTCGCGTCCGACTTTTTCTTGGCGGTCGGTTCTTCCGTCTTTTCTCCCCCATCGTCCGCAAAAAGCTGGAGGTCGAAGGGGAAGCGGTTATCCAAGAACTCGCAAGGCGGCTGTGATATTTCCATACATCGCATTAAACAACACATCCAAGAAAAGAACGTAAAACGGAATCACGATGGAAAGCACGCCAAGGCCGATGATGATATGCATCGGCACGCCGACAACGAAAATATTGAGCTGCGGCATCGTCCGCGCCAAGATGCCGAGTCCCACATTGGTCATCAGCACCGCGAACGTGACCGGAATAGAAATCTGCACGCCCGTCGTGAAAATGCCGACCGTGAATCTGGCGATGAGCTCCACCAGTGAGACGTCGGGAGAAAGCATCATCAGCGGCACGGAGCGGAAGCTCCCCACCAGCGCCGAGATCAGCGCATGATGACCGTTCGTCACGACGAAAACAATCAGTCCCAGATTATAAAGAAAACTTCCGATAAGCGGTATCTGCTGACCGGAAGTCGGGTCCATGACATTGACGATCGAAAATCCCACCTGCATATCCATCATCTTGCCCGCCATGTTGATCGCCGCAAATGAAACAAATGCCACGAAACCGATAAGCCAGCCGACAAAGAGCTCGCGGACTACCGCCACCGCGAAGCCGAGCACCGTCTCCGGCGCCGACGCAACCCCCATGCCGTCCACCAACGGAAAAATCGCGAAGGAAATCGCCACCGCCGCGCCGACGCGAATCGTCTGGGGCACGTTCATGCTCCCGAAAAAAGGCGCGACGATAAAAAGCCCCGACACCCTCGTTAACAGGAGGAGGAAAACAGCCGCATGATTTTGCATCAAATCGTAAAAATCCAACGCGCTTTCCCCGCTTTATCTCAGCCGATATACATCGGCAGATTCACAAAAATACTCGAAACATACTCCACCATGATGCGGAGCATCCACGGCCCGAAAATCAAGATCGCCACAAACACCGCGACAATCTTAGGGATAAAGGCAAGCGTCTGCTCCTGGATGGAAGTCGTCGTCTGAAAAACGCTGACCGCAAGACCCACGAGAAGGCCGAGCCCAAGCATCGGCGCTGCGACGAGAAGGACGACCATCAATGCCTGCTGGCCGATCTGGACGACCACATCGCCGGACATCGCCTTCACCCTCCCAAACAAGCCTACTTAAAGCTCACAATCAGCGACCGTATCAAGAGCTGCCAGCCGTCTACCATGACGAAAAGGAGGATCTTGAACGGCATGGAAATCATGACCGGCGGCAGCATCATCATACCCATGCCCATCAATGTGCTCGCTACGATCATGTCGATTACGATAAACGGAATATAAATCATGAAGCCGATCTGGAACGCCGTCTTCAGCTCGCTGATGACGTACGCCGGGATCAGCGTGAACGTCTTGACGTCGTCCTGCGTATCCGGCCGCTCGTCTCCCGCGAGATTCACGAAAAGCGCCAAATCCGCCTCGCGCGTCTGCTTGAACATAAATTCCCGCATCGGCGCGACCACGTTCTTCAGCGCTTCCTCCTGCGAAATCTGCCCCGCAAGGTACGGCTGCAAGCCCTGGTCGTTCGCAGCGCTCCAATACGGCCCCATAATGTACGCCGTCAGAAAGAGCGAAAGCGCGATAACCACCTGATTCGGCGGCACGTTCTGCGTAGACAGCGCGTTCCGCAAAAAACCGATAACCACGACGATACGGATAAACGCCGTCGTCATCAAAAGAATCGACGGCGCAATCGAAAGAATCGTCAACACCGCAAGGATCTGGAGCGTCACCGCGACGTCCTGCGGATTGTTCGCCGTGCCGATGTTGACGTTTAGATTCGGGATCAGCGGCGCCGCCCAGACGGTTTTGACCGTCAGCAAAAAAGAAAGCAGGGCCCCCAAGCAAATGAGAGTCCGCCGCTTATTCAACACACCTCACAACCCCTTCTCATCTGCGGTATCCTCCATCGCGAAAAAGCGAAGGTATCCGCTTCGCGAGCTGCTCCAAAGAACCCATCTGCGAAGAGAATATATCCATGCCGCCGGATACCGCCAAAGAGCTGCGATGCAGGCGCTCGATCTCCTCCGCGTCCGTAATTTCCCGAAGGAGCGTGATCGAATGCTCCGTCACGCCGAGCACAAATACCCTCTCCGCAAGCTCCGCGACGCAAATCGAACGATTCGGGCCAAGCGGAAGATGCGCGAGAAGATGCCCGCCGCTCGCTCCGGTCGACTGTGCGAACCGCCCCGCGATAAACCGCGACGCGAAATACGCCAGTACGAGCACGAAGACGAACACCGCCAGAAGGCTCAAGAGATAAGCCAGCGTCGACCACCAAGAAATTCCCGTCGGTCTCGGATCGGGCTCCGCATAGCCCGACAAATAGCCGCCCTCCGCCGCCAGCGCCAACGCGTCCGGCAGCAGCGCCGCAAAAAGCACGGCCGCCCAGAAAACCAGCGCCGACCGGGGGCAAAGCCGCGCCATCAGCCTACGGCTTTACGGACAGCCTCGAGCACACGATCCGCCTGGAACGGCTTAACGATGAAGTCGCGCGCGCCCGCCTGGATTGCCTCGATAACCATCGCCTGCTGGCCCATAGCGCTGCACATGACGATCTTCGCGTTCGCGTCGATCTTCTTGATCTCCTTGACCGCAGTAATGCCGTCCATTTCCGGCATCGTAATATCCATCGTCGTAAGATCCGGCTTCAGCTCCTGATACTTCTCGACAGCCTTCATGCCGTTCTCCGCTTCACCGACAACCTCGTAGCCGTTTTTGGAAAGGATATCCTTGACCATCATCCGCATGAATGCCGCGTCGTCAACAACCAAAACCCTGACTGCCATGTTGTTCATCTCTCCTCAATTTTTAATATTTAAACAAAGGACTATACCAACTCTTGTGTCTATTATATAAAAAACTTCCGTTTTGCACAAGAATTATTGCAATTTCGCCGCACGCTCCTCAGGGCTCACGATATCCGTGATACGAACGCCGAAATTCTCATCGATGACGACGACTTCGCCCTTTGCCAGGAACTTGCCGTTCACATGAATGTCAACCGGCTCTCCGGCGAGCTTGTCCAGCTCGACAATCGAGCCGTTCGTCAACTCCAGGATATCCTTGATGGACTTCCTCGTTCGTCCGAGCTCCACCGTCACCTGAAGCGGAACATCGAGAATCAATCCGATATTCGCATCGTTGACCTGGAGCGGCGTCGTCGCCAGCGGCGTAAATTGCGCCGCCTGCACCGGAACGCCTGCCGCTACGCGTGCCTGCTGTCCGTACATCGGCGGCGGAGCCGCCGGCATGGGAGCCGCCGCGGGCATCGGCGCTGCCGCCGGAGGCG
>JAEEGL016026936.1_pt1 | contig 11388 bp, 14 predicted proteins | sample 9134231 | NCBI WGS metagenome assembly JAEEGL01 (sample SAMN16246548, study PRJNA631951) | gut metagenome | biome: gut microbiome; feature: rumen; material: fiber-attached | host: Bos | place: Iran: Karaj | collected 2018-10
GCTCAGTATGCTAGCATCGAGATGGTTGCTAAGTACATGAAGAACCACAAGGACGCTAAGGTTAAGGTTCTTGGCTATGCTTCACCCGAGGGTAATGCAGAGTTGAACCAGAAGCTGTCTGAGAAGCGTGCTGAGGTTGTTAAGAACGCTCTGATCAAGAAGTACAAGATTGCTGCTGACCGCATCACTTGCGAGGGTCTAGGTGCAACTGACAAGCTCTCTTCTGAGAACGACTTCAACCGTGTAGCTATGTTCATCGACACTACGAAGTAATTGTAACACTTAGATAACAAAAATTCCCCACAGATTTGGTTCTGTGGGGATTTTTTTGTACCTTTGAGCCCATCAAAACAATGATTACTAACTTGCAACTAAAAATGAAGATAAAACTATTGTCTGTATTTTTGCTGTTCAGCCTGTTCGCTATAGGACAGGAAAGACGTGAGATTAATTTGAAAACGTGGGAGTTTTCACGGGACAACAGAATGTGGGTTCAGGTACAGATTCCTCACGACTGGGCTATTGGAGGACCTTTCGACAAGAAATGGGACTTGCAGCGTGTGGCTATCACACAAAATGGTGAGACTGAGGCTACGGAGAAGTCAGGACGTTCAGGAGCTTTACCTTGGATAGGCGAAGGCTGGTATCGTACGACGGTCGAGATTCCCCAGGGTTATGAGGCCGGAGAACTTGTATTTGATGGAGCTATGGCTGAGCCGCGGGTCACTATCAATGGGCAGGAGGCAGGCTATTGGGCTTATGGCTACAATGCTTTCCGGGTGGATGTGACCCCGTTTTTGAAGAAGCAGCCCACATCCGTCACCTCGGAACTGGATATTCACGTCCACCTGCAGAATTTGGAGGAGAGCAGCCGTTGGTATCCTGGGGCAGGATTGTATCGTCCTGTAAAATTGGTATTGACCCAGAAGACGCATATTGACGACTGGAGCATCTTTGCCCGTACCATGACTATTGGTAAGGACGAGGCTGTTGTCGAGGTGGAGGCTCGTGTGGTTAACCCCGTGAAGGGGGCTGCACAGTTTTTTTTGAAGGCTCCCGATGGCGTGATGATAGCCTCGAGTGGTGACACTCGCATTGAAGACGACGGAATGGTGTATGCCAAGTTCAAAATAAAGAATCCTAAGCTGTGGTCGCCTGAGACACCTTCTTTATATGAGTTGAAGGTGGATGTCTATAAGGAACATCATGAAGTGCTTGATAGTAAGACCATCAAGACCGGTATCCGTACCATCCGTGTGTCACGTGAGGGTGGCTTCCAATTGAATGGTCAGACACGAAAGATCAAAGGCGTCTGTCTGCATCATGACTTAGGTCCCTTGGGCGCTGCTATCAACAAGTCGGCCCTTATCCGCCAGATTCGTGCCTTGAAGGAAATGGGCTGTGACGCTATTCGCACGTCGCACAACATGCCTTCAACCATGCAGATGGAAATATGCGACTCCATGGGTATGATGGTCATGGCAGAGTCGTTCGATATGTGGATATATCCCAAGTGTAAGAATGGCTATGCGCGCTTCTTCAAGGAATGGGCCTTGAAAGACATGACCAATCTGGTGTTAAACCATCGTAACCACCCCTCTATAGTGATGTGGTCTATTGGAAATGAGATTCCGGAACAATGGAGCGAGGAAGGACGGCAGATCAGTATCCAGTTGCAGGGACTGTGTCATTCGTTAGACCCCACACGTCCTGTGACACAAGGCATGGATCGTGCTGAGGCCGCATTGAAGAGTGGATTTGCCCAAGCGATGGAAGTGCCGGGATTCAACTATCGCGTTCACAAGTACGAGAATAACATCCGTCAGTTGCCACAAGGTTTCCTGTTAGGTTCGGAAACAGCTTCTACTGTATCGTCGCGGGGTGTCTATAAGTATCCTGTCAAGGAGTCCGATTATTCGGAGTTTGCATCCTATTCGCCCAACTATAATCCCAACGCTATTCAAACAGCCGACGGGCAATGCTCGTCGTATGATGTAGAATGGTGTCCGTGGTCCAATCTGCCTGATGATGACTGGCGTTGTCAGGACGATTTCCCCTGGGTGATTGGCGAGTTTGTATGGACGGGCTACGACTATTTAGGCGAACCCACACCATACGACGAATACTGGCCTTCACGCTCCAGCTATTTTGGCATCTGCGACTTGGCAGGCCTGCCCAAGGATCGCTACTATCTGTATAAGAGCCATTGGAACAAGCAAGAGCATACAGTACACCTGTTGCCTCACTGGACTTGGCCAGACCGTAAGGGCAAGGTGACACCAGTCTACTGCTATACGGACGGAGTGGAGGGTGAACTCTTCGTCAATGGCAAGAGTCAGGGACGTGTTCGCAAGAACCCGGCAGAACGGCTTGACCGTTATCGCCTGCGCTGGAATGATGTGAAATATGAACCAGGAGAGGTCAAGGTCATTGTCTACGATGAACAAGGACGCAAGATAGGTGAGGATGTGCGCCGTACGGCAGGCAAACCTGTCGAGTTGGTAGCCCAGCCAGAGACCAATGAGTACAAGGCAGATGGCGAAGATTTGATCTATGTCCGCATCCATGTGAATGACAAGCAAGGAGTTGCCGTTCCCACTTGCCAGGATGCCCTGACATTCACCGTTGGTGGTGAGGCCCGTTTCGAGGCTGTCTGCAATGGTGATGCCACCTCGCTGGAATCGTTTAGGCAGCCTCGTATGAAACTCTTCAATGGCGAGCTGGTGGTTATCCTGCGACCCACCACAAAGGCAGGAAAGGTTACGTTAACGGTGAAAGACCAGAGAGGACGCCTGAAACCAGCGGTACTCCATCTGGAAACGAAATAATTTTTATTGACCGATGAAAAGAATCCTTGCATTTTTGATAGGTGTCTGTGTGGTGTCCGCTGTCCAGGCTCAGCAATCCTTCTGGTTGGGGGCCGACATCAGTGGTACCACCGAGTTGGAGGCTCTTGGCTGTCAATTGCGTAACACCCAGGGCGAACCCCGCGAGAATACAGCCTTGATGCGTGAGTTAGGGCTTAATGCCGTACGATTAAGGGTCTGGGTCAATCCTGTGGAGCATGGCGGTTTCTGCAACAAAGAGGATGTGGTGCGAATGGCCCTACGGGCAAAGAACTGGGGCATGGCTTTGATGATAGACTTCCATTATAGCGACTGGTGGGCAGACCCGGGTCACCAGATTATTCCAGCCCAATGGAAACAGATGACCTACAAGGAAATGAAGAAGGCACTTTATGACCATACTCACGACGTGCTGGCAGCCATTCGGAAGGCTGGGGTAGAGGTGCGTTGGGTACAGGTGGGCAACGAGACCACTCATGGCTTCCTCTGGCCTGTAGGACGTGCCGAGGACAATATGCAACAGTATGCTGCACTTACCGATGCAGGCTACCAGGCTGTCAAGTCCGTCTATCCCAAGGCAGAGGTCATTATCCATCTGGATGGAGGGTGCGACCCCAGGCGTTACGACTTTATCTTCGATGGCCTGATACGTTATAAAGCCCGTTTCGACATGATTGGCCTGAGTGTCTATCCCTATTGGGACATCAAGGGCAACCTCACCAAGTCATGGCAAGAAACCGTCGAGAAGTTCACCGCTAACATCAATCGCATGTGGCAGAAATACCACAAGCCCCTGATGGTGGTAGAGACAGGCGCCGAGGCCAAGAAGCCCGTTGAGGGCAAACAGATCATGGCAGCCATCATCGATGCGTCAAGAAACAAGACAAACGGCCATTGCAAAGGCGTCTTCTACTGGGCTCCCGAACTGGAGGGCCCGTATCCCTTAGGAGCCTTCCAGGACGGCAAGCCCACAGCCATCATGGAAGCCTTCACCGAAGCCTCGCGGTAGTTGTTATGCCTTGCAGGGTACTACCTTGCCTTCACGGCAAGTGCAAGAGAGGTCGTTCGAAGAAAAAGAGAGGACTCTCACGTCACGGTGGGAGCCCTCTCTCTTGTTAGTCAGTTGTTTTAAAAACTGTCATTTGTCATCTGTCATCTGTCTTTTTTTACCTTTTTATATTTGCCTCCTGGCAGGTCTTCAAGAAATCCGCGCGATTTCCACTGCGACAGCGTGTTCTTAATCTTCTTCTCGTCGTTACCCTTGCCCTCGGCAATATATACGCGCACCACTTCGTCAAAGGCAAACACGCCCTGCTCGTCGGTGTTAATCTTATCCAGCAGACTCTGTGGGCCGCGTGTAACCAGTTTGACACTCTCGGTAGCCTCGCGGATATCGTCTGCAAAGAGCTTGTATTTGAGGTACAAGTCCACTTGCATCGACCAGCGGCAATAGTATTCTATCTCGGGTTCCCAGACCATTCCGTTGGCAGCATAGATGAGACAGGCACGACGGAAGGCAGCTACCAGACTGCGGTGTGAGAGCGTATCGAGCACACGGTCCTGAGTCTTCGACGTGAACTCGTCAATCTCCTTTTTCAACTTCTCGGTCATTTTCTGAGCCTGTTTACACACGATGGTACCGGTGGCTTTTTTCAGATTCTCAATGAAGGGACGTATCGATTCGTCATACTTCTTGTCGTAGCTGCCGAAGACGGGTATGGGAGCACCTATCTCCACCGTCGGGATTCCACCTAAGACGAGTCGCGAAATAGGGCCTTCGCCGTGGATATAGCGGAAATACTTCTTGAGTTTGGGCTCTGTCGTATCAGCCACATAGTTCAGTCGCAGACAACCGTCGGCATTGACCGATTGCGCACCTACGCGGTCCTGTCCGAAGTCGTTATCCTCATCGTCCACGAGCTTCATCAGCGAGAACGAGTTAGAACGTCCTTTGGCACCCTCCAGACGGTCCCAGTCCTCCAGTTCGTTCAGCTTTAGGAAGAGGAAGCCATTCTGCGCATCCTCCATAGCCTGCCCCAGTCTTGGGCGCGTGATGTCGGGGAACAGCCAGCGAATATCCAGGTCTTCGGGGCGCTTGGGCTTCTCCTCGTCTGAACGGGCGCGGTTATACTTGTCGTTAAACTCCTTCAGACGGCGGCGGTCACGTTTCGATGTCTCCTTCACCTCTGCCAGGATGTGCTTGATGGGTAGCGTGATACATTCCTTACCGCCACCTTCCTTGGCTACCAGCAGACAATTCATGCGGAGCTCACGGGTACGACCGTCGATATAGACGAAGCTCAAGCCGCGCGGATAGATGGAGTAAGCCACGGGAATAACCTGTGCCACGGTACCCTTCAGCAGGTCGGGAGTCTGCGAGATGCTCGTCTCAACCAACTTGGGTAACTGTGAGGGTAATGGTGGCAGCTGTTCGCTGGCAAACACCTCGGACCACGACAGCGGTGTGAATTTCTTAACCTGCTTCTTCGTAGAAGCCTTCTTCTCAATGGCCTTTTTGGCCTTCTTTGTTTCTTTTGTCATACTCCTAATAATTTAAATGATTCTTACGATATTGCTTTGTAATAGCGCTGATGTCCACCCCAGCCTGTCGGGCCATGTGATAGAACGTGGCAATCGAGGTGCGCCCGTCGGCCTGATGCAGACACTGCTGCCACTTGCGTTCACAGTCTGCCTGACGATACTTCGTGCTATGGGCACACAACTGATGGTACAGGTCGCGCCCGTCGCTGCCAAGACCATTGGCAAGGGCAAACCCCAGACGCACATAGTCATCATACGACTCGGCAATGTTGGCATTGCGGGCTATCAACTCACGGGTGACCGCCGTGGCCAGCGCCAGCTCCTCCGATGGGGAGAGAGGCTGGCAAGGCGTAGGTTGCTGGCTTATGGCATCACGCTGGACGTTGTCCTGTTGGTTCAGCCAAGCCAGAGGGTCGAATACGGAAGTTTGCTGTGTATCCATTTTTTTAATTGTCATTTGTCATCTGTCAATTGTCAACACAGGATTCACATACACCTCAGGATCGTAGCAGAGGAAACAGGCGCGCGACTCGTTTCTGACCGACGAGTCAGCCTGCTTGGGGCTAAGGCGATAGAGGAACATCAGGTAGTTCCTGACCGCATCGAACCACTGGCGGTGAGTACATCTCGTGAGGTCAATCTCGATGAACCACTTCAGTCCGTCGCCTGAGGGAGAGCGGAATGCCATCAGCGTCTTGAAACGAGGATCGGCTATCAGCTTCTGCTTCAGTCCGTCCACATCCTCAATATGGTCAAGGTCCATACAGAGCACACTCGAATGCCTCACCAGCGAAGCATCAGTACAATAAGAGAACACACCCGCAGGCGTCACATAAGGGAAATTCGTCCCCTTGTACTGGCGGGCAGCTTCGTGGCCTATGATGGACCTCAGCAGCACTGTCTGAGGTTCCAGTTCCTTGCTCTTGACGATGGCAGCCACCTCTATCAGACCCAGCGTGGTCAACGGCACCTTGTTCGTAATCGGTCCGTTGAAAAACGACATTTCATAAATCTTTGCCATAACCTTACAGTTTTACGTTGTTAATCAGTTCCACAGCCTCGCGTAAAAGGGCTTCCTTCACGTCCAACCCCTCACGCTTAAATATCTTCAGCGTCAGCTGGTAGGCTTCGTCCCTCGTAGCCGAGATGCGCCCGTGAGCTGCCTTACGCAGCAGCGTAGAGTTAGCTCTGACGCGCGGCTTGTTAGGTACATAGTCGAACGTCGCATTGCGCATCAGCTGCAACTGACCGTTGGTCTTACTCCCCTGCTCCAGAACGGGCTTGAACTCATCGTCCGGCAGGAACTGAATGTTAGAAACTCGGCTGTTTTCATCAATGGTAACAACAGCCATACCGTTAATTGAAATTGTTTTATTTAACATATTATCTTTCGCCCTCATGTGAGAGGACTCAAGAATGGCAGAAAGAGTCGGTGTTAATGCCAATTAATGCCGACTGATAATTAATGCCGACTGGTAATTGGAGAAAAAGAAAGCCGCAAACACCCTTCTAAATAAAGGTATTTGCGGATAACCTATTTTTTATAAAATAAATGAAAATGCCGACTTTTAGGCAGACTCAAACATGCAAGTCTGTACTTAAACCATTGACTAAAGCATCCTTTGTGTCCATCTTCTCATCGTGTTCCTGCTGGAAGTCAAGATAATCTTGAAGAGATTCTTCATAGTTTACCTTAGGGTCGAGTATCCTGATGATTCTGTCAAGTTCATCATGCGTTTTGGGAGCCTTTCTTCCTTTGGTAAACTGTGTTAGAGTCAGGTCTATTATTACATAACTGTCATCTGTCTTATTGTCATTAGTGTGTTTCGACTTTTCTCTTAACTGGAAATGAGCACAGACTATATGCCACTTGGTATAACTATGCGGAGAAGAAATATAGCCCAGTTTCTCCAGTCTATTAATCAGATATTTCAATAATATAATTTCTTTTATCCATACAATTTTTTTACTCGTCGAGGTGTTCTGGAATATATCAACAAAAGTCTGTAGATCAGCTTTTCTATCAATATACTTGCCTTTTAGACTGTGAAAGAAAGCCTGTAATCGGGCATTTCTATCATCAAGAGTAGGAAGATAATCAAATGTTGCTACAATAGTCTTCAAATCTTTTGCTTTCCTACCACTTTTGCCTCGCGGAATTGCAACTTCTTTTTCGTTAAGTATGGACGAAATCTTGCCCGTCAACAACTCTTCGCTGGCTATATAGTCATTAATCCAGTCACTCAGTTCTGCAGCACATTGATCGAGACGATTTAAAAGTTCTTGTTCCTCGCCTAAATCGCACAGTTTATTCTTCTTCTCTATTACCATAGAGAGTATGCCATACCATTCATTGCAAAAACGAGAATGCCAGTGATGACCCAACGTCTCACGAACGATATAGAATACAGAAGTGACAACCAACATACGATCTTTTTCCGAAGCATCACTTTGCCACTGCCGACGGATATTGATAACCAGATTAGTCCACAGGTCTTCCACGATTTCCTGTGTAGGATGGTCTTCTTTTAAAAGACTGTCAAACACCTCTGCAACTACACAAAAGATATCCTCTGCTTCGACCATTAGACCATCCATCAAAGCAATACGAGGCGTAAATGCCACATGACAAGCCTTCAACAGTGGATGTTCAGGCAGTGATTGTCTTAATCTTCGAACCTTTTCTTGCGGTAAAGTTTTCCACATCTTCATAGTCTTTTGTTAATTCAACAGCTTGGTCCAACCAATATTCTACATCATATTCGTTCATCAGATTTTTTGTTTTTATCTGGAATTTCACCAGATAACTATCTGAATCCATAGGTAATTCTGCCCGTACACTTTTTCCACAGGTGTATGATATTCCATCGTCAAAAGTTAGTTTTAGACCGAAATTCTTGTTGTTAATATCGCTGGTAATGAGTGTTACAATATTCTCAATGTCATGTTTGCGTCTATCGATTATGAGGTCACCTACAGGGTCGTTGATGGTTATCTCGCCACTCTTCCCTCCCCATAATTCTTTCAATAAGCGTTTCATATAGGGTGACCGATTGATACACGCTTCCATCTGCGGATCAATTTTTCCTTTGTCGAAATATATCGTCATCTTTTTTACTGCTCGTTTATCCGTTTTAATACGTTTCTTCGAGTAGTTCCAGAACTCCTGTGTTTGCATCTTTGACTTTACCTCAACAGCCAACCCTATTGACAAAGATTCCAGATTCAGATTGATACTCTCCTGCAATAAGGTTCTTACCGTGTCAGTACTCCGCCAAGCATCGCTGTCAACTTGAATAGCTATCATATTCCTATTAGGACGAAAATCCAGCAGTATATAGCAATTGGGAAACGACGGAACATCTCGTTTATCAATACGCGCTACTTGATCAGGAGCTTGCCGTGTCTTTTGGTAAATCGGAACTTTCTTTTCGTTTTCCAATCGCAACAACACTACATGGTTATCATGAGCCAACACCGTACAAGGATAGTGCTCTGCCCCATCACGCCCATTTTTCTGAACCCTAAACTCTGCCCTGGTTTCTCCAAAGAGTCTCTCTAAAATACTCTGAGCATTCTTTATATCGACACTCGAATTCTGATTTTCATGAGTCCAGTCCGCTTCCATCGCAACTTTTCTCGGTTCGTAAGTATATATTGCATATTTGTCCATAGACTTTAATAGATTAGTATTAAGTAATAAAAATACATAAGCAACCAACGTGCCAAAATCAGTTGTCGTCAAACGACTGACATGTTGGCAGACCTATATAAAAATAAATTGCTCGCAACACATGAGTCGCGAGCAATATTCGAAATGATTCAAATTTGAATATGAATCATTTAATGCAACCTTTATTGTGACAAACTACTTCTTCTCTCTTTCTTTTTTTATTCTTTTGAAATCATCAGGCAATAATAACTTATAATTAGTAAAAGCTTCATCATCACTCTTGACTTTCTTTCTCATAATATAAGTACGGACATTGTTTACAATCACCATGTCAACATAATCCCATCCGTCTTTCGCAAAAATATTTATCAAATGCATAGGGGTATTTGCAATGATTCCATCATCATTCTTGTCACATAAGAAATAATCCTGTTTAGAGTCATTGAATTCTACACGACATCTCATGTCACTCCCCCATCCATAATCACCATAAATCCTACAATAGCACCAATAAGAGCCATCTGAACTTTGAGCAAACATTGTTACATTCATCATGCATAGTAATGCACATAAAGCAAATTTCTTCATACCCTAATTGTTTTAAGTTTAAAAATCTGCCACAAAGATAGGAAATATATCTGATTCAACCATGATTTACGGTGAATAATATTCAAAATTGTTATGAAAATGAATGTTTTTTGGAATTATCGTTCACAAAGCCAACCGTATCTATTGTCATTACCGAACCCTTGCTGTCAATCTTGCAGGATTCTGGCGTCTGTCCCAAATGTCGACAATCCAAATGGTTGTCTTGGTGACGTGATAGATAAAATAGTAGTTCTTGTTGATAGAGATGGAACGATAAATACGCTTACGGTCAGACAACAACGTTTCTGGGTGACCAATCTTAGGATATTTCAGCAATGTGGCTCCACGTTCACGAACACGCTCGACAAACAGATTTGCTGACCTTGTTCCTGCAAACTCGGCAAAGACAGATACAATTCTCAATAATTCCTCGCGAGCCTGTTTAGTGAATTGTATTTGCATATCGGTTTACAATTGTCTGAGCATCCAGCATTACCTGGTCCCACGAGAAACCATTGTCATGATCCATCTCCTGCTCAGCCTGGTCGATACGAGCATTCATCTCATCGATATTGGCTGGGCCCACAAGCGGCATTCCTGGCCATTTGTCAATATCGTAGCCTGGGGTAGACACATCGTCACGAACAGCAGTACCAACTGGTTCTGCAGCCATTCCTGCGTTTTCTGATTCGTTAATAAGAGACTTCTTTTCTTCGTCCTTCATAACAATTTCGTTTCTTCGTTTGCAAAGATAATGATTAATTCCTGAACGGCAAAGAAATGGCTGAAATATTTGCTTTTCTCGCTTTTTTTTCGTATCTTTGCCGTAGCAACAGAGATGCTAATAACCCTAATAATTCACCTTAAAAAACACACGATTATGAACAAAACATGGAAAACAATTCTGAAGATTCTCGGGTACGTCATCAGTTTCCTGCTGACAAAGGACAAAGGTCAGAAGACTAAAAAGCAATTCGTGTAATTTGAGCAATTCGTGTTCAAAAATCATGGAAAACACGCGATTCAAAATCTCTCAGTATGCCTGTGCGGTGTTGCTCATCATGAGCAGCATCGCGCTGGTAGCCTACCAGGTGGTCAGCATCGAGGACGTGGCTGCCGGACTGCTCTATTATGTCGCGCAGTCGTTCCTCCTGGCAGGCTCTATCTTCGGACTCGACCAGTACATCAAAATCATTAAACGCAACGAACATGGAAAACACAAGACTCAGTAAACACTTTCAGTTGGACGAATTCATCAACGTGGGCAAATACCCGGACAATAAACCCACCATGCAGCACGTGGCGAACATGGTCTATGGCTGCGTGATGCTCTTGGAGCCTGCCCGAGAAATAGCCGGTCCCATCCTTATTAACTCCGGCTTCCGCAACCCTCGAGTCAATGCCCTCGTGGGTGGTGTCCGTAACTCGCAACACCTTCTCGGCCAGGCTGCTGACATCCGCCCTCGCGACCCTCAGCAGTTCCAGCGCCTCGTCGACTTTCTCAAAGCTCACCAACTCACCGACCAACTACTCACCGGCAATGGCTGGCTCCACATATCGTGGAGCCCCTTCGGCATCCCTAGGCATTACGTCCGCATCGGGTACTACAAGTGATCTATATTGCTCTGCTTTAGGGTATATAGCAATAAAAATAATTAAAAAATGGCCCAACTCACGCAAAAATATTTGCTCGAGTCAATACTATTTAGTATATTTGCGGCATATTTAAGTAATACTGAC
>JAEEGL016528120.1_pt1 | contig 11388 bp, 12 predicted proteins | sample 9134231 | NCBI WGS metagenome assembly JAEEGL01 (sample SAMN16246548, study PRJNA631951) | gut metagenome | biome: gut microbiome; feature: rumen; material: fiber-attached | host: Bos | place: Iran: Karaj | collected 2018-10
AAGCGAAAGAAATGGCTGCCAAACGCAAAGCCTTCAAAGTCGATCCTAATAAACCGCATACAGGCAACGCTGTAGACATCGAAGAGATGATGAAATAATCAAAACAAACTAAGCAATATCTCATAAGGGGTATTGCTTTTTGTTGAATGAAATGTTCTATATTGACAATAGAATTAGATACTGTTTAACTGCTACACCCGGTTCGTATAATTTATTTACAGTCTGTATCATGTTTCCCTAAAAGGTTCTGTATAATTCAAAAGAAAGCAATCAGATGCATAAAAAAGAGCTGTAACTCCATGTGATTCACATTGCGGATTTCGTTACAGCTCTTACTTTACTGTTTAGCAATCTACCATATGTTTATTTAATCGCATTATCTTTTAAACCTATGATTATTTAGATCGCTTTATTTTTCAATGAATTATTGCCACCATTCAGTTCCGTTTGCAGTTCTTTTCAGGAATTCCTCCAGAATTTCCATGAATTTCATATTTCCTATTCTGTTACCGTTATAAATGTTGTAATTGTTATGCTCATCATCATATGCATATACAGTCAGTTCATGTGTATAACCCAGATCCTTCATAACTTTATCAAATCCATCTTTAAAAAAGAATACACCGCTTTTTTCAAGTGTTTTTGCTTCATTTTCAAAGCCATATTTTCTAAACAGGGCAATTATTTTATCAATTTCCTCTTTTGTTCCACCACTGACGTTAGCAAGATCGTTATCTTTAACAATATTGTTGTTTTCCATGTTATTATTCTCCTTCCGTATTAATTTTATAACATTTCATAATTTATACGTAGCAGGATGGATAAGTGTCAACAGTTTAAAGGAAATAAAAAACGATTATAAGAGAATAGGCACAAACCTGCCTGATTAATGTTAAAATAACAACGAGAAAGAGGAATACAAAATGTTTAAGGCTATTTTCAGAAAAATCAAGAACAGGTTCTATATGTTTGTGCATCGCAAGAAAAACAATGAAGCCAAACAGAAAGAGACAGCCAAAAAAGAAGACTGATTCTGTTTTGCTTCAGTAGTTAGCTGCTTACGAATTGCCCTGCAAACTATGGACAGTTTTATAAAAAACAGCACTAATGACTATCAAGGTATGAACCGTGTATTTCACAGGGATCATACCTTTTAGTTTTGCTTAAATTCTTCATCGGCCATAAATAAGCGTTTAGATAAAGATATTCGCTCTTGCGTGACCAGAGCTACGAGATTGTATTGTAAATTCCAAGCCCTCTGATTAAGAGCCAATTGAGAATAACAAATATAATGCAATATTTATCAGCGGTTTTGAAGATTGTTGATTTTCATGCGACCATTTTACGACTGCTTGAAGATAGATTTAACTCTGTTGCTTTGTGCTTAATTATTTGTGAATTTCGTTCTATTTTTCTTTCCGGTTCAGCATATATAAAAAGCTCTGATTGCTCAGAGCTTAAGATACATGGTTCTGCTGACTTGCGCTGTTTTGATTGTCCCGCAGTTACATATTCAAATAAGGGAATATGCCAGGAATAAACTCCTGAAGCCTGTTCGCAATTCATACAACTGTTTTATTTTTGTTCTTCCCGATCGATCGGCTGTATCGTATATAATTACAAGTAAGAACAGGAGGCTGATACTCTCTATCTGGAGAAGCAGATCCTCCAAAAAAACTATGTGAAGTTCTGATGGACTTCTTATTTCGGGAGATAGAGGATTATGAAAAAAGAAGAAAAAAGAAACATGCTTGATGAAAACCAGCTTGAAAAAGTCAGTGGAGGCGGTATGTTTGATTCAGATGAACTGGACGCGTTTCTTAGAAAAGCTGGCTGCACAGTAAAAGAAGGCTTTTTCAGTAATGACTATTACTTTCATGGTGAACTGATGGATGTCGAAGATATGGAACTGGCTGTGTTCTACTATAACCATACTGGTCAGCAACTGCCGACGATCGATGAAATGTGGCGCTGGTACGAAACAACTGGCAAATATATTCGTTAGTCAGCATTATCGTATACAATAAAGCTTAAGTCCGGAATGGCAGCTGATTAAACACAAATAGGATAACATAACGCCTAGAAACCTGATTAGTTAAAAAACACAGGCTCTATTTATTCTATAGAGTGAAAAAGAAAGTAATCAAAAACACTAAAAAGCCTTTAAACAAAGGCTTTTTTCAGTCAATTGTGATTCCCTTGGGGTTTCAACCCCAGATCCTCTGATTAAGAGACGGATGGGGATAATTCAAATAGCAAAGTATTTGTAGGCACTTTTATAATCGAGTGCCTTTTTCATACGACAGATTTGCGACAGCAATGATTGGAAATTCTGCTTGCAGCAGACGGTTATGATTAGGCAAATGAATGAATCTTTGATCAGATTTGCTTGCAAAAAATCGTGCATATACAAAAAATAGGAGATCGATAATAATTTTATAGTAGAATTCGGCTATAATGGAGTTATAATCCATTTTGGACGAAAGGAGACTGATCATGTATCTTCATAGATCAATAGAAAGTGTTTTAGTAAAAGCGATCAATCAGACGAAAGTCGTGCTGGTGACCGGCGCCAGACAGACAGGTAAGACAACAGTTATTCGAAATGTTTTTTCTGATTTCAATTACATTACTCTTGATGATGAAAATATGCTGATTCTGGCAAAAACAGATCCACCTCTTTTCTTCAAAGATCAGGAATACCCTTTGATTATTGATGAAGTTCAATATGCGGAAGAACTGTTCCGGACGATCAAACTTATTGTTGACCGGGATCCGAAAAGAGGACAGATGATCCTCACTGGTTCGCAAACCCACAGGCTGATGGAAGCTGCTTCATCAATGCTGGTTGGCAGAATGAGCATCCTGGAAATGAGTTCTCTGTCTATGCGTGAATTCTTCAAAATTGAATACAACAAGCCTTTTATGCCGACAGAAGGGTATATAAAGGAACGCAGAAAACATCTGGTGAAATATGATGATCTATGGAAGAGAATCCATAGAGGATCGATGCCGGAACTGTTAGACGAAGAAAGAGACTGGGAATGGTTCTACCGTGACTATATCCGTACTTACCTGGAAAGAGACATCCGAAAGATCATCAATCTGAAAGATGAACTAAAGTTCAGATCTTTCCTGGTATCACTAGCAGCAAGATCCGGACAGATCATCGTCTATGAAGACATTGCAAGTGATGTCGGTGTTGACATCAAAACGGTGCAGAACTGGCTTTCTATTGTTGAAGCAAGCGGTATTGTCAAGCTGATCCATACATACAAAAATAATGTCATAAAGCGGATGATCAAGTCGCCAAAGCTGTATTTTATGGATACGGGTCTGATGTGCTATCTGGTAGGCTGGAAAACCTATGCTCAAGCCAGAAACGGTGCAATGTCCGGAAGCATCTTTGAAACGTTTGTGGTAAGTGAGATCATCAAAAGTTATTGCAACGCCGGAAAGGTGATCAAAGATACTCTTTTCTATTACAGGGATAAGGATAAAAAAGAGATTGATCTGCTGATCCTTGAAGACAGCATCATCCATCCAATCGAAATCAAATCTTCTGCATCAGTCAATAATAACATGATTAAGAATTTCTCTGTATTAAGAAATAACAAAGAGATTTCTGCAGGAAGAGGGGCAGTCATCTGTCTGAGCGAGAACATCGTTCCGATCACGGAAGATGTGGATGCATTACCGATCGAATATATTTAAAAATAAAAAAAAGTCCTTTCGGACTTATTGAAATCAATGGTGATTCCCTGGGGGCTCGAACCCCAGACCCTTTGATTAAGAGACAGTTATAAAACAATATCATAATGCAATATTTATAGGCACTTTTAGTATCGGGTGCCTTTTTCATACGACAGATTTACGTGTATTGAAATTTTATTTCTAATGAACAGTTTTTCTATATTTATTAAAAATGTTCAATAGTAATGAATAAAATCATTGTTTATAGAAGAAAAGTTCAGTAAAATGATACTGTAAGGTTAAGAAAATGATAAAAAGAGAAAACTACTTAAAAAAGATCAGAGGTTTCTATGAGTCAAATCTGATCAAAATCATTACAGGAATCAGAAGATGTGGCAAGTCTGTTATATTGCAACAGATCATGGAAGAGATCAACGAGAGAACAGATAATGTGATCTATCTGAATTTCGAAGCATTATCAGTCAGAAGCACTATCAGAAATGCGAATGATCTTATTGCTTATGTGGATGAAAACAGAAAACAAGGGAAAGCATATCTGTTTTTTGATGAGATACAGGTCTTAAATGGTTGGCAAGATGCGTGCCGTTCCTTAAGACTGGAGAATAATTCTATTTTTATTACAGGTTCCAATTCCAAACTTTTATCAAAAGAATTTACTAAAGAATTGTCCGGAAGATATGTTTCTTTCAAAATCACGCCTTTTGTATACAAGGAAATCGTTGAATATGCAAAGCAACTTAACAAGGAAGTAAGTATTATAGATTATATAATTTGGGGAGGCTTTCCAAATCGTTTTGAGTTTAGTGATACTGAACAGACAAAAACATATCTCAATGATCTTGTCGATACGATCGTTATAAACGATCTGATCAACCGATACAACATCAGGAAGAGTGAACTTTTTGCTGATATTGTCAGATATATTCTTATTTCAAACGCCAGAATCTTTTCGGCACGATCAATCCACAAATACATTAACGATAACTATGGTTCTTGTTCATTAAACACAATCATCAAATACATAGATTATCTGAAAGAAGCTTATGTTATCGATGAAATTAAGCAATACTCAACGAAAGCAAAGAAAGAACTTGAATTTTATAAGAAGTTATACAACGAAGATGTAGGATTGAACTCAATCATGGTCATGGGGAATAGATATGATCTTTCTCATAATCTAGAAAATATCGTGTTCAACGAGCTTAAGTACCGTAACTATGATCTGAAAGTCTTTGACAACAATGGTAAAGAAATAGATTTCATCGCTGAAAAGAAAGGGAAAATATATTATGTTCAAGTTGCTTTGTCTGTTGCAGAAGAAAAAGCTTATGAACGGGAATTTGGTGCTTTTGCCAGGATAGATAATAGACACCAGAAAGTCATAATCACCAATGATGAATCCGATTATTCAACCAGCACTGTAAGGCATATCAGACTTAAGAGCTTTCTAAATGCTGAAGATGCGCTTATTTCTGATTAAAAATCTACGTATTTTTTCTTGCTGATACACATTTTTTATTTGGCACATATAAAACAAAAAAAGTGCTTTCGCACTTATTGAAATCAATGGTGATTCCTTAGGAATTCGAACCCTAGACCCTCTGATTAAGAGTCCGCGGGGAATAATTCAAACAACATAGTATTCATAGGTACTTTTGGCATCAGGTGCCTTTTTCATACGACAGATTTACGACAAAATACATTTAGATTGAAAATATAATAAATCGGAAAATACTGGTTTATACCAATATATTTCTATGATTATTGAAGATTTTACCATCTTTCGATATAATTTAATCGGAAAATGATGGATTTTGCCATAGAAAAACGATTAAAATGATTCAAAGAAGCAAATATCTAGATCAACTGATCAACAAGAAAGAAAACGGAAAGATAAAAATAGTTACCGGATTGAGAAGATGTGGCAAATCGGTTCTTTTAAATGATATTTTTTATGATCATCTGAGACAAGAAGGAGTTGGTGAAGATCATATCATCAGGCTTTCTTTGGAAGATGCAGAAAACGCAAAGTATCGAAATCCGCTGAAACTTGATGAACGTGTCAAATCTCTGATCAGGGATAAGGATATGTATTATGTGATCCTGGATGAAATACAGGAGGTCGTTTCAATCAGAAATCCGTGGATCGATGATCCCGAGGTAACGGATCGGATCGGTTTCACGGATGTTCTTTTAAGCCTGATGAAAATCAAGAACATCGACCTTTATGTTACCGGAAGCAACTCCAAGATGCTATCAAGTGATATCGTTACAGAGTTTAGAGATCGCGGAGATGAGATCCGCATGTGGCCTCTTTCATTTAAAGAATTCTGTACTGCTTTTTCGGGAGAAAAAGAAGATGCATGGCGGGAATACTATACATACGGAGGATTACCCAGAATAACAGAATTAACAACGCACGAAGAGAAAAGCAATTATCTGAAGGATCTTTTCCGGAATACTTATCTGAAGGATGTGATGGAAAGGCATGATATCAGAAAGTAGCAGGAAGAACTTGATGATCTGTTGAATATCGTTGCTTCTTCTGTGGGATCTTTGTCCAATCCCAGCAGACTATCCAGTTTCTTTGATACTCTGAAACACAAGAAGATCGATTCGGAAACGGTAAAGCTTTATCTGTCATATTTCGAAGAAGCTTTTCTGATCAATGAGGCTGTTCGTTATGACATCAAAGGACAAAAGTATATGGATACACCTTTGAAGTATTATTTCACTGACGTCGGATTAAGAAACGCATGGCTGAATTTTCGACAGAATGAAGAAAATCATATTATGGAGAACATCATTTATAACGAACTGCTTATGAGAGGATATACGGTGGATGTCGGAATGGTGGAATACAGACATGCAGGCAAAGATGGGAAAAGAGTTTCTTCACAGCTGGAAATCGATTTCATAGCTTCTTCTTCAGCCAATACATACTATATTCAGTCCGCATTGAACGTAGATACGGATGAAAAAATGGAACAGGAAATGAAATCTTTGATAAAAGTAAAAGATTCATTTACAAAGATGGTCGTATTGAAAGATCACATTATGCCTTACAGGGATAAGAATGGGATCCTTTTTATCGGAGTCAGAGATTTTTTGTTAGATGATCATTATATGAATGGATAAGTCGATGTTCCGAATAACAAAAAGTGCTCTCGCACTTATTGATCTCAATGGTGATTCCCTGGGGATTGCAACCCTGGATCCTCTGATTAAGTGCCAGAAGGGGATAATATAAATAACTTATTGTTTATGGGCACTTTTTGAAACAAGTGCCTTTTTCATGCGACAGATTTACGACTGAATCCAACAATATAACAATGTATAGGTTGTTATAAACGATCCAGTTATTTGCTTTTAGCGCGTATATAAGAGTATGACATGTGCGTGAAAGAAAATCGTTTACTTAACAGAAATAACATGAATATAATTCAAGATTGATGGTATAATGATAATGAACTTGAATTATATTCAAAAGAAAGAAAGGAAAATGAATGAGAAGATAGATTTAATGTAATTCGGCTATAAAACTAACTGCCGAAATTAATTGAAATATCATTCTTCATTTTATATATTATAGGCAGAGGGATTCATATGAATACATTTGCCGAAAACAAAAAATTTTACACAATCAGTGAGCTGAAAGATATGGGATATTCTTATTACAGAATTAGGAAGATTGAAGAGAACGGCACATTCAAACGGGTGAATCGGAATACATTTGAAAATCTCGCTTATAAAGGTGATGAAAATGATTTCTTCAGTGCGGAGGCCTTTGTGCCAAATGGGGTTATCTGCCTGATGAGTGCAGCCCGCTATTATGAACTTACTGATTTTTTGCCGGATACCGTGGATGTCGCTATTGAAAGAAAGAAAAAAGTCAGTACTCTTCCGGAATGGCCAAAGATCAGGATCTTCTATTTTGATCAATCCCGGATGGATCTGGGCGTAACTGAGGTACAAGACGGCGATAACTGTTTCCATATCTTTGATATTGAGAAAACTGTAGTCGATATTGTTTATTATAGGAACAAGATCGGAATAGAAGAGACCTCTGAAGTACTTAGAAAATACCTGAAACGCAGGGACAGACAGATCGACAGACTTTATGCTTATGCAAAGGTTCTGCGATGCGAGAAGATCATCAGAACATATTTGGAGGTACTTTTGTAATGAATGCCGATTCAGTGAAAGACAGGCTAAAAAACTATGCAGTTAAAAATGGCTGCACTTTTCAGGAGGCTCTTACATATTATGGGCTGGAGAGAACGATTTACCGTATTTCGATGTCCAAATATGCGGACCATTTTGTTTTGAAGGGCGGCATATTCCTATATGCGGTATTCGATCGCAATTATGAACGGGCAACAACAGATGTGGATTTGCTTGCAAGACGTATATCCAATAGCAGAGATGAGATGAAAAGCATATTCCGGGATATTCTTTCTCAAAACTATGATGATGCAGTTTTATTTGATGCAGATTCCATCACTGTGGAAAACATCACTGAGTTTAAAGAATACCACGGTCTTCATATTTCAGCAGTATGTTATCTTGATCGTACAAGGATTCCGATCAGTATTGATATCGGATTCGGTGATGTGATTTATCCCGACACAGTAAAAATGGATTTCCCCGTTATACTTGATATGGATCCTCCAAGAATAAACGTCTATTCATTGGAATCATCCATTGCGGAGAAGGTGGAAGCTATCATACACAACGGATATCTTAACAGCAGGTATAAGGATTTTTATGATATCTATGTCCTTTCACAGAAATATGAGTTTTCTTACGAAACGCTTAGAAGAGCTGTCAAAGAGACCTTTGAGAACAGAAAAACACAAATGACGATGGATTCTGCGGTTTTCAGTGATGAATTTCTGAATGATCAATTGCATAAGGCGAGATGGAGTTCGTTTCTGAAAAAGAAGAAGGTACTTATTCAAGCATCCATGTCAGATGTGTTGGACCGGATAAAAGCATTTGTGTATCCGTTGTTTGAAGAAACTGCAAAAATAAAATGGAATCCTAAAAAAGGTGTTTGGGAATAATGACGTTCATAACGTTTTGAGAACCTTACTTCAAACTATGATCATATAAAGCTAAGTGAAGATTTTTCTTCTCCATTAAATTCATTTGAATAAACACAGGAAAAGGGGCTATCAGATCAATGAGCACGTATTATAACTATTATCTTGAAAGAAAAGAAGCAGATGGCAAATGGTCAGCTGTACTACCTGAAGAAACAGATCCATATACTTTGAAATTAAGCTTCTATTATACGTCCGGGATCGGACAAGTTTTTTTTGATGAATACAGCGGCTGGCAGATCGGTTTTGAATACTGCAGCGAAGAGTATAAGAAAGAGTATCAGAAGCAGTATGAAAATGAAAGCGATCCTTTCAGGAACTATTATTATCCATATGAAATGGATCTCGAAAGGATCATAATGGACTACAACAATCAGCTCCATGAATATGCCGGGATCATCTCAAGAAATTCCTACAAGCGGCTGCAGTCTGATCCCGAATACGATCCCAAGATCATTGATGAAGAAACGTATGCGGCCTTTAAAGATGATGTAAAGGAAAATTATCTTTATCATGAATGGGATACGATCTATGACAGCTGCTATTATCTTTATCAGATCGTGCCGTTGATCAATGATCTGATCAGAAAGAACGATCTGGATTATCAGGGTGTCAGATTGCTTTGTACAGTTGGTTGAGCAAAGTGCTTTTGAGTCAGAAGAAAGAACAGGGTACTTTGATGAGGCATCGTTCTTTATGAAAGAAAAAAGTGCTTTCGCACTTATTGATCTCAATGGTGATTCCCTGGGGGCTCGAACCCCAGACCCTCTGATTAAGAGTCAGATGGGGGATAATTCAAATAACATATATTCATAGGCACTTTTGGAATCAAGTGCCTTTTTCATACGACAGATTTACGACAGAACCAATAAATAATGACACTCCAGCTCATATCGTAATGCATCTAATTATTTACATTTCACGCGTATATAATGATATAATATGTGTGTGAAAGATAAAATTGAGAATAAACTGGATGAAATCGCAGAGCGGTCAAATGGCATAATAACTGCCGAGGTACTTGCTGGGAATGGATTCAGCAAATATTTCATCAGAAAACTTGAGAAGAACGGAAGCATATATAAATATCATCACGGCATATATCTGGCTGACGGTTTTCTTCCGGATGATTATTACCTGTTTCAGAATATTTATAAGGATACTGTGTTTTCCTTTGGAACAGCAATGTATCTTCATGGATTCAGTAAGAGAACTCCAGAAGCGTTTGATATTACTGTCTATTCAGGTTATGGAACAAGAGATTTTGATTACCCTGTCAATGTTCATTATGTCAAAAAGGAATTCCTGAATCTAGGAAAAACTGCGGTCACAACATCCTATGGCAATAGTGTTTGTTGCTATGATCTTGAAAGGATCTTTTGTGATCTTTGCCGTTTTACTGATACAGGTGTTGACAAAGAGGAATCAAACGGTTTTATGAAGAAAGTCATTGCGGATGGTCTGATCGATCCCGGCAGGCTGTTTGATTATGCCGAAAAACTCAATTGTACGAAAAAGGTGAGGAATGTCACGGAGGTGCTCATATGAAAACAGTCAATGTTCAATCTCTTTCTGACAAAGCGAAAAAATACGCGAGAAATAAAAATTGTACACCTCAACAGGCAATGCAATATTTTGCGTTTGAGCGATTTCTAGAAAGGCTGTCTGTTTCCGGATACAGAGATAATTTCATCCTGAAAGGCGGTTTGCTTCTGTCGTCGATCATGGGTATTGATCTGCGGACAACGATGGATATCGATGCGAACATTACCGGAATGGATTTTGGGCAGGATGAGATCACTAAAATGATCTCTGAGATAATAAAGATCGATCTGCATGATAATGTAACTTATGAGTTAAATGCCATTGATTCGATAAAAGAAGACAGCGAGTATGGCGGATACAGTATCAGTCTAACGACAAAATTCTTTAACGTACGGATTCCGTTACATCTGGATATTTCAACCGGCGATATCATAACGCCTTCTGCAGTTGATTATAAATATAAGACAGTTTTTGATGAAGGAATGATCGATCTTCTCAGTTATAATTATGAGACCATTGTGGCTGAAAAACTTCAGACTGTACTTAAAAGAAATGTTCTAAACAGCAGGATGAAGGATCTGTACGATCTATATTTCTTTATGAAATATAAGAAGGATGATCTTGACAGAGGAGTTTTTAAAAATGCTGTAGAGAATACTTTCGATCATCGCGATTCTTTAAATGAATTGAATGCTTTAACTGAAATACTCGAGAGAATAAGGGCTGATGAGACCCAACAGAAGTTCTGGGAAAACTACCGACACAGATTTTCATACGCGAAAGATATTTCTCTGGATGAAATCATCAATGAGATAAGTGCAATAAAGAATATGATCGTATAGACCTTGCAACGATGATTCTGTGCCTTTAGAAGAAGCAGGCTTTACATAAAGGACTGCTTTTAAATTGGAACCCGATCCATCGGAAAGAATCATATAAAGAATATGAAAAAAAGTGCTTTCGCACTTATTGAAATCAATGGTGATTCCCTAGGGATTCGAACCCTAGACCCTCTGATTAAGAG
>JAEEGL017043693.1_pt1 | contig 11388 bp, 6 predicted proteins | sample 9134231 | NCBI WGS metagenome assembly JAEEGL01 (sample SAMN16246548, study PRJNA631951) | gut metagenome | biome: gut microbiome; feature: rumen; material: fiber-attached | host: Bos | place: Iran: Karaj | collected 2018-10
ACCTCCTGACTCACGCGAATGTTCTTAATGCTGTTTTTTCTCATTTTCTCGGTACCTCTACCATCTGATAAAGCTCGATCTGGTCACCTTCGAGAAGATCGCTGAATTTCTCGAATACAAGACCGCACTCATATCCTGCATTGACTTCCTTGACATCGTCCTTGAAACGCTTGAGGGAAGCAAGGTTGCCATCGAAGATCTGATCCTTGCCACGTGTGATACGTGCCTTGCATCCGCGGATGATCTTACCGTCAAGCACAAAGGAACCTGCGATGGTGCCGACGCCCGAAGCCTTGAAGGTCTGGCGTACTTCCGCATGGGCGATGACCTGCTCCTCGAATATGGGATCGAGCATGCCCTTCATAGCGGACTCCACATCGTCGATAGCATCGTAGATGACGCTGTAGTTTCTGAGATCGATCTTTTCTCTGTCGCAGATATCCTTGGCTGTATTGTCTGCCTTTACGTTAAATGCGATGATGATGGCATTGGATGCTCCCGCCAGCGTAGCATCGGATTCGTTTACGGCACCTACGCCGCTGTGAATGATACGTACCGCAACTTCCTCGTTGCTGAGCTTAAGAAGCGACTGCTTGATCGCTTCAACGGAGCCCTGAACGTCCGCCTTAACGATAACGTTGAGTTCCTTGATGTTACCGGCCTGGATCTGTGAGAACAGACCGTCGAGAGAAAGCTTAGCCTTTGTCTCAGCAATGAGCTTCTCCTTATTCTGTGCAATATATGCGTTGGCGATAGCCTTGGCTTCTTTTTCGCTTGCGGTTGCAACAACCACTTCGCCGGCATCGGGAACGGAGTTAAGACCCAGGATCTCAACGGGCATGGAAGGTGTTGCTGCCTTAACCTTTTCGTGCTTGTCGTTGATGAGTGCACGTACCTTACCCATCGAAGAACCGATAACAACGTTATCTCCGACTTTAAGTGTACCCTTCTGGACAAGGATGGTGGCAACGGGACCGCGTCCCTTGTCGAGCTGTGCCTCTACAACGATACCACGTGCCTGACGATCGGGATTTGCCTTAAGTTCAAGGACATCCGATGTAAGGATGATCATTTCAAGAAGCTGTTCGATACCTTCGTGAGTCTTAGCCGAAACGGGAACGAAGGTCGTGCTTCCGCCCCATTCCTCGGATACAAGTCCGTACTCGGTGAGCTCACGCTTAACTCTCTCTATGTTTGCAGTAGGCTTATCTATCTTATTTACCGCTACAATGATCTCAACGCCTGCAGCCTTCGCATGGTTGATGGCTTCGATAGTCTGAGGCATTACGCCGTCGTCCGCCGCAACAACAAGTACGGCGATATCCGTCGAATTAGCACCGCGCATACGCATTGCGGTGAAGGCTTCATGTCCGGGTGTATCGAGGAAGGTGATCTTCTGTCCGTTGATCTCCACCATATAAGCACCGATATGCTGTGTAATACCGCCGGCTTCTCTCGATGTAACGTTTGTTGTTCTGATGGCGTCGAGAAGGGATGTTTTACCGTGGTCAACGTGGCCCATTACGCAGACGACGGGAGGACGCTTAACCATCTTGCTTACGTCTTCCTCATCTTCCTTGAGGAGTTCGGCAACCATGTCCACCTTCTCCTCGTGCTCTGCTATTATCTCATATTCAAGAGCAATATTCTCTGCTTCCTCGAAGGTGATATCCGAGTTGAGTGAACAGATCTTGCCTGCAAGGAAGAGTTTCTTAACAATGTCACCGCCCTTGATCTTCATCTTATCAGCAAGTTCCTGAATGGTGAGGACATCGGGGATGGTGATGGTCTTGATCGTATCTTCCGTCACTTCCGTCTTAACGGGTTCCGGCTTATGGAAAGCACCTGCGCGGTTGGGATCCTTGGATTTGCCCTTCTTTGCGCCGGACATCTCATCATAATCCTCGAAGCGCTTATTAGCCTTTTCTCTGTCCTTGCTCTTGTCGTTTCTTCTGTTGTTCTGCTGCTTAAGAGACTCTGCGATCTCGGGAGCGCTGTTTCTCTTCTTGGGATCCCTTGAATGCGAAACAGGCCTTGAATCGTCCTCATCCTTGTTTCCGAAGCCCTGAGGTCTCGTGGAGAAGCCGCTGCTGCGTCCTCTGTTGTTACCGTTATTGTCTCTCTGTCCCGAAGCAGCCGAACCGCCGTTATTGCCGTAGCTTCTCTGATTCTTGTTCTCAAAGAGATTGCTGTGGCCGCGGTTGTTGCCGTCGTATCTGCTCTCAACGGTCTGGAAATGGTTACGGTCTGAGGTCTGGCGATTGCCGCCGTTCCTCATGCCGTTCTGACGGTCGCCGGTTCTGCCTGTTCCGTCATTTCTTCTGTCTGTGCGTCCGTCTCCGGGAAGAAGTCTTCTTTCACCGTTCTGAGGACGTCTGTCTGTATTTACCGGACGTACCGCACCTGCTTCGCTCGCACGCTTAACAATGTTGGGACGTACGGGTCCGCCGACAGTCTTAAATACCTTCTCGGGCTGTGCAGGTTCAGCGGGCTTCTCTTCAACAGCCTTTGCATCCTTTGCCGCTTTTGCTGCCTTCTCTGCTTCCGCAGCTGCTTTTGCCGCCTGTTCCGCCTTTGCTCTTTCAGCCTCGGCATGTGCCTTCTGTTCTTCTATGTTTTTCTCAATGTCAGCCGCTTCCTTGCGTACCTTTGCGGCGATCTCATCAGCCTTTACCGCATCCTCGGCAGCCTTCTTTGCGGCAAGAGCCTTTTCAGCCTCGCGTCTTGCCTGGGTCTCCTTGAGTTTTTCTCTCTTTAATGCCTCCATATCCTCTGCGGATACAAAGTTGCCGTGGATGAGACGATTATCGCCGTCATCGCTGGAGATAACAACTCCGTTGATCATTCTGGGACCGCCGGTTCTGGATCCGGGTGTTCGCTGAGGTCTCTGTCCCTGAGGATATACGGGCTTTCTGTCCTGAGGGCCGTTAAGCATCTGCCTCTTGGGCGCCTGCTGCATCTGTCTTCTTTCTTCGGGACCGTCAAGCATCCTTCTTACAGGCTGGGCACTCCGCATGCCCTCGGCACTCTGTCTTCTCTGCGCCTGCTGCTGAAGAAGCTGTTTCTTCTCTTCGGGACCGCTGAGCATCTGTCTTCTGGGTGCCTGAGCCTGAGCGCTCTGTGCATCCGCAGGTCTTCTCATCACTCTCTGAGCAGGTGCTGCTGCGGTTCCTGCGGGTGCCTTGGGAGCTGCAGCCTTCTTCTTGCCGAAGTGATCGTTTACCATTTTGATAGCATCGTCATCGATCATGTTCATGTGGTTTGTAACCTCCACGCCATGAGCTTTGAGATATTCTATGACTTCTTTGTTTGTAACGTTAAGTTCTCCTGATAATTCGGATATTCTTTTTTTTGCCATTAATTGGACTCCTTCGTGATCTTTTCAAGGGTTAAAAACTTCTTTTGAAAGCTTTCAGCAAAGCCTTCATCGATTATTGCAACAGATGAGCGTTCTTCCTTACCTATTGCGTGTCCAAGTCCCTCCTTTGTACCGAACGAAACAATCGGTACCTTGTAAAACGCACATTTATCATTGAATAATTTTTTGGTATTATCCGAAGCATCCTGAGCCACGATAACACAAAAAGCTTTTCCGCTCTTTACGGCAGTCTCTGTCTGAAATTCACCGCTCTGCAATTTCCCCGCTCTCTGCATCAGCGAAAGGAAAGACATGAGCTTCTTCGAAGAATTTTCATCCATTTTCTGTCATCTCCCTTACAAGATCCTCATACACTTCATCGGGTATAGATACCGAAAGGGATCTTCCGAGCCCTCCGGTCTTTCTTGCTTTTTCAAGACATGCCACCGAATCGCAGAGATATGCGCCGCGTCCGTTGGATCTGCCCGTCTTGTCGATCTTTATATCGCCTTCGGGGGTCCTAAGGACTCGTATCAGTTCTTTTTTTGCCTTGACTGCACCGCATCCGGTACATTTTCTCATAGGGATCTTTTTATCTGCCATTTTATTCTTCCTCTACGGGAGCCTCTTCCTCAACATAATCGATACCGGCATCCTGTGATTCCGACTTGATGTCGATCTTATAGCCGGTAAGCTTAGCGGCAAGTCTCGCATTCTGTCCTTCACGTCCGATGGCAAGTGAAAGCTGATAATCGGGAACAATGACTCTTGCTTTCTTCTCATCGGGATCAACGGTAACGGATATTACCTTCGCAGGGCTTAAGGAGTTCTCGATAAGGATCGCGGGATCCTCGTCCCAAACGATGATATCGATCTTTTCACCGTGAAGTTCTTCAACGATGGCATTTACTCTCGTTCCGTTCACACCGACGCATGCACCTACGGGATCAACGTTCACATCGTTCGAATATACGGAGATCTTTGTTCTCTGTCCCGCTTCTCTGGAGATTCCCTTGATCTCAACAATACCGTCTGCGATCTCGGTAACTTCCTCCTCGAAAAGTCTCTTTACAAGTTCGGGATGTGTTCTGGAAACCGATACTCTGGGTCCCTTGGGTGTGTCCTCAACCTTTGTTACATAGAGCTTAACTCTTTCGTTCTTATAGAATTCCTCGCCCTTTATCTGCTCGGTAACGGGGAGAATGGTCTCGATCTTTCCGAGGCTGACGATGATGTTGTAGTTGCCTCTGTCGGGATCCTGGAAGCACTGGATGACACCTGTTACGATGTCATGCTCCTTCATGGAGTAGCTTGAGAAAAGAGCTCTCCTTTCCTCTTCGCGGATCTTCTGAACGATGACCTGCTTAGCCTTCTGAGCTGCCTTTCTTCCGAAATCCTTGGGTGTCACTTCAACGTTTACAATGTCGCCTGCTTCATAGGGCTGATTGAAACGTATCCTTGCCGCATCCTTGCTTATCTGAAGATTCTCATCCTCGACCTCGTCGACTACGGTCTTCTCCTCAAAAACTCTGAAGGAAGCCGTAACAGGATCGAAGTTGATCTTAATGTTCTCTGTCTGCTTGAATTCATCCTTGCACGCCGTAAGAAGTGAGGTCTCGATGGTTTCGAGCATAACCTCCTTGGATATGCCCTTTTCCTTCTCGATGGCCTCGAGTGCGAGCAATAACTCGTTGTTCTCTGCGGGCGTTGCCTTCGCTGTTGTTTTCTTTCTTGCTGCCATTTTAATTCCTCCTGTGAATATACCGCTTTTTTATTAGAAATTTATTGCAAGATTGATCTTTGCAATATTTGATCTTTCGATAATCGTTTCCGTACCGTCTTCATTTTCGAGGGTGACGGTATTTTCGTCAAAGCCTTTGAGGACACCGCCCAGTTCCTTCTTCTTGTCCTCTGCCTTAAAAAGCTTCACTTCGACTTCTTCTCCGATGCTTCTCTTAAGGTCCTTATCCTTCTTAAGGGTTCTGCCGAGACCGGGAGAGCTGACCTCGAAGATGTAAGACTCCTCGATGAAATCCTGTTCGTCCAGAATATCGTTCATCCTGCGGCTGACGATCTCACATTCATCAACGGTGATGCCGCCGGGCTTATCGATATAAACTCTTAAATAATCGGTACCCGCTTCCTTTACAAATTCCACATCCACGAGTTCAAACTGCAGTTCCTCGCAGATCGGAGCGGCGATCTTTTCGGTCTTTAAAACGTAATCATCCTTCTTTGACATTTGCTTCTCCTGTCTTCGTATCCTTTGCAAAAGTAAAGAGTGGATTCGCATCCACTCTTAACTAGTCAAATATCTTATAGTTTTATAGCATTTAACCCCGTAATTGTCAAGGGTTGCAACGAAAAAATCGCGTTTTCGGCGTATTTTTTCTTGTTCAAAGTCTTAAGCGATCTGGGATCCCATGATCTCTTTTGCCTTATCGACGGCATTTGCGATACCCGAAGGATCTTTACCGCCGGCCTGAGCCATGTTGGGTCTTCCGCCGCCGCCGCCCTGAACAAGGGGAGCAACAGCCTTTATGAGGTTACCCGAATGAGCTCCTGCCTTCACAGCTCCGTCCGAAGCCATGGAAACAAGGTTTACCTTGCCGTCGGTCTCGGAAACAAGGAGTACGAAGATATCCGCATACTTTTCCTTGAGACTGTCGCAAAGAGTTCTGAGGCCGTTGGCATCGATGCCCTTTACTTCCGTGGCAACAGCTTTTACGTTTCCGATCTCGAAAACAGCCTTCTCGATATCTCCGAGGGAATCATTTGCCGCCTTGCTCTTTAAGGACTCGTTTTCCGAAGAAAGAGCCTTGATCTGAGCAAACAGCTGCTCGATCTTTTCACCCAGCTTGTCGGGAGTCGTCTTTGCAAGTGATGCTGCCGAATAAAGCATATTCTCCACATTGTTGAAGTATGCGAGAACGTTGGATCCCGTTACAGCTTCGATCCTTCTGACTCCGGCTGCGATACCGCTCTCGGAAAGGATCTTGAAGCATCCGATCTCGCCTGTATATGAAACATGAGTACCACCGCAGAGTTCCTTCGAGAAGTCTCCTACGGAAACGACTCTTACTTCCTTGCCGTACTTCTCGCCGAACAGAGCCATTGCACCTGTCTTCTTGGCGTCTTCTATGGACATAACATTCGTTGTTACTTTGATATTTTCTTCAATAGCACGGTTTACGATCTCTTCCGCCTTAAGGAGTTCTTCCTTTGTAACTGCGCGTGAGCAGCTGAAATCGAATCTTGTTCTGTCGCTGTCCTGATAAGAACCCTGCTGAGCAACCTGATCGCCGAGGATCATCTGCAATGCCTTCTGAAGAAGGTGTGTTGCGGTATGGTTTCTGCAGGTCTTTGCTCTTCTGTCCGCATCAACCGTTAAAGTTGCCTTGCTTCCCTTCCTGATGCTTCCGGATTCAACAAAACCGAAATGTGCAATCCTGTTCCCGGGGATCTTTGTAACTTCAGTAACTCTGAAGGTGCCGTCGGATGTTTTGATGACACCGGTATCATGGAGCTGTCCGCCCATGGTAGCGGAGAAAGGAGTCTTTGCAAATATAAGGCTTCCGTTCTCACCCTCTTTAAGTGTATCCGTAAGCTTCTCTTCGTCTGCAAGCGCTGCAACGGTCTCTTCAAAGGAAAGGCTGTCATATCCCGCAAATTCGGAAACCACGCTGTCATCAAGAGAATCAAAGATCGAGGAAACATTCTTCTGTGCGAAGCTCTTGCCTTCTCTTGCTTTGTTCTTCTGCTCTTCCATTGCGGCGTCAAAGCCTTCGGCATCAACGCTTATGCCTTCTTCTCCCGCCATTTCCTCGGTAAGCTCAAGAGGGAATCCGAAGGTATCATAGAGATAGAATGCGGTCTTTCCGTCGATGGCCGTCTTCTTATCTTCCTTAACCTTGTCAAGGATCTTTCTGAATTCCTTCATTCCGTTCTCAAGAGTGCTCTCGAAACGGCTGATCTCCTTCTCAAGTTCATCGAGAACGAAGCTTCTGTTCTTCTTAAGAAGAGGATAACTGTCGGCATAGACCTCATCGATATAGATAGCTGCGATGTTTATAAGATCGCTCTTAACAAGACCCAGCTTTCTTCCGTGTCTTACGGCGCGACGGATAAGTCTTCTCAAAACATAGCCTGCTCCCGCGTTGGAAGGTGTAAGCTTTGCTTCGTCGCCGATGAGCATTACGCTTGTTCTTGTATGATCCGCAAGAACTCTCATGGATCTGGTGAGATCTTCGTTTTCGTCATATTTCTTGCCCGACTTTTTCTCGATGTATGCAATGGCAGAGGTGAAAAGGTCGGTCTTGTATACGTCCTTTGTTCCGTTAAGGAAAGCCAAGTTTCTCTCAAGTCCCCAACCGGTGTCGACGTTCTTCTTCGCAAGGGGTGTAAGCTTTCCGTCCTTGTGCTTCTCATACTGCATGAAAACGTCGTTTCCCAGCTCGGTGTACTTTCCGCAATGGCAGCCGGGACCACAGTCGGGACCGCAATCGGGAACATCCGCAACATAGAACATCTCGCTGTCGGGACCGCAGGGACCGAATTCAAGGCCCCACCAGTTATCCTCGGCGGGAAGGTAATATATATTCTCTTTCTTGAAGCCGGATGCTATTCTGTACTGAGCACCTTCTTCGTCTCTGGGTGCGTTTGCATCTCCGGCAAATACTGTAGCCGCCAGATGATCGGCATCAAAGCCGAAGACCTGTGTAAGAAGTTCGAAGCTCCATTTGCATCTGTCTTCCTTAAAGTAATCACCGAGGCTCCAGCTTCCCATCATTTCAAAGAATGTAACATGGCTCTTGTCGCCCACGGAATCGATATCATTTGTACGAACACATCCCTGAACGTTGCAAAGCCTTGTTCCCAAGGGATGCTTCTGTCCGAGAAGATAAGGCATGAGGGGCTGCATGCCGGCAACGTTAAAAAGAACACCCGTAGATCCGTCGGAAACCAATGAAACCGCTCCGCAGTTCACATGTCCTCTTTCTTCATAAAACTTTATCCAAGCTTTTCTGAGTTCGTTTGAAGTAAACTGTTTCATATATGACTCTCCTGATCATAAATATTTCACCAAAAAACTTTTTCGATTATAGAACAAAAAGGAATACTTTTCAACCGAATATTATCCCTGAAGATAAAAAAAACAAAGAATCCGTTATCGGTCCTTTGTCATTTTGGGTTGGGCTGTTTAATTAACAGTGAGCAGCTCGTATCGGAATCGAACCGGTGATTTCGCCGTGAGAGGGCGACGTCTTAGCCTCTTGACCAACGAGCCGTGTACTACTATACACTACGAGTACAAAAAAATCAAGTAAAACTTTTGTCTTTTTTTAAAGAAATATTCTGAAAACTGTTACATCTCAAAGAGATCCATCAGACTGATCTGGTCGGTTTCGGGAATATCTCCGAGAAGTCCGAGCTTCGACATGGTATCGATGGCGCTCTGGGGCGCCTTTGTTCTCTCCTTAAAGTTCTCCTTGGAGGTGAAGGGACCGCCCTTACATCCTTCGAACATAAGGTCGGAAGCTTTTTCTCCGAGACCCTGTATGGAGTCGAAGGAAGGCATTACCTTGCCGTCGATGACCTGGAAAGCGTGTGCTTTGGCGCGGAATATGTCTATCGGCATGAATTCGTAGCCTCTTGCATACATCTCAAGAACGCTCTTCATGTTCATGTAGGTAGTCTCATCTTTTGCCTTGGCGGTGTGGTTATCGATGCTTGCCTTGATCTCGTTCATGTTCTTTAAGAGCTTTTCCTTACCGAGGCACATAAGCTCGTAATCAAAAGCTGCGGCGCGGATACCGAAGAATGCCGCATAATAAGCCAGCGGATGATATACCTTGAACCATGCCACACGGAAGGCCATCATGATATATGCCGCCGCATGAGCCTTCGGGAACATGTATTTGATCTTCTTACAGGAACCTATGTACCAGTCGGGCACACCGTGCTCCCTCATCTCCGCTTCCCATTCTTCCGTAAGACCTTTACCCTTACGCACGCTCTCCATGATCTTGAAGGCATGTCCAGGATCGAGATGCTTGTTTATGAGATAAAGCATGATATCGTCACGGGTACAGATGGCCTGTTTAAGATTACATGTACCACTCTTTATGAGATCCTGGGCATTATTCGCATAAACGTCGGTTCCGTGGGAAAGTCCGGAAATACGCACCATGTCCGAAAAGCAGTCGGGTTTTGTTTCACGTAACATGTTCATGGCGTTGTCGGTACCGAGCTCGGGGAGTCCCAAGGAGCCCATATCTATGCCGTTAAGATCCTCGGGTGTGATACCGAGAGCTTCCGTTCCGTGGAAAAGAGAGATGACTTTCTTGTCATCCATGGGTATGGTCTTCGCATCTATCCCCGTAAGCTCTTCAAGTCGCTTGATCATGGTTGGATCATCGTGTCCGAGTATATCGAGCTTCAGGAGGTTGTGGTCGATGGAGTGATATTCGAAATGGGTCGTAATGATATTGGAAGTCATATCATTGGCGGGGTGCTGGACAGGGGTAAAGGTATCTATGTCCTCACCCACCGGCAAAACAACGATACCGCCGGGATGCTGTCCCGTAGCGCGTCTCACACCTACGCAGCCTGCGGATATCCTCTCAAGCTCCGCTCTTCTGTGGGATATACCGTGCTCCTCGTCGTATTTGAGAGCATAGCCGTAGGCGGTCTTATCGGCAACTGTACCCACCGTTCCCGCCTTGAAGGTCTGCCCCTTACCGAAGATAACTTCCGTATAATCATGAGCCTTCGACTGATATTCACCCGAGAAGTTAAGGTCTATATCGGGCTCCTTGTCGCAGTTAAAGCCGAGGAAGGTCTCGAAGGGTATGTCGCAGCCGTCCTTAACCAGCGGTTCACCGCATACCGGGCACACTCTGTCCGGCATGTCAAAGCCGCAGATGGCGTTTTCCTGATAGGGCTTTACAAGCTCGGAATCAAAATCCGAAAAATGGCATTTCTTACAATAATAGTGTGCCGGCAGAGGATTGATCTCCGAAATACCCGCCATGGTGGCAACGAAGGAAGAACCTACGGATCCTCTGGAACCAACGAGATAACCGTCCTCATTGGACTTCCATACAAGCTTCTGCGCTATGATGTACATAACGGAGTAGCCGTTCTTTATGATGGATGTAAGCTCCTTTTCAAGTCTTGTCTCAACCTGAACCGGAAGCTTCTCACCATACATGGAATGAGCCTTGTCGTGACAGATCTTGGTAAGCATCTCTTCCGAATGCTCGATCACCGGAGGACACTTGTCGGGACGCACGGGCTCGATCTTTTCTATCATATCGAAGATCTTCTTGGGATTATCGATAACCACTTCATGGCACTTCTTGAGGCCGAGATAATCGAACTCCGCAAGCATCTCCTCGGTGGTCCTGAAATAAAGCGGAGGCTGGCGGTCGGCATCCTTATAGCCCTTGGAGTTCATAATAAGTCTTCTGTATACTTCATCCTCGGGATTCAGGAAATGACAGTCGCATGTGGCGCAGACAGGCTTATTGTATATCTCGCCCAGTTTAACTATCTGCCTGTTGATCTCCATGAGATCTTCTTCGTTATTTATATTGGTGTGCTTCTCATCCTCTATCAGGAAGCTGTTGTTTCCTATAGGCTGGATCTCGTAATAATCATAAAAATCGCAGAGATTGTCTATGATATCGTTGGAATCCCCTTCAAGTACGGCACTGAAAAGCTCTCCCGCTTCACACGCGGATCCGATGATGAGTCCTTCCCTGTGAGCAGCCAGCATGCTCTTCGGTATCTTGGGGAAACGGCCGCCGAAATATGTAAGATGACTCTGAGATATCATCTTATAAAGGTTTACACGTCCCGTTTCGTTTTTGATCAGCACTATGCAATGGAAAGGATGCATCTTTCGGATCGCTTCCACCGAAGGCTTGAGATGTTCGGCTGCTTCGGAAAGCTTACTGTATCCCTTTTTCTTAAGGATGTCGCAGAGCTTCTGATAGATAAGGGCCGTGCATTCCGCATCGTCTACC
>JAEEGL010252319.1_pt1 | contig 11387 bp, 11 predicted proteins | sample 9134231 | NCBI WGS metagenome assembly JAEEGL01 (sample SAMN16246548, study PRJNA631951) | gut metagenome | biome: gut microbiome; feature: rumen; material: fiber-attached | host: Bos | place: Iran: Karaj | collected 2018-10
ATTCGAAACTAAAATAGACAAGGCGGACTTATCCGCCTTTTTCGGGAGCAGATGGGTGCCGGTGTGCCCCGCGGTCTTCAAAACCGTTGTAGCAGGTTAGGAGCCTGCCTGGTGAGTTCGATTCTCACATGCTCCCGCCACTTTATTTTTTGAAAGAAAAGCCGCTGCGCAGATCATCGCGGCTCCGATAACATGAAGAACATCATCGTCGGTACAGCCGGCCACGTCGACCACGGCAAGACCTGCCTCATCAAGGCGCTTACGGGGATGGACGCGGACAGGCTGAAGGAAGAAAAGGAAAGAGGCATCACCATCGAGCTGGGCTTCGCGGACATGAAGGGGCCGAATGGCGAGGACATCGGCATCATCGACGTGCCTGGCCACGAGAAATTCATCCGCAACATGCTCGCAGGCATCGGGGGCATAGACCTCGTGCTGCTCGTGGTGGCGGCGGACGAGGGGGTCATGCCTCAGACAGTCGAGCACCTCGACATCATGAGGCTTTTAAACATCCAGCGGGGCATCATCGTCATCACGAAGACGGACATGGTGGCGTCCATCGCGCAGGGCATGCCCGAGGAGGACTGGCTCGACATGATCGAAGCTGACGTGCGCAAAGCGGTCGCGGGCAGCTTTCTCGAGGACGCGCCGTGCCTTCGCGTATCGGCGCAGACCGGAAAGGGCATCGAAGAACTGAAGCAGCTCATCTTCGCGATGGCTGCGCAGACGTCAGAGAAAAACGCAAACCCGGCGCTGCTGCGCATCCCCATGGACCGCGTGTTTACGATCCAGGGCTTCGGCACCGTCGTTACGGGCACGCTGACACAGGGGCAGATCGCGGTCGGCCAGGAAGTCTGCATCTATCCGGAAGGCCTTGCCGCCAAGGTGCGCGGCCTGCAGGTGCACGGAAAGTCCGTGGAGAAAGCCTTTGCCGGGCAGCGGACGGCGGTGAACCTCGCCGGCGTGCGCAAGGAAGACATCGCCCGGGGCAACGTGATCGCGGCCAAGGACAGCCTTGCGGCGTCCTCCATGCTCGACGTAAAGCTCAGCGTGCTCTCGGATTCGCCCAGGACGCTCCTGAGCGGGTCACGCCTGCATCTGCATTACGGCTCGGCCCAGGTGCTGTGCAAGGCCGTGCTGCTCGACCGCGACGCGCTTTCGCCGGGCGAGAGCGGCTATGCGCAGCTGCGCACGGAGGAACCCGTCGCCATGCGGCAGGGAGACCCGTTCGTCGTGCGGTACTATTCGCCCGTCACGACGGTCGGCGGAGGCGTCGTGCTGGATCCTGCTGCCAAAAAGCATAAGCGCGGCGATGAAAGCGTGCTGCAGGCGCTGTCCGTACGCGAAAACGGCAGCGAGACCCAGCGGCTGGAACAGGAACTGCGCGAGGCGAGCAGAAGCTTTCCGGGGCTGTCGGACCTGGCGAAGAAACTGGCGATCGGCGAGGAGGAAGCTTCCCGTCAGCTGAAGGAATTGCTGCAGGAGGGAAGAGCCGTCGAGATAGGCGAGAACATTTACGTACATCAGGATTACGTCGACCAGGCATATCGAACGATCGCCGATCTGATCCAGGCCTATTACGACAAAAATCCGCTTCTTTCAGCCATGCCGCGGGAGGAATTGCGGGGAAAAGCGGCTTCCGCCATGCGCATTGCGGACCCGCGCAGCCTCGACAGGTTGCTGGCATACCTGGCTTCTCTGGGAAAACTGTCCGTCAGTTCCGCGTCCGTAGGGATCGCTGGCCATGTGGTGAACTATACCAAAGCCCAGATGCGGCTCATCGCGGAGCTGAAGAAACTGTATAAGGAAGCCGGCTGCGAAAGCCCCGATCCGGACGAGGTCTTCGTGGGGATGAAAGACCGCGAGGAGCGCAAACGCCTCATCACTGCCATGTGCGCGGATGGAAAGCTTTCCCGCGTGCAGGGCAAGTACTGCCTGGACAGCGAATTCCTGCATCAGACGGTCGAGTGGATCCGCGGCAGGATCGCAAGCGAAGGCTCGCTGACCCTCGCAGAGCTGCGCGATCATCTGAACACCTCCCGCAAGTATGCCCTGATGATCCTCGAGTATTGCGACAACGCGAAGATCACGAGGCTGCAGGACGACAGGAGGGTTTTCTATTAAAACCTTGGATAGATCTATCGGCTTCTTTTGCTTGCCCGATAAATAGGGACATGGTAGAATATTTGAGATAAAAGAACAGTCGGATGATGATTGCGGGAGAGCATCGAAGAGGTGCACCGAAGGCGTAAGTCGGTTTCCCCGGCCAGGGAATCGGCGATGATCTCAGGTAAAAGGACCGCAGTCGGACGAAACTCTGGAGAGCGCAAGCACCGAAGGGGCAAATTCCAGCGAAATATTCAGTCAGTATTTCGGAAAGAATCTCTCAGGTCAGGTACAGAGCAGGAAGGCATTCAGTTTTCCTGTTCTTTTTTATTTGTCAGCAGGAGGAGCAGCGATTGATCATCGCGACGAACAACCCGAACGTTCAGAAAGGCTTTGCGGATCAGGACGTGCGGCCGGTCGAAGGCGGATACCGGGATGTCCTGGTATATGCCAGAGATCTCGTGCATCGCGGTCACAAGCTGCTTACGCACCCGCTGATGGGCAGCCTGAAGCCCAACGAGACGCCATACCGCAGCATCGCCCTCAGCGGCGAAGCGGACGGGCTGGACTTTGAAAGCCTGGAGCTCATCGAAAACGCGATCCAGGTCTTCGACAGGTTTGCGCGGGTCACGCGGCCTGACCGGGGCATAAACACCCCCGAGCGCATGCTCGCGGACTTCCGGCTGCTCGACGAAACACTGTTAACAAGCGCGCTGAAACGGTAGCGTTTCAGCCGTACTCCCCGCAACAATGGAGGAAATCACATGAAACTGGAATTGGGTATCATCAAGATCTGTGATATTCAGTTCGCGGCGGAAAGCAAGGTGGAGGGAGGCGTCCTGTACGTCAACAAGGACGAGCTCCGCGCTCTCATCATGGAGGACGAGACCCTTGCCAGCTGTGAACTGGACATCGCAAGACCCGGCGAATCTGTGCGGATCACGCCCGTAAAAGACGTGATCGAGCCCAGAGTCAAGGTCAGCGGAGAAGGCGGCGTCTTCCCCGGCTGGATGGCCAAGGTCAAGACCGTCGGAAGCGGCAGAACGAACGTCCTGAAGGGCGCTGCCGTCGTTACGACGGGCAAGATCGTCGGCTTCCAGGAAGGGATCATCGACATGAGCGGTGAAGGCGCCAAGTACACGCCGTTCTCCCAGCTGAACAACCTCGTGCTCTGCGTAGAGCCCGTGGAAGGCACGCTGCAGCACGCCTACGAGAAGGCCGTGCGGCTCGCCGGCCTCAAGGCGGCCACGTACCTCGGCAAACTCGCCAAGGACATCGAGGCGGAAGAGATCCGCACGTACGAGACGCCGACCATCACCGAAGGCATCAGGCTGTATCCGGACCTGCCCCGCGTGGGCTATGTCCTCATGCTGCAGTCCCAGGGCTTGCTGCACGACACCTACGTGTACGGCGTGGACGCCAAGCAGTCCCTCACGACCATGATCTATCCCACGGAGACCATGGACGGCGCCATCATCAGCGGCAACTGCGTATCGGCCTGCGACAAGAACACGACGTATCATCACCTGAACAATCCCGTCATCGAGGATCTGTACGCCCGCCACGGCAAGGACCTGAACTTCGTCGGCGTCATCATCACGAACGAGAACGTGTACCTCGCCGACAAGGAGCGCTCCTCCGACTGGTCCGCCAAGCTTTGCGAGTACCTCGGCCTCGACGGCGCGATCATCTCCCAGGAAGGCTTCGGCAACCCCGATACCGACCTCATCATGAACTGCAAGAAGATCGAAGCCAAGGGCGTCAAGACCGTAATCATCACCGACGAATACGCCGGCCAGGACGGCGCGTCCCAGTCCCTCGCGGATGCCGACGTCGCGGCCAACGCCTGCGTCACCGGCGGTAACGCCAACACCGTCATCCACCTGCCGAAGATGGACAAGGTGATCGGCCACATCGAATACGTGGACAAGATCGCGGGCGGCTGGAGCGGATCCCTGCAGGAAGACGGCTCCATCATCGCCGAGCTGCAGGTCATCACCGGCGCCACGAACGAAATGGGCTTCAACACATTCAGCGCCAGATAGAAAGGAGGAAGCAGACATGATCAAAGTTGTGCATTACATCAACCAGTTCTACGCCGGCAAGGGCGGAGAAGACATGGCGAACATTCCTCCCGAGAAGGTGAAGGGATTCGTCGGCCCGGGCATGGCGTTCAACGCCGCGTTCAAGGGCGAAGCGGAGATCGTCGCCACCGTCTTCTGCGGCGACAGCTATTTCAACGAAAACAAGGAAGCGATCGAGACCGTCGTGTCCATGATCGCGGAAGAAGATCCGGACATCGTCATCTGCGGCCCCGCGTTCAATGCAGGCCGTTACGGCGTGGCCTGCGGCACCGTGGCATCCGAAGTGAAGGCGCGCCTGGGCATCCCCACGCTCACCGGCATGTACGAAGAGAACCCCGGCGTCGACATGTTCCGCTCCAAGACCATCATCATGCAGACGAAGGACTCCGCGGCCGGCATGCGCAAGGCAGTCGCCGCGATGGCGCCCGTCGCGCTGCGCATGGCCAAGGGTGAAGAGCTCGGTTCCGCCAAGGCGGAAGGGTATTTCTCCACCGGCATCCGCGTCGGCCTGTTCGAAGAGAAGAGAGGCTCCGCAAGAGCCGTGGACATGCTGCTGAAGAAGCTTGCCGGCGAGGAATTCGAGACCGAATATCCGATGCCCCAGTTCGATAGGGTCACCCCGAACCCGGCAGTCGCGGATCTGGCGCACGCCAAGGTCGCGCTCGTCACGTCCGGCGGCATCGTGCCCAAGGGCAATCCCGACCACATCGAGAGTTCGTCCGCGTCCCACTATGGCAAGTACGACATCGAAGGGGTAAACGCCCTGACGGACAAAACCTACGAGACGGCTCACGGCGGCTACGACCCGGTCTACGCCAACGCTGACCCGAACAGAGTCCTGCCCGTGGACGTCATGAGAGAATTCGAGAAGGAAGGCCGCATCGGCGAGCTTTCCCATTACTACTACGCGACCGTGGGGAACGGCACCGCCGTAGCGTCCGCCAAGAAGTTCGCTGACACGTTCAGCAAGGAACTCATCGCGGACGGCGTGCAGGCTGTCATCCTCACCAGTACGTGAGGAACCTGTACACGTTGCGGTGCAACAATGGTCAAGGAAATCGAAAGAGCCGGCATCCCCGTGGTACACATGTGCACGGTCGTGCCCATCTCTCTCACCGTCGGCGCCAACAGGATCGTTCCGACGGTCGCAATCCCGCATCCGCTGGGCAACCCGGCGCTCTCCCACGAGGAAGAGCACGACCTGCGCAAGAAGCTTGTCGGCCGCGCGATGAAGGCGCTGGAAACGCCGGTGGACGGACAGACAGTATTCGAGGAGTAACATGGCAAAACAGTACGACATCATCATCATCGGCGCGGGCCCCGCGGGGCTCGCGGCGGGTCTATATGCCGGCCGGGCGAGGATGAGCACGCTCATCATCGAAAAGGAAAAGGACGGCGGACAGATCGTGCAGACGGCTGAGATCGAGAACTATCCCGGCGGTCTGGAGACCGAATCCGGTCCTTCGCTCATCGAGCGCTTCTCCGCGCAGGCGGCCAAGTTCGGATGCGACAAGGTGCTGGACACGGTCAAGGAGGTTAGCCTGGAAGGCCCGGTCAAGACCGTGGTCTGCAATAAGGAGACCTACGAGGCCAAGGCGGTCATCATCGCTGCGGGCGCTTCGCCCTCCCTGATCGGCTGCCCCGGCGAAGCAGAGTTCACCGGCAAGGGCGTCTCTTACTGCGCCACCTGCGACGCGGCGTTCTTCGAGGATTTCGAAGTCTACGTGGTAGGCGGCGGCGACGCGGCCGTGGAAGAGGCGATGTACCTCACGAAATTCGCCCGCAAGGTCACCGTCATCCACAGGAGAAATGAGCTGCGCGCAGCCAAGTCCATCCAGGAGAAGGCTTTCAAGAACGAAAAGCTGTTCTTCATGTGGGACACGGTCGTCAAGGAACTCAAGGGCGACGGCATCTTAAGTTCCATGGTCGTCGAGAACGTGAAGACTGGCGAGCAGACCGAGATCGTCGCGGATGAAGACGACGGCATCTTCGGCGTGTTCGTGTTCATCGGGTTCAAGCCCGCGACTGCGGTGTTCGAAGGCAAGGTCGACATGCAGCGCGGCTACATCGTCACCGACCAGGAGATGCGCACGAACATCCCCGGCGTCTTTGCGGCGGGCGACTGCCGCGTCAAGGAACTGCGCCAGGTCGTTACGGCGGCTTCGGACGGCGCCATCGCCGGCTGGCAGGCTGCGAAATACGTGGACGAACTCGCATAGTTCTGCGATAATGGAAGGGAAGGCGCATCGATATGCGCCCGCGTCCCTGTGTTGTTAAAGGAGATCAAATCAATGCTGGAATTAGACAAGACTACATTTGAGGCGGAAGTGCTTCAGGCGGAAGGATACGTCCTCGTGGACTTCTACGGAGACGGCTGCGTGCCCTGCGCCGCGCTCATGCCCCACGTACACGCGCTGGCCGATCAGTACGGCGACAAGCTGAAGTTCTGCTCGATCAACACGTCGAAAGCCAGACGCCTCGCCATCGGCCAGAAGGTCCTGGGCCTGCCCACCATCACCGTCTACAAGGACGGCGCCAAGGTGGACGAACTCGTCAAGGACGATGCCACGCCCGAAAACGTCGAGGCGATGGTCAAGAAGTATTGCTGAGTTAACGAAAGCTTCGCGGCTTTTGCTAATAACCGTTACCACTAACTGAACAAGGAGGGATGCAAATGGCAATCTTACAGGGTAAGAAAGTCATCATCATCGGAGATCGCGATGGCATTCCGGGTCCTGCAATCGCCGCTTGCGCGGAATCTGCCGGCGCGGAGGTCGTCTTCGCATCGACAGAGTGCTTCGTCTGAACGGCCGCAGGTGCCATGGACCTGGAGAATCAGAAGAGAGTGAAGGAATTCAGCGAACAGTACGGCGCGGACAACGTCGTCGTGCTCCTCGGCGCAGCCGAAGGAGAAGCGGCAGGCCTCGCGGCCGAGACCGTTACGCTGGGTGACCCGACCTTCGCAGGTCCTTTGGCGGGAGTCTCGTTGGGACTCGCTGTTTATCACGTATGTGAACCCGAAGTCAAAGCCGAATTCGACCCTGACGTCTATGACGAGCAGATCTCGATGATGGAGATGGTCCTCGATGTGGATGATATCTGCAGCGAGATGAACGCCATCAGAGACCAGCTGTAACCGAAACGGTTAGCAGGTAAAGCAGCGGCGGGCCAGGCGCAAAGCCCGCCCGCCGTTTGTGTTTTTGTTGAAAGGAATTCAAGTTTATGAGCTACAGCGTCATCAAAGGGGCAGGCTATGTCCTGGTCCACGTGCCCGGCATGGTCATGCACCATGGAACGACCCAGACGACGGAGAGAGTCGTCAACCCCGATTCCGAGTATCTGAAGGAAATGCCTTCCCACATGCGGTCCTACGAGGACTGCCTTGCGTATCCGCCCAACCAGACCTACATTGGCAACCTTCCCATCGATGAGCTGGCGGCCATTCCCGAACCCTGGGCGGATAAAAAAGTCGAAAAGCCCCAGCGCTTCGGCAAGTTCGGCGAGATCATGCCCGAAGACGAATTCGTCCTGCTGATGCAGGCGAGCGACGTGTTCGACCTGGTCCGGCTGGACAAGGCTTTCGTCGCGGAGGTCAAGCCGCGCCTGGCGGCTCATCCTCTGATGAACGACTCCATTCTGGCTCTCATCAAGGAGGGCGTGGATGCGGACGACGTGAAGCACTTCGTGGAAGAAGAGCACGCGGAACCCCTGATCGTAAACGACAAAACTGTAGGTTATGTAAAGCGCGCCCACGACGTCGACGCGAACCTGTCGGCGCATGTCATCTTCGCAAACCTTGTTTCCAAGGCTTCCGAGGTTTTGTCCATCCTGCACCTCGTGCACAACGCCGGCATCGATCCGGCGGATGTGGACTACATCATCGACTGCTCCGAAGAAGCCTGCGGCGACATGAATCAGCGCGGCGGCGGCAACTTCGCCAAGGCTGCCGCGGAGATCGCGGGGCTGACGAATGCGACCGGATCCGATACGAGAGGTTTCTGCGCGGGTCCCGCTCACGCATGCGTTGAAGCGGCTTCGCTCGTCAAGGCGGGGACGTTCAGAAACGTCGTCGTCGCCGGCGGCGGCTGCACGGCCAAGCTGGGCATGAACGGCAAGGACCACGTGAAGAAGGGCCTGCCCATCCTGGAAGACTGCCTGGGCGGTTTTGCCGTGCTCATTTCCGAGAACGACGGCAAGAGTCCGGAGATCAATACGGACATCGTCGGACGCCACAGAGTCGGCACGGGTTCCGCGCCGCAGGCGGTCATCAGCTCGCTCGTTACGGATCCGCTGTCCGAAGCCGGCATGACGGTCCTCGACGTGGATAAATTCTCGCCCGAGATGCAGAATCCGGACATCACGAAACCCGCGGGAGCGGGGGACGTGCCCGAGTCGAACTATAAGATGATCGGCGCTCTGGGGGTCAAACTGGGTCAGATGGAGCGCAAGGATCTGCCCGGCTTCGTGAAGGAGCACGGCCTGAAGGGCTACGCGCCTACGCAGGGCCACATTCCTTCCGGCGTGCCTTATCTGGGCTACGCGAGAGAGAGCATCATGGGCGGCAAGACGAAGAATGCCATGATCATCGGCAAGGGATCGCTGTTCCTCGGCCGCATGACGAACCTCTTCGACGGCATTTCCTTCCTCGTCCAGGCGAATACGAAAAAGGACGAGAAGAAGGCGGCTGCTCCGGCCATGGCGAAGGTGCCCGTCATCGGCATCGCTGCCGCTGGCTACGAGCTTGACCCGCAGAACCTCGTGGACGCGGTCGAATTCGCGGCGAACAAGGGCTGCAAAGCTGTCATCATCGACGGCGAAGACTGCCACGAGAAGATGGAGAAGATGCTGAAGAGCGGCGAGATCGACGGCGCCGTTACGTCGCACTATCCGTTCCCGATCGGCGTGTCCACGGTCGGCCGCGTCGTTACCCCCGCGCTGGGCAAGGAGATGTTCATCGCCTGCACGACCGGCACGAGTTCCACGGACCGCGCCGAGGCCATGGTGAAGAACGCCATCTACGGCGTGATCGCGGCGAAGGCCTGCGGCATCGAAGAACCCAAGATCGGCATACTCAACGTGGATGACGCGCGCAGATGCGAAAAAGCCCTCAGAAAGCTGCAGGAGAACGGCTATAAGATCGATTTCTGCGAATCCTGCCGGGCGGACGGCGGCGTCGTCATGCGCGGCAACGACGTGCTGCGCGGCACGCCCGACGTGCTCACCTGCGATCCGCTTACGGGCAATCTGCTGATGAAGATGTTCTCGTCCTTCAACACGGGCGGCAACTTCGAAGCGAGCGGCTATGGCTACGGCCCGGGCATCGGCGGAAATTACGGCAAGCTGATCCTCATCGTGTCCAGAGCCTCCGGCGCTCCCGTCATCGCGAGCGCGGTGCAGTACGCGAGCCAGCTGGCGCAGTCCGGATGGCTGAAGATCTCCGGCGAAGAGCTTCGCAAGGCGCAGAGAGCGGGCCTGAACGACATCCTTGAAGAGATGCGCGCCGAAGGAAAGCACGCGTTCGAAAAGGACGCCCCGAAGGTGAAGGCGCCCGCGAAGGAGACCGTGACCTGCGACATCCACGGCGTGGAAGTGACCGACATCGACGCGGCCGTCGAATCCCTGTGGGCGAAGGGCATCTATGCCGAATCCGGCATGGGCTGCACCGGCCCCGTCGTCATGGTCAGCGACGCGAATGCCGAAAAGGCAGCGGCTGTATTGAAGGAAAAGGGCTTTATCGCTTAGCCAAACCGTGATATAATAGCATACGAACAGGGGTGCTGGGCGGGTCAAACCGTCCGGCTGAGAACATACTCTTATACCTGATCCGGGTAATGCCGGCGTAGGGAGCATATTCTGACTTGCTTTTTGAGCGCCCCTTACCCCAGGGGCGCTTTATTATGGCTTTACGCGGGCCCATACGGCCTTGCGCAAGGGGAAAGGATCTCTTTTATGAACACTGCGAACAAAACGCGCATTCTGGCCGAGTGCGCCGTCCTCATCGCGCTGGGCACGATCCTGGCGCAGATCAAAGTCTACGAAATGCCTAACGGCGGGAGCATTACAGCAGCTTCCATGGTGCCGTTCATCCTGGTATCGTTCCGCCACGGCGCAAAGTGGGGCCTGTTGACCGGCTTTGCGAACAGCCTGCTGCAGATGCTGCTCGGCGGCCTGTGGCCCACGCCGGCCGGTACGGCGCTGGCCATGGGACTGGAGGTGATCCTCGATTACCTGGTTCCGTTCACCGTCCTCGGCATCGCGTACGTCTTCGCCAAGCCCTTCGGCGAAAACAGAAAACTGGAGGGCATCGTCTGCGGCACGATCTGCGTCTGCTTCCTGCGCTTTCTCGCGCACTTCCTGTCGGGCATCATAGTATGGGGATCCATCACGCAGGACGGCATGGGCGCGGTCATCTATTCGGCTTCGTACAACGGCAGCTTCATGGCGGTTGAGACGGTCATCACGGTCGTCGTGATGATCCTGCTGTATAAGAGCATCCCGAAGCTCTTCAAAGCATAACGGAGGAGAACCATGAAAGCAGCAGTCTGGCACGGCTATAAGGACGTGCGCATAGAAGACAAGCCCATCCCCGAGCCCAGGGCGGGGCAGGTGCGCATCCGCGTGGATTACGCGGGCATCTGCGGCACGGACCGCCACGAGTATGTCGGGCCGAACTTCATTCCGGTAACAAAACCGCACCGGCTGACGGGGCGGACGGCTCCGCTCATCATCGGGCACGAGTTCTCCGGACGCATCGACGCGCTCGGCGAAGGCGTAACGGGCTGGCAGGCAGGCGATCAGGTGACAGCCAACGGAAGCCTCACGTGCGGCGAGTGCGAGATGTGCCGTTCGGGACGTTACAACGTCTGCAAGAGGCTCGGATTCGTAGGCGTCGGCGACGACGGGTGCTTTGCCGAATATCTCGTGGTCGACGCGGACAAACTGTTCCGAATCCCCGAAGGCGTGACCCAGCGGCAGGCTGCGGTCGCGGAGCCTTTAGCCTGCGGCATCCATGCGGCGAATCTGATCGGCATGCTGGGCGGTCTGAAGGGCAAGAGAGTCGTGGTAGTAGGCCCCGGGATCATTGGGATCGGTGCTTTCTACGGCGCCAAACTGTCCGGCGCGGACAAGATCCTGGTCATCGGCCGCGGCGAGGAAAAGCGGGCCGTCATCGAAAAGCACGGCGGCGAGTTCCTGAAC
>JAEEGL010615945.1_pt1 | contig 11387 bp, 8 predicted proteins | sample 9134231 | NCBI WGS metagenome assembly JAEEGL01 (sample SAMN16246548, study PRJNA631951) | gut metagenome | biome: gut microbiome; feature: rumen; material: fiber-attached | host: Bos | place: Iran: Karaj | collected 2018-10
CCCCCGCCATTTCCGACCCCCCTTCCGCCGAACTCTCCGTGACCACGGGCATCATCGGCCTCCCGCGCGTCACCTCCCTCATCCCCGCGACATGAGCGCCCCTGCACCCGCCCCCGCCCCCGAACTCTACTGCTACGAAGCCTTTTCCGAAGAAGCCGACCGCCTCCATGTGTCCGCTCTGCATTTCACCCAGCAGATTGCCCGCACCTCTTATCTCAAGGTCACGCATGGCGATCTTGAAGCCCGATCCGAGCTCTGTAAATTCTCGGATCGCCTGCAGCCTCTTCTCCGCAACCTCCTTAAGCAGCTTGTCCTTTCTGTACATAAGGAAGGCATACGCCGTCCTGTTCGAACGTCCCACACGTCCCCTGAGCTGATAGAGCTGGGATAAGCCCATCTTATCAGAATCGTGGATAATCATGGTATTTACATTTGAAATATCCAGTCCCGTTTCAATAATGGTCGTTGATACCAGCACATCTATCTCACCGTTGATAAAATCTACCATTATACGTTCAAGCTCCTGCTCCTTCATCTGCCCGTGTGCGAAGGCTACATTGGCTTCGGGCACAAGCTTTTGGACAAATGAAGTCATTTCAACGATCGTATCCACCCTGTTGTATACATAGAATACCTGTCCGTCCCTTGCAAGCTCCCTGTTTATCGCTTCCCTGACAAGTTCCTCGTTGTACTCCATAACGAAGGTCTGTATTGGCATACGGTCCTGAGGCGCCTCCTCCAGTACACTCATATCGCGTATTCCGATAAGGCTCATGTGCAGGGTTCTCGGAATGGGCGTTGCCGTAAGAGTAAGTACGTCCACATTTTCCTTAAGCTTCTTTATCGTTTCCTTATGGCGCACACCGAAGCGCTGTTCCTCGTCTATTATGAGCAGGCCGATGTCTTTGTAATCAACATCCTTGCTCAACAGCCTGTGGGTTCCTATGACCACATCGACCATGCCCTTCTTAAGATCGTTCACCGTCTTCTTCTGCTGGGCCGGTGTCGAAAATCTCGAGAGCATGTCTATCCTTACCGGATAGTCTTTCATCCTTTGTACAAAGGTGTTGTAATGCTGCTGTGCGAGTATGGTCGTCGGAACAAGGTATGCCACCTGTTTTCCGTCCTGTACCGCCTTGAATGCGGCCCGTAGTGCTATCTCCGTCTTTCCGTATCCCACATCACCGCAGATCAGGCGGTCCATTATCCTGGAGGATTCCATATCCTTCTTGGTCGCTTCGATCGCCGCCAGCTGGTCATCCGTTTCCTCAAACGGGAACCGTTCCTCGAACTCAGTCTGCCATACGGTATCTTCGCTGTATCTGAATCCCTCCTTCTGTTGTCTTACAGCATACAGCTCTACAAGATCGGTCGCAATCTCATCAATGGCTGTCTTAACCCTCGATTTGGTCTTATTCCATTCGCCTCCACCAAGCTTATTAAGCTTTGGAGCAGCTCCCTTACCCGAGCTGTACTTCTGTATGGCATCAAGATTGGTTGCAGGTATATACAGGTTGCCACCGTCCCTGTATTCTATCTTCATGTAGTCCTTGGTAACATGATCCACAGTCACCTGCTCAATGCCCTTGTAGATCCCCAGTCCGTGACTCTCATGAACCACATAATCACCGACGCTTAATTCGGCGTAATCCTGTATCTTCTGTCCGCCCTCATACTTAACATGCTTCTTCTTTTTCTTCTGGACAGTAAAGATATCGCTCTCGGATATCACCACGAACTTTATGAGCGGATACTCAAAGCCCTGACGCAGCCGGCCGTAGGAGATCATCACTTCACCGGGCTTTATCTCATGGTCGTAATCCTCTGTATAGAATGCACTTATATCCTCCTGTATCAGATCCTCTGCAAGACGCTTCGCCCTTGTCCTTGAGGCTGACAGCAGCAGGACCCTGTATCCGTTTTTGCGGAACCTGCCAAGATCCTTCTTGAGTGCCTCGAAGGAGTTGTTGTAGGAGTTCATTGATTTCGCGATAATGGAATAACGCTTTTCCGGTTTATATACGTTTTTATTTACAGGCAGGGCAGCCAGGGCAATACAGTGGTATGATCCTGCCTTAGCCATAATACTCTCTCTTGAAAACAGTATATCTGTCTGTCCCGGAAGTATATATCCCTTCTTAAGCCTCTGCTCCATGGATTCACGGAACTCGGCCTCCGTCACCTCACCCTTTTCCCGAAGCCTTGCCGGTTCATCAAGGATGACAAGAGTATCCTGTCTGCCAAAATAATCAAGGAAGGATACCTCATCATCATAGAAGTAGTTCACGTAGCTCTCAAGGTTAAGGCTAGAAACCCCCATATACTTGGCCTGTTCATTAAGCTCCTCGGCCTGTGTTTTGACCCTGTGCGCTTCCTCTGTAAGGAATTCATCCCTGAGCTTCTTCTCATACTTCTTCGCATCCTTAAGGATACGGTCAAGGCCCTCAGCCTTCTCATCCTCTGTAAGTATTATCTCCGATGCGGGAAAGATCACAATACTGTTAAGCTTCTCGATAGACCTCTGGCTGAGTACATCAAAGCTTCGTATCGAATCAACCTCATCTCCCCACAGCTCTATACGCACCGGATTGTCCTCGGTCAGGGGATAGATATCTATGATACCGCCCCTTACGGAGAACTGTCCGCCCTCCTCAACCTGATAGTTTCTCTCATATCCCAGAGTCACAAGCTGCTTCTGAAGGATACCAAGATCCACCTGATCCCCGGTTCCAATATCAAGCATATGATCTTCCAGGGTTTCTATCGGAACTATATGCTCCATAAGCGCATCGAAGGTCGTGACTATCGTTACCGGATTACCTTCGATGACGGGCTTAAGGCATGACATCCTCTGTCTGGTCAGAAGATTTCCGTGGATATCAGCCTGATAGAATATAAGGTCTCTCGCACCGTATATGCATACATCCTTATCATACAGTGAATAATCCTCACATATTTCCTTGGCGCGCTGTTCACTGTAGGTGACTATTATCTTATATTTATAATCCGTACTCAGTCCATATACAACATGCAGCTTCTGTGAATCAACGCAGCCGTTAAGCTCGATCAGGCCGGTGCTCTTTTTCAGCCTGGCTTTTGCTTCCTCGTATTCTGCGAGTTCGGACAGCGGGGTGAGTAATGTATTCATTCACCGTACCTCATTTGTCGAAGCATCTTCTTCCTTTATATCAGCTTCCTTGCGGTTATACCTTGTCATTGCTTCATCGGCTTTGCCTTCTATCAGCATTTCCGTTGCACCTACTGCCTTTATCAGGCCTTCCTGCATATGCTCGCCTTCATTCGCCGAAAAGTGGCCCAGAACGAAATCTTTAAGGTCGTAGCCCTTAGGCTTCTCTCCAACACCCACACGGACTCTTGCAAAGCCCTCGGTTCCCAGATGGCTTATTATACTCTTCATGCCGTTGTGCCCGCCGGCACTTCCCTTCTTCCTTATCCTTATATTTCCGGGAGCCAGATATATGTCGTCATAGATCACGATAAGCTCCGATTCTGCGTCTATCTTATAGTAATCCACAACCTCTCTGATGCTCTCTCCGCTTAAGTTCATATAAGTCTGCGGTTTTACCAGTATAACCTTCGTGGAGCCTATCATACCCTTACCGATAAGTGCCTTAAACTTCATGGTATCAATGCTTATATTGTTCTTGTCAGCCAGTATATCAACAGTATCAAAGCCTGCGTTGTGTCTCGTATGGGCATATTCCCTGCCGGGATTTCCCAAGCCTGCTATTATATACATTTTATCACCCTTAAAAACCGGGAGCTTTGATGCTCCCGGCTTTCTAATTCAGTAATCAAAAAACATTAAGCTGTTTCCTTATCCGTCTCCTCATATGCATTAAGGATGGCTGTCTGTATCTTATCCCTTGCGTGTGATGTTATCGGATGTGCGATATCCCTGTAATCACCCTCCGATGTCTTGCGGGACGGCATTGCTATGAACAGTCCCCTGTCCCCCTGGATAACCTTAATGTCATGTACTACAAATGCATCATCGATAGTTATCGATGCGACACCCCGAAGCTTACCCTCGGGCTGTTCAATCTTACGTATCCTTACGTCTGTTATCTCCATAATCCTTCTCCTTCCTTTTACCCCATTTCCCTGATGCTCACGGATTACTTCGTTTCGCTTCCGTAATCCCGGGAACAATCGGAATTATGTGCCGCCGCACTTTTTCCTCAAAAGACGTATCTTTCGTTCTTTTCAAGTACTATCTTTATTTCGCCTTCACCCTTGTAATAGGAATTGGCTCTTATCGTGTCACGGCTCTCGACTATACAGTTCTCAATGTATGTATTATCCCCAATATAAACATCATTAAGAATTATCGAGTTCTTGATCACACAATTGTTTCCTACGAATACCTTCTTGAAGATCACCGAATCCTCAACCGTTCCGTTTATTATCGAGCCGGATGCGATCAGGCTGTTCTTCACGCTGGTGCCTACATTGTACTTGGCCGGCGGAAGATCATCTATCTTGCTGTATACATCAGGATAAGTCTTAAAGAAGTAATCCCTTACCTCAGGCTTAAGGAAATCCATATTTGTACGGTAGTAATCCTCAACCGATGCTATGTTACTCCAATAGGTATCAAGCTTGTATCCGTATATACGTTTGATATTCTTATATCTGATGAGTACATCCCTTACGAAATCAAACCTGTCTTCCTCGGCACACTTCTCTATAAGTTCGATGAGCTGTCTTCTTCTTATTACATAGATACCGCAGGAGATGATGTTTGACTTGGCAACAACAGGCTTCTCCTCGAACTCCTCAACACGGTTGTCCTTATCCAGCCTCATGATACCGTATCTTTCGGAATCATCCGAGATATCCTCACTCTTGCATACAACGGTTATATCTGCCTTTTTATCAATATGATACTCCAGCACCTTATTGTAATCCATCTTGTAAATGCCGTCACCGCTTGCGATAACAACATACGGTTCATGACTGTTCTTTAAGAATGACAGGTTCTGGTAAATGGCATCCGCCGTACCTCTGAACCAGAAATTGTTCTCAACGGTAACCGTAGGAGTAAACACGAACAGTCCGCCCTGCTTACGTCCGAAATCCCACCATTTGGATGAGCTCAGATGCTCATTAAGGCTCCGTGCATTGTACTGTGTAAGCACTCCCACCTTCGCTATGTGGGAATTACTCATATTACTCAAGGCAAAATCAATGGCTCTGTAGCTTCCCGCAACGGGCATTGCAGCGATTGCCCTTTTCTGAGACAGCTCCTTCATACGGAAACTGTTACCACCTGCTAAAATAAGTCCTATCGCTCTCAATATTAATCACCCGCCTTTACAAAAGTTCTGCCGCTCTCAAGCTTGCCGTTTTCATAGTCTGAAGCTTCTGTAATTCCCGATACCATGCTGTTCTTTCCGATGGTAATATTGTCAGGGATCTTAGACCATTCACCGATCGTAACGATACCGTTTGTATAAATTGTAGGATCGGTCTCATTGGGCTTCTCGTCAAAGGCTCCCAATGTAACCCTGTTTCCGATCGTAACATTCTCGGCGATTATTGCCTTCTCGATCGAACACTCATCGCCGATCTCTGCCTCATTCATGATTATCGAGTCTCTGACAACCGTTCCCTTTCCTATGGTAACACCACATCCGATAACAGAATTAAATACCTGACCGTATATGTTGCTTCCTTCGCCTATGATACTCTTCTCGATGACGCTTTCCTTGCTTATGTACTGCGGAGGGAGTGTATCGCTCTTGGTGTAAATCTTCCAGTATTCCTCATAGAGATTGAATTCGGGAATGATATCGATAAGCTCCATATTGGCCTCCCAATACGAATTGAGAGTTCCCACATCCTTCCAGTATCCGTTGAATTCGTATGCATACTCGGGCATACCCTTCTTGTGGCAATACGGTATGATATGCTTGCCAAAGTCAAGAGCCGGCTGGTCCGCAAGTGCGATCATCGCTTCCTTAAGAGTCTTCCAGTTAAAGATATAAATACCCATGGATGCAAGATTACTTCTCGGATTCTCGGGCTTTTCTTCGAAATCTGTTATCTTCTTATCATCATCGGTTATTACTATACCGAAACGCTTAGCCTCTTCAATGGGAACAGGCATAACAGCGATCGTAACCTCAGACTTGTTAGCCTTGTGGAAATCAAGCATAACCTCGTAATCCATCTTATAGATATGGTCACCCGACAGGATAAGGATATATTCGGGATTAAACATCTCCATATATGCCATGTTCTGGTAGATAGCGTTCGCCGTTCCTGTATACCACTCGGTATTTCCTACCTGTTCATATGGCGGAAGAACGGTAACTCCACCCGAATTCCTGTCAAGATCCCAGGGGATACCGATACCGATATGGGTATTCAGCCTCAGCGGCTGATACTGAGTCAACACACCTACGGTGTCAACACCGGAATTGATACAGTTACTTAACGGGAAATCAATGATCCTGTATTTGCCGCCAAACGAAACCGCCGGCTTGGCAACCTTGGATGTCAGGATTCCCAGCCTGCTTCCCTGCCCTCCGGCAAGCAGCATGGCAATCATTTCTTTTTTAATCACGCTATCACCTCTTGTCTCATATTGTTTGATATGTTACTTTACGGAAGATATATGTCATAAGAGCCAAAATACAGAGGACTCATAATGACGTATACTGATAAAAGTATACCACAGTATTCGGAAATAGTGAATAAAAAATGTGCAAAATTGACACAGATTTTGCACATTTTTACTATTTTATATGAAATTGTGGTAACTATTCAGAACAGGCTCAACTGCGATTATCTAAAAAGTACTCCTAAACAGATCCCACACATAGTCCTCGGCATAATTAACCTGCCATGCGGCCACTCCCGCGAGATTGTTCTCCTTCATTACACCAAGCTTGGCGATCAGTGATTCCCTGTCTTCAAGCCATATTTCGTAGGTCTTGCCGCCGGCCTGCCATGTTGCGTAGTTCTGCTGTGTCTCCTCATCCCATTTCACATTTCCGTGTGCATTGGCAGTGGCTGTACCGTCAGCCATCTTAAGAGTCTGAACTTCCAGCGTATAAGGGACCACATCCTCTTCAGCAAGTGTCTGGTTCCCCATATCATCAATCGAAGCCGTCAGCTCCTCTTCTATCTTCTCCTGTGTTTTGGGGGTTTCGATCCACAGCCTTGTGTACAGCGGGACCGCATTTATCACCTTATCGGCCGGAACATGCTCCAGCGTATTCTCGATACCTGACTTCACATATCCTATGGATGCAACGGAACCTGCTTCTTCACTGCCGTTATAGTGTTCATCATATCCCATTATTATGACGTAGTCCGCAAATACGCCCTGTTCAGGCCTGTTGTAATGATCGTTGAAGCCCATCGGCACGTAATTGTCTACCGAAAGCGTCAGACCGTGCTGTCTGCAGGCTATCGACATTTCTCTTATAAGCTGTGCAAAATGCTCTCCCGATTCGGTCGGAATCGTCTCAACATCTACATTTATTCCGTCCAGGCCGTATTCGGCCGCGTAATTTATAAGCTGGTCTATTACGTGAGCCCTCCTTGATGCACTGCTGAAGACCTCGAATGACTTCACCTCAAGGAACTGAAGATTATCAAACACTCCCCAGACCTTAACACCCGCATTGTGGCAGATATCAACATAGGATTTATCACCGATGGATTCGATATTCCCTTCATTGTCCGTTATCGTGAACCATGTCGGAGCTATTACATTTATACCCTGAGCACCAGCAAGGACCGAAGCTATTGCATCAGCACCCGAATTACCCACCGTGTTATGCCATGCCAGTATTACAGGCTTCCCCAGTCCGTTCTGAGGGATCGCCTCATCAACAACATCAGTAACAGGCACTGCCGCCTCGTCGCGTGACTCTGACAAATATCTGTTCTCGATATATCCTGTGATCAGATCGCCGGTCTGTACCCTGGACCATTCCTCACCCTTATCAAGCAGGGTCACGGTATCACCCTCGTTAAGTTCCTTCAGGATGTCGCTCTTTTTATCCTCTTCGAGCCTGACTGCCTGTTTCTTAACAATATCCGCAACCTTCCTGCTTCCCCAGGCCTCTGAAACGGATATCCTGTAGGGCTCACCATTTCCCCCGTATAATTCATAGGAAAGATTCTTATACAGCTTAAGGTAATCGAGCGCCATATACACATCATCGCCCTTTATAACATAGGGACTGTAATCAACCGTTGTCTCATTGCCCTTAAAGGTTATGGTCTTTGATGAAGCAGATGCCCTGTCTATTGTATTTGCCCTTGTATACAGATAGCTGTCAGTTTCCTTATCATAATAAAATCTGTCATTAAATTCATCGTTTATTTCGCTTAGCAGGATGTATGGTCTTTCCTCAAACAGAGGTATCGTATCTTCCGTAATTTCACCATCCTTCACGACTACGGCCCGGTCATCATCACTTATGTTGAAATAGGAATACAGATCGGCCTTCTGCGAGGAATACTTAAGAGAGTCAAGCATGCCCGAACTGAGTGCCACCACTACTACTATTATAATAAGTACGATCGCGATGATCGGCGGAAGAAGAGAGTGCATCATTTCCTTCTTTTTCTGTTTGCCTGAAACATTGCGCCTCTTCATCGTGCTGCCCGTATTGCGGTACGGATTTCTGTTTCCGCCCGGATTTCCGTTTCTGTTCGGATTCCCGTTTCCATTTGGATTTCTGTTTCCGGCGGGATTCATATTTCTTCCTGCATTCATATTTCTTCCCGCATTCATGTTTCTTCCGGCGTTCATATTTGCGCCTGCATCTGAGTTCCCCGGCATCCCCTGCATCGGCATGTTGTTATATCCCTGACCGTACATATCCTGGTCGTTTCTGTTCAAATCAATCCCTCCTGAGATTTGTGGTCTGTATATTTTATAGTCAAGCTCAAAAAACCTCGCTAAGTGTAACATAATAGTAACAAAATTACAATATAAAACGACCCGGCTACGCATAAGGGACTGCCTTTAATGGCTAAGCCGAGTCGTTTTATATTATTTGCACATGAATACATACGCATCAGCATATGTCTTATTTGTGGTCACCGCCGTTATTCCCGTACTGCATCTGTTTATCGGTTACAAAAATGTGATACAAATGTCTGCGGCTTCTGACCGTAACGAAGTTTTCCCAAGCGTGTAATTAAAATGTACGTTATCTGGATCAACACAAATCCGTCGGGGTTGGAATTTTAGGCTGTCCTCACAAGGAAGGACAATTGTTTTATTCAAATAATGAAAGTCATTGAAAAAATCAAGACACCCGTTAACGTTCGGGTAAAGAGTGGCTCCCATTCGGTTACCACTGGAAAAATACTCAAATATGGCTTACAATATATATGAATGAATGTGCTTGTATCTACCCTCCTTTCGTTACAGACTGCTTTGGAAATCTTCGAGGTCATACTAGCGCAGGAAGGCAGATATGACAAGGTGTTTTCGTAATTTTCGTAATTCTCGTGATTATTACCAACGGTTAATGCATTTGCGGGCTGTTGAAAATGCGAATTTTTGGTGAATTTTTCGAAAATGTGGTTATTGACTTATTGTTTTTTCCCGATATACTAGATAGAGATATGTATGTTCATTATCATCATTCGGGAACATACTTAAGTGATCCATAAATATATAATAAGAAAGGATGTGATTCTATGAAGCTCGAAAAGGTCAACGACAATCAGATTCGTTGCACATTAACCAAAGCAGATCTTGCCGACAGGCAGCTTAAGATCAGCGAGTTGGCATACGGAACGGAGAAGGCTAAAAACCTCTTTCGGGACATGATGCAGCAGGCTTCGTATGAATTCGGCTTCGAGGCCGAGGACATCCCGTTAATGATAGAGGCTATTCCGCTTTCGGCCGACTGTATAGTACTTATCATAACCAAGGTAGAGGATCCCGATGAACTGGATACAAGATTTTCCAATTTTGCTCCTTCGGTTCATGAAGGCGAAAGGGATTCATCTTTCGAGGATATGATACAGTCATTTACCGAGGGCGCCGAGAATGTGCTGGATCTGTTTAAGCGCCTGAAGGAAGAAACCGAAAAGCTGAGTGACGGCAACGGGTCTGCACAGACAGGTTCCGGTGACGAACCGGTTGAACTGTGCAAAGCGTATGCATTTAACGATCTCGACGAGATCATACGGCTGGCTCATGTATTATCAGGTCTCTACACGGGTAAGAGTTCTCTGTATAAGGACAGCCGAAATGACCGTTACCTGTTGTTTATTACGAAATCGGCACATACCATGGATGACTTCACAAGGGTATGCAACATTGCTTCGGAATACGGAGAAATGATAAATCTCTCCGATGCGACGATAGCGTATTTGGAGGAACATGATGCGATCATCATAAAGGATGATGCACTGCAGAAATTAATGTACACATAACAATATAACATACAGAACCCCCCGACAGCAGTCGGGGGGTTCTGTTTCTTCGCAATGTGAACTGTTCAGAGCCATTCACAATAATACGGCTCCTGTTTGCATGAAGACCGGATTACCTAAATAGCTGCGATCTCGCTCATAAGCTCATCAATATCCATTCCGTGAACAAGAGCTGCCTCTTCAAGGCTCTCACCCTGTGATGCAGGGCATCCGAGACAGTGCATTCCCATACCCATAAGCACCGGTGCTATCTCAGGCTTCTGCATGAGTGCCTCACCTATTGTCATATCCTTTGTTATATCTGCCATGATATCTCCTCCTTTAAACTATCCAAAAGTTACTATTCAGAACATGATCAAAACCCGGATAACCGAATTACATGTCTTTTACTTAGCGACTCTTAGAATGATACCATTATATATAGTAAAATTCAACATATGATTTTCCGCTTTTACAGATAACAATGAGCACGAATTGTTTATTCCCGCCCGGCCAAACCGCAATTATCTTTATCACATTATCGGTTTAGCAATTCACAGCAAGCTGTATGACCAATAAAACACCATCTTGTTTTGTGCAAGATATACAAAACGCACTGAATTCAGGCAGTTTGTATCTGAAAAAGTACACTATAAAATCTTGACGTGTATACACGATTAACCTATAATGTAGTTTACACTAATCGTGTAACATCCGATATGCTCATAACAATTGAGTATAAGCGGATTCAACTTACATTATCCAATACTAAAAGGAGGCATATAATGAGATCAGAATGGAATGGTTTCGTAGGTGGCAAATGGGAAAACGAAGTTAACGTTCGTGACTTCATCCAGAAGAACTACACACCTTATGACGGTGATGCTGAGTTCCTTGCAGGACCTACACAGAACACAAAGGATTTATGGAATCAGGTACTTGAGCTTCAGAAGCAGGAGCGTGCAGCA
>JAEEGL014927917.1_pt1 | contig 11387 bp, 1 predicted proteins | sample 9134231 | NCBI WGS metagenome assembly JAEEGL01 (sample SAMN16246548, study PRJNA631951) | gut metagenome | biome: gut microbiome; feature: rumen; material: fiber-attached | host: Bos | place: Iran: Karaj | collected 2018-10
ATTTCTTCCTTCTTTCCGCTCCAGCGCTCGTTTCCGCCCATTATTCCGGCATCATATGGGTCACCGTAGTATATAAAGACTTTGTCCACATCATATCCGGTTTTGATATTGATTATTAGCTGCTCAGAATCCAGTGGATAGCAGTACTGTTCTGACATTCGATGATAAATTGCACTTAAAAACATAAGTATCTCCTTTCGGAAAACGTTTTCCGCAACAAGGACACTATATCTTATTCTTACGAAAATTGCAACATAATTCTGAAAATGAGCCCTTACCTCCGTCCCCAGGGCTCAGTAATGAGCCCCTGACTCCGTCCCTAGGGCTCAAAAAAGCACCTGCCCAAAGGCAGGTGTTTTTATATATGTTATATATCTTATCTAACTCTAACTCCGAATACCACCATTCTGTTGTTATCTCCGGAATACTCGCAGGTACTGAGAATTACGATATCATCCGGCTTTATGTCCTCTCCTGCGTCATATAAAGATTTCTCCTTCGCTTCCTCAAAGAGCCTATTAAGCGAATCACCCTCGTCGCCATTCATTACTGCGTCCATGAAGGCATCGCCATAAACCACATTGTTATCTGCATAAAACGCTGAGAAAACTCTGTAAGTGATCTCCTCATCCTCAGTCCATACCACAAATGTCGGATGTTCCCTAAAATACTGTTCATCCTTGTAGTTCAGCAGAGGATGGAACATACTGCCGTCCTTACGGTTGTGGCCATAAACCACGGTCAGAGGTGCATCAAAGGCATCCGGGAGCTCTGCATCTGCAAAAAAGCAGCCCATGCTTCCTCCGGATTTATCAAACCTGTGATCCAGATAAAAGCTGTTATCCATGGTCTGAACCACGGGCCCGTCGATTTCTCCGTTGCAGGCCCGTAGCCATCCCACTGTATCGGTGTTGATTTCTCTGAGGGAAGTGAAATCAATAGAAATACCTTCATCTGCCGGCTCATCAGCCGCCTCGGATGCTTCAGGCTCTTTTTCCTGATCCTCCGAAGCAGTTCCATATGCAATTTCCCTGATGCTATCGGCCTCTTTCCTGTCCTGGTAATAACCCTTTACGAAGTATGCAAGGATCACTCCCGTCAGGACCATTCCAATGAAGAAAAGACCCATCAGCACTTTTATTCTGGTCATATTATCCTCAAATCATCATTTCTTGCCGGGTTTAATGCGCATATACTTGCCAAATACAGCTGAGAAGCAAAGTGCAAATGCAAGGAAAAGCATTATCAGTGCTGTAAGCGGTGTATCATCGCCGGTTCTAACGCCTTCTATGCTGCCATCCCGGTTGATCTGATCCTGCTGTTTATTGTCTGAAGCATCAACCGCCAAAGCAGTAGTTGTGTTGTTGTCCTGCTCATTGCTATTGCTGTTGTTATTGCTGCTGTCCTTCTTGTTGCCTGAGCCGTCATTTGTCTGGTCAGGGGCAGGCGTAGGTGCAGGTGCCGGCGGGTCAGGGGCCTTGAATTCTACCTGTACCAGCGTCTTAGCCGGCATCTCATTAACATCAATAGCAAGGGTTATTACGACAGAGCCTTCCAGTACTGTAAGGTGCTTAAATGGCGCATCACCACTAAGAAGCGGGCTCCAGACAGATTCAAATTCCGCATACTCACTGTCACAGGAAATATCATCGCCGTTCTTTTCCAGACGTCCGGTGTATGGATGCTGAATTCCTGCCGCATCTGTATAAACATATCCTGAAATATCTACATGGTGAGATGCTCCGGCTCCGCCGTCTTCACCGCTCTCCCACCAGCTTATTGTCAGCGTGTTGGAATATGAATAACCATTCTCTGTATCCGGCTCAAACTCAACCGACATCGCTTCCTGAATGAATGGTGTCTCATCGTTTACATAACCATAATCATCGTGACCAATTTTCTCTTGACCATCTACAACTATTCGTTTCTTGTAAACCTTAACTTCTCCGCCGGTAAGTACTTCGCCGTTGTCGTTTGTAACCGTATCAGTCGTATTCTCAACCTTAAGGTACTTTTTGCTCGATAGATCAAGAAGCTGGTTTGTAAACGTCACTCTGGAAGTACTATTTGTAACCTGTCCTTCAGCCAGACCAACCATACTGTTATCATTGTCCGCATCATAAGGTGTAACTGAATTGGTCGTGTCAGCACCGCTTACCGACTCTACGGTGTATCCTGCATGTATGGGATCTTCAGTAACTTTATACTTATACATGGTGTTGATACCGGTAAGTACCGCAACCTTTCCTGCAGGGATCCTTACGGTTCCATCTGCCGTTGACAGCTCGATCCTTGCAAATGCCGGCTCAGCCGCCTTAGCATCGTTTCTGATGTCTTCATCGCTAACAGAAGCATCATACAGATAATACCCGCCTGTATAAGGCACATCATTACCATCAGGCCTTGTAAAGCTTACCTTGAACGGGAATGCATAAGTGGTGACTGTTTCTTCAGGAGTCCTCTTGTCTATCACCTTCTCAACCAGGAGTACGCCATCACTCTCCATTGCAGTATTGGTAATGGTAGTTGCGATCTCATCCACACCATAAGTGGTCTGATAGTAATTCTGAAGTACAAATCCGCTCGCATAAGGATATTCAACATCCTCTGTGATTGTATACGCAATCTCTGTCGGATTTACTGCGCTGGCGTCTGTGCCATACGCATACCTGGGAAGTCCCGTAAATACGTATGTCCAGGTATTTCCGTCGCTGCTCTTGGTAAGTGTCACATTAACGTTGTTATTTGTGATACGAGCACCGTCGTACTTAACATAATCTTTAGCTTCATCCACGAAAAGAGTGATCTCCGCCGGCCTTATCTTCTGAGAATCAGAGTTATCATCCCAGATCTTAACTGCTGTAATACTCCTTGTGATAAGCGTATTGGTAATAACCGTCTTATATGCGTCTGATTCATAAGTAGTAAGGTAACCTGCCTCAGTTCCGTCATTGGTCTGATTATACTCAGCATCTGCTGAAACAAGGCTGTATCCAAGAGGAACGAACGGTGTTCCGCCTGCATTAGTCTCAAGGAATCTGTACTCGTATCTAACAGGAGCAGTTCCCGGAGAGTATTCCACATAAAGTGGAAGAGTATCGACAGAAGCTCTCCAGCTGTTAGCCTCATTCAGCTCTATGACAGCCTGTCCTGCAACGTCGCTCCAGCTCTCCTCAGTTGTAGCTTTTCTCTGGAGCTTCACATATGTGCCAGTCGGTCTTGTGCCGAACTTGTTTGAATCATCGCTCCAGACCTTCTCTACGCTTGCGGTAGTATAAGGGGTGTTAACGATATTTGTTAAAAGAGCTTCCTCATCAACACTCTTTACCGACTGCTCCTCTACCTTTTCAAAGCCGCTTCCGTTGTGTACGTAATACTCAGTGGCAAATCCACTCTCAGTTTCCTCAGAAATATAGTAAACAATGTATTCGCCGCTCATGTTCTTAAGCGGAAGCTCTTCAATTACTGCTTTCCACTCAACACCTGCATTAAGGTTTACGATGTACTCAGTGTTGTTCTTTTTAACAACTTTAAGATCACTTGCCCCATCATCCGTGCCGGCCTTAAAGTTCCTGGAAAGAAGCTTAACCACTACAGCTTTCTTCTGTGAACCAGGATCGATATTCCAGATCTTTTCAACTTCTATTGCCTGCTCCCTAAGGACAAGATAGTTAGTTACTTCACTTGTCTGAGCTGTATCAGAACCGCCATATGCATAGCCATCATCCGGCAGAAGCTCTGTTATCTCTTTTGCCCTATATCTTGTATATGCATTAGGAATTGTTAGCTCTGCAAGTCTGTACTGATACTTTGCAGGATTTGTGCCATCAGAAAGCTCGTACAGCGGAAGCTTATCAATTGTTGCTGCCCAGGATGCTTCATTTACAGTGACGAAAGGACTTGCAGTAGCATTGGTCTTGTGAAGCTCATCCGCTGTGACCTCTGCCCATTCTCCGCTTCCGATTCTTCTCTGAAGCGTAAGAGTCAGTTCTGAAGGTCTTAATCCAAATCCATTGTATTCATCTTCCCAAACCTTACTTCCTGTGACCTGAGTCAGTGGTGTATTTACGATTTTAAACTCAAATGCTCCTGTACCACTGCTCTTTGCATTTGCATTTTCCACCTTGTCAAAGCCCATGCCATTCTGAACGTAGTAAGCCGTATCATATCTTGCATATTCAGTCTCTTCCACGTAGTAAACAATCTCATATCCATCCTTGTTTACTGCAGGAAGTCCTGTGAAAGTCTTGCTTAAGTTACTTCCTGAAAGTGTAGCTGTAGCACCGGGAACATCTGTATTTGCACCTGTTCCTGTTCCGCTTACAAGGTTCTTGGAATAAAGTTTAACGCTCACATCTTGCTTGTCTGCTTCGCTATTTGTATTCCATACCTTGTTTACTGTGATTTCACCTCTTGTTATGAGATAGTTGGTTACCGCGCTGGTCTGAGCTGTATCAGTTCCGCCATATTCATAGCCATCCTCAGGAGTAAGATCGGCAACAGCCGTACCGGCATTTCTTGTATACGCTGTAGGTACCGTAAGCTCTGCAAGCCTGTATTGATACTTTACAGGATTTGCACCATCTGAAAGCGCGTACAATGGAAGCTTATCGATTGTTGCTTTCCAGGAGCCTGCTTCATTTACTGTGACAACAGGGCTTGCACTTGCATTGGTCTTTTTAAGTTCATCCGCTGTAACATTCTCCCAATCTCCATTTGCGATTCTTCTCTGAAGAGTGAGCACAACGCTTTCAGGACGAAGTTTATATTTATTATTTTCATCTGACCAGATCTTATTTCCTGTGATCTTGGTAAGTGGTGTATTTACAACAGCCACCCAGAAGTCTGCATCTGTCTCACTTGAAACAAACTGAAGATCATCTGTCGCGGTTCCAAAAGGAGCTGTTCCTGAAGCAGACAGGTACTGAGTCTTGAAATTGCCTGTAGTAATCTCTTTTACATAGTACCTGATAGCATGGCCATCCTTGTTGTACTTAGGAAGATTACTGTAAGTGCATTCCCAGTTAGCATCTGCGTTCGGTGTGCGTCTACCGGTCTGCGTAATCTCTGTAGGTGTTCCGGTTCCTGCAATTCCTGTTGCGTAATTGGTACTAAAGAGTGCCACATCAACCGGTGTTCCTGCAGCATCAGTATTCCAGCGCTTAACTATCTTTACAGACTTATCCATTCTTCTGAGTGTGTTGGTAATAGTTACAGCAAAACCATTATCAGCATCACCTGTTATGTCATGAACAAATCCATATGCTCCACCGTTTCCTGCAAGATTTACCGCATCGGTTATAGTACAAGCAGCACTTCCAACCTTGGTCTCCACTGCTCTGTACATGTATTTGTCGTCATCGTCGGTACCAAAGAACTTTGGAAGGTTCTCGAAAACTTTTTCCCAAGTATTTGCATCGGTAGCGGTAGCATCGCCGGAAGTTAAGCTCCTGGTAACAACCTCTGTCCATGTCTGTCCATGATCTACGGAACTCTGGATTGAAATTGTTATGGATGTAGGTCTAAGGCCATATGCATCCCCTTCGTCTTCCCAATTCTTGGTTACTTTAAGACTTACTACAGCACGAGAGGTATCCAGCTGATTTACCAGCTTTCTTGTTGTAGAAGTGGCAATGGATGTAATATCAGCCGGGTTGTAAACCTGATAGTTACCAGCCGTAACGGAAGCAAAGTAATTACCGGAATCCACTACTCCGGTCTTATTCTGTGTCCACTTGGTGGTCTGAGGATCATCGGTTGCCGGAGGGCTAACTGTAATAGTACTGGAGTCGGAATCCTTGATTCCGGTCTCAACTATTCTATACTGATAATTCGCTCCAATATTACCTGAGCTGTTCGAAGTTACTGGAAGGCTTGATATTGTGGTTGCCCATTTATTGGACGAATTAAGGGTATATGAACTGCTGTTGTACTTGGTAAAATCGCCTGTAGTGCCAAGACGATAATATACATCGAAGGTTATACCGCCCTCACGCATTCCATAGTCGTTGCTGAAATCATCCCAGATCTTCTGCACTCCGAAGGATCCCTTCAGAGAGTTGGTAAGGACTCTGTCGCTCATATCGAGAACACTACTTGTTGTGTTTGCGTTGCTTGCAGCCTTATATGTGTAAGAAACACCGGGAGCATAATTAGCCTTTACGAAATCAGAGTTTAAAGTTTCCGCAACATAGTATGTGTACAGATTACCATTGGCAGAATAAATCGGGGCAATAGCGTTATCATTAAACGTAATTGTATAATCCCATGTAGCGCCGGTAGTATCATTCGTATCTAAAGCTTTTGTTACCGTGTAATCAGTCGCTTTGAAATTAATTCTGTCATAATTATCTTTGTCGCTGGACTGCATCTTAGCAATACAATAAACCGAGAAAGTAAGAGGTTCTACACTGTCATTAATATTTGGCAGCATCTCTGTCCAGGTACTTTGGTCTGCCTTCTTTGCCACCCACTTCTTCTTAAATGTAATCTTATTAAAGCCAGTAGGCACGTAAGTGTTTCTGAAGGTCTCAGATGTAACATTTAGCAACGGATCCCTGCTCATATCGATTCCCGAGTTTGCAAATGCAACTCCGATATACTTGTCGCCTGCATCCATGCTGCCGCCTTCAATCTTAGTATTATTCGCTGCCGGTCCGCTTCCTGCCGCTTCAGTGCATGTACTATCAGCTCCGTTCAGTGAAACAGTATATCCGGGCATGTCTCCGGTAACTTCCACTGCATAATAGGCATATAGCTTACCACTCGGAGCAAAGATCTGATAGTTATCCCATCTAATTTCCGTTTTTTTAGAAGTAATCGTTTCTTCATCTAAGAATTCAAGCTCGGAACTGGAAAGATCAAACATTGTAGCTGCTTTAGCAGATGAAGCCGGATCCTCGATATTCATATCATCTTCCGCATAATGTAGCGCCTTATATACATGACCATCAGAACCAAGTTCTCTTCTGTACAATCTAAAGGTTGCTTTTGCTTCTACTGTTTGGAATGGGCTTCTGGTAATTTTCCACTGTTTATGAACTACCAAATCTCTCTTGTTTGTTGCTTCATCGAGCTTATACTGATTGGACAAATCCGTTGTGTTATCTGAATAGTTCGGGATCATAATATCTGCAGGGAGCTCATGTTTATATTCATTGTAAATGACCTCTCTTACAGTATATTTGTACAAATAGCCAAGATCATCATACTTAGGGAACTCAGTGTATGTGGATACAGTACCGTCAGTATTGTATGTTCCAAAGACATACATTGACTTTGTGCTGTTCAAAAGAACATACTTCGGGTCATCCTCGTCCTGATTTTCTATAGGATCAACACATGCATCTGAGTATGCATCCATCTTTTCTTGCTGAGTTTTATTTGCTGGCACATTTGGCATCTGGTGTTTATGATCTGTATCACTATCTCTAAACAGATAGATATAAGCACCCGGAAGGTGCCCAACTTCTATCCCTTCAGGAATTCCAAGCCAGAGCTTTCTTCCTTCAATCTTTACAGTATCAGAGATACTTGTAAGGGTGAAACTCTCTTCCTTAGTAAGCTTATGACCATCAACTACAACATCACTCTCAGAAACACCATCTTTAACAACAAGCTGGTGTATAGCCCCGATTGTTTTCTGTTCAACAGCGTCTGAATTAAATGTTCCATCAGCATTAAACAGAGGAATCGAATAATGCTCAGTCTCATAGGTCGTAGTTGCATTGTTAAAGTGTTCTGTAACGTAATAGGTATAAACTCTTCCACTGTCATCAGCAGCAGGAAGTCCGCTGAACACAGCCTTCTGAACGAATTTATTTCCGGACTCTACATGTTCCCATCTCTCAGTATATGAACCTGAGAAAGGAATGACAGCCCCATCCTCTCCACCATCATAATACAGTGTTAGATAGACGTCAGGTCTTTCTGTACTCTTGGCATTATCGTGCCAAACAACATAAAACTGAACATCACTTCTCTGTCCTGCAGCTCTGTTGGTATACTCATAAGAATCAGTCATGAGCATACTTTTTACATTCGAAGTCAGAAGATCATAGGTACCATCTATCAGGTCATATACCGTATCAGAAACTGTGCGTTCCACTACGTATCCGGTTGTTGTTGTGTCTTTTGTCGCGCTGATACTTACTTCTGTTTTTTCAACAGTACCGGCATCCGGCTCTACTCCGCCAGGACATAATGTCTCTGCCTGCTTAGGTGTACCTTCGCAAATATATTCTTTGACACTGTAAATATAGTTATTACCATTGCTGTCATAGGCAGGATAATACTGATTTCCGTTATTAAATGTCACAGTAACTCTTGGATTATTCTTATCTGTAGGAATATCGATAAATGCTACTTCCTCTTCTGTGTCGTTTACCTCCCTGAAAAGGGCAACTCTAAGGAAATCACCTCTAAGTCCAAGTGCATTGGCAGAGTCTTCCCAATTCTTGGTAAAGGTAAACGCTCTGCTTGCAACCCTGGTGTTGGTGATAGTAAAGCTGGTTCCTGAAGCATTTCTGCTTATCGACACCCGGTATCCGGGCTTGTACACGCCATTTTCAGCTATAGCACTAACAACTCCGCCTGAAAGAGATTTTGGACTATCCTGGAATGTACGCTCCTCGATGGTTCTGCCAAAAGCATCCATCGGCTTGATGCTCAGATGGTTTGCAATGGCCTGCTCCGGAGTCTCACTGCTTCCCTGAGGGATAAAATCATTTCCATCAACCCAGATATACCAGTCATAGTCTCTGCCCGCTGTCAGTGTAAGTTTATATGGCTTTTGCTCGTTATCTTCCTCGTAATAAACCTGTGTAAAATTACCAGCTTCATCATATGTTCCCAGATATACATCTATATTAGATCTCTGAGAAGAATCAGAATCGTCTTTCCATACTTTCTGAATGTCAATTCTTGTTCTGTGGTTTGTACCGCCTATACGGTTGGTTACCGTAAGATCAATTCTCTTTCCACTCACAGTTTTGTCATATTCAGCACCATAATGCTCTGCCTGAGTATCTACCGAGCGCTCATAAATTGAGTAAACGTACTGCTGGCCTTCTTCGGTATAGGCTATTACATCCACATCCTGAGTTTTCCATGTTATACCCGCATTAGAAATCTCATAGGTTCCTGTATAGTCCTCTTGCTCAGAATCCACATAATCAATGGTGAAAATCTTGTCTCCGGATTCATTAGGTTTAAAGAGCTTTATTGTTGCATACAGTGATGCAGCTCCGCCATCCACAGCGCGTTTAAGATCAATTACGACATCTCCGGTGAGATCGCCATCTGTTCCGATTTTCCAAGCGCCTGACCAGTTCTTGGTAATTGCCAGTTTCTTGTTGCCATAGAGCTTGTTGATCACAGTTGCCTTGGCAGATTCTTTTCCGCCCTCGACCGTTGTGGTGTAGGTAGTAACTGCCTTATATGAATAATCTTTAAGAGTATATAGATTGCTAAAACTATCCGCTTCTTCTGTCCATTCGGATGAGTCCAGATTTACCGTCTCTCCGCTTCCTGCCTTGACAGAGGACTCTATAACTCTGTACTCATATCTTTTACCCAGTAAGTCATATAGCTCCTGCGTTCCGAATACTCCGGTCACCTTCTTCTTACTTGATGAAAATCCCGAAAGAGTAAGATCAGCACCATCAACATCAACCCATGTTGAGCCTTCTTTTCTTTGAAGCTTGAATGTGCATACTGATCCAACATAGTCGGATATCGCAGAAACGTTCCACTGTTTTGTGACTTCAGGTGCTATCTGTCCGCTTCTTACATTGCATATCTTTCCACCATTAAGTACTGCCTTGTCACTTGATGCTCCGTTAAATTCACCCTCGCTGTTCCAATAAACAGTCTTGTAGAGCTCAGAACCTGAAACTTCGGTTACATAATAAATGTATTTGTATCCCTGCTCATCATATTTAGGGAAAGCAACATCCGCTGCACCCATTGCTGTCGCAAAGTCCTGAAGGCCAATTTCAACGATCTGGCTTTCACCGGCTCCGGCTGCTAGCTTGTAGGAGTATTGCTTGGCATTATAAGTAACAGGAGCACCATCTGCCAGCGTCCCATTACTTGGATATCTCCAGAGATAAAATGTTATGTTCTTGGAAACTGCAAGTTCTCTTCTATCGATACTGTTCTGGTCATTATCGTCGTACCATACTTTGTCAAAAGAGAAAATGGCATCACCGATACTTGTCGCATAAATCTTCTGTCCGGGCAGACATTTATCTGTTTCTGTACTGTCCAGACCATTGTCATAAGTATACTTATAAGCAGCAGATGCATCGCTGTCCATTACTGTGTAATACAGTATTGCATCACCGTTTGCAGCATACAAAGGAAGTCCTGTAATGGAGTATTCCCAGGTTCTTCTGTCTGTCGATTCTGTCCATGCTATTGAATACTCGCCAGTGCCAACCAGCACAGCCGGATCACTTCCGATCTTTTTATAAAGCATCATGGTTGTGTGGTCGTCACTATATAAAGTTCCATTAGGTAATGCCGGTATTTCAGTGGCATCTACAGCACCAACACGCCAGTTCACACTTCCCGTTACACTGTTGGTAAAGGTAAGTGTAAGTCCATCCGTACCGCCTTCTACTATATTAAGGTATCCATCGCTATTTAATCCTGAGAGCTGGTAGTAGCTCTTTTTACCATCATAAAAGCTGTCTGAGAGCTTTATGTACCACTCATAAGGCGTTTCTCCGGATACAAACTTCGGAAGTTTCTTATATGATATGGTCCAAGAGAACGGTCCACCTACAACCTCAGGTTTCAAAGAGGCTGTAGAAACCAGAATTGAGGTATTCTCTGCTACAGACACATATTCACTTCCGCTCTTGTAATACAGTGATATTGAATTCTGAATATCTGCTATGTGATCATCTATAGATGTATCGCTGGTGTAAGGACGCATATCAGCATAATTTCGGTTATCCTGCCAGTTAACAATAAAGTCCGGATTAACAACATCCAGCATCGAATTTTCTATAGTAATTTGTGATGTGGTCCATACAGGGTCATTGATGTCTTTTACAGGGGTTGGATTATAGTAGCTGTCGCTTCCCATAGCACCCTGCTGAGGTGAATATCCTTCTGCTGTCTCAATCTGAATCCCATAGAAATTATAAGGAATCTGATACGTACCATTACCGCCTTCGGAACTATGGCCCGTACCTTTCTCAACATATACAGGAATATTGCTAAATGAATATGATGTATGCGCAGAAGTATTACCATCTGCATCCTCTATAATTGCTGAGATAAGAATTTCTTCAGTCTCAGCTACAACAAAAGGCTCAGTTGCAAATGCGCCATCTTCCAGTTTTACAGCTGATCCGGAAATATTACCCCACAGCTTA
>JAEEGL015346943.1_pt1 | contig 11387 bp, 9 predicted proteins | sample 9134231 | NCBI WGS metagenome assembly JAEEGL01 (sample SAMN16246548, study PRJNA631951) | gut metagenome | biome: gut microbiome; feature: rumen; material: fiber-attached | host: Bos | place: Iran: Karaj | collected 2018-10
CAATCCCCAATCCCCAATCCCCAAACCCCAAATATTTTATAATTAATCTTGAAAGGAATTTTATATAAACATTTTTTAATTAATAATTTAAAAAATTATAAATTAAATTTTTCTATAAAAAATGGGAAATAACCATTTGCAATGGTTTGATGAATCAAAAAGAAAAGTATTGATTTTAGCTTTTGAAGATGATTATCTTAAAAAACTATCAAAATGTTTATCCAAAATTGATATAGAAATAAATGATGCAATAGGATTCAAAAATGATGATATAATTTATAAAAATTTATCCCTAAAATTATGGTACCTAACGGTAAATAATCGCCATTTATGGAAACATCATTTTATTGGGACACAAGGTATCATAATAAATTTCTCTTTTAAAGAACGAGTAAAAGACCGAAGAATAATTTATGAAGTAATGAATGTTTTGAATGATCAAAATATTGCTGGAATACCAGTTTTAATAGTAATTGATATAAATAATCAAGATCAAGGAGTTGTTGAAAGTTTGAGAAAGGAAATGAATAATCAAATGAGTGAAGAAAAATTAAATATGGTTAAATTCCATTATGTTGATTTTGAAAATGATATTAATCAATTAAAAGTTGGATTTGACTGGCTTTGTGAAACAATGAAACCTTTAAAATAATTATTATTTTTTATTATAAAAAAAAAGTATTTTATTCATTTGAAATATAATATATAATATATAATTATAATCAATTGAATGGGGATTGGGGATTGGGTATTGGGGATTGGGGATTGGGCCCAATCCCCAATCCCCAATCCCCAATCCCCATTTTATTTTATTGAAAGGTTTAATATTTTTATTTTTTTTTAAATAAGTTAAATAACTTCAATGACAATAAATTAATTTATTATTAAGCAAATGAAAAATTAAAAAATAAAACAAAAATAATAAAATAAAAATAAATATAAAAAAAATTTTAATTCTACAATTAGAAAATCAATTAAAAAAAATAATAAAAAAAATCTAAATGGGAAATGTCCAAATATGTAATTGTAAAGAAAGTAAAGAATTAGAAAACACAAAGAAAGTAATAATAATGAATGCTGAAGAAGATAACATAAAAAGTGAAGAAGGAAAAATAAAAAACATGAGAACAAAAGATGAGACAATTCAAAGAAAAATATTTTTAAGTAGTGAAAAGCAAACAAGAAGAAAAGAATCAAATTTAGAAAAAACAACAGATTCAGTTGAAAAAAGTCTTATAAGTAATTCTCAAAGAGAATCAATGTTAAATTCAAAATTAAGGAATAAAATAGTAAAAAAAACACATGGAAGAAGAAGTGTATTCTTAAATAGAACAAGTGTAAATATTATAATTGTTGGAGATAAAAATGTTGGTAAAAGTTCTTTTGCTTTAAAATTAAAAGATAATAAATATAATGATAAATATACTCCTAATGATATAAATGATGATGAAAGATTTATTTTTAAAAATGTTAAGGGAGAAAGAACTTATCATTTAAATGTTGCTATAATTAATAATGAAAATAATATTAAAGAAGAAACTAAAAGACAATTAGATTATTGTTTAATTTTCTATGATATGAATAATGATAATTCTATTGATTTTGCTATTAATTTATTTTCTAATTATTTAAAATCTGAATTAGAAAATGTGAATAATAATTCTTTAAGTCATGTAATTTTTATTGGAAATAAATTTGATATAAATAAAGAAGTTAATAATAAAATTATTGATATTTGTAATCAATTTAAAATGGATCATTTTGAAATTTCTGTTAAAGATAATATTAATATTGAACAAATGATCAATAAATTAACTCAAGCTTTTGATAATGATGAATTTGAAAATAGAAAATGATTAATGTAAAAAATATATAGTTTTATCTTTTTAATATTTATATTGATTTTTTTCAGTTAATCTTTTATTTATTTTTGTACTTTAATGTAATTATTCTTTAATATTCTTGATGATGTTTTTGAAAACTTAAATTTTTATAATCTTTATATATTTTTATTATCAAAGTTAAATAAATTAATATAAAATAAAAATCTATAATAAAAAAATTTGAAAATATTAACTTCAAATTTTTAAATATAACCATGAATTAAAAAATAAATAAAATATTTATAAAAAGAAAATATAAATAATATAATAATATAAATTTAAAAAAAATTTAAAAAAAAATGCAAGATGAAAGCATAAACATGGAAGAAGTATTAAAATACAAAATGATATTTGTAGGAGATCAAAGTACAGGGAAATCATGTATATTAAATAGATTTGCAAACAATCAATTTGACGATCAATACCAAGCAACAATAGGCTTAGATTTCCAGAGTAAAAATGTAATAATAAAAGATCAAGATGTTAGGCTACTATTATATGACACAGCAGGACAAGAAAAATTTCGTTCTTTAATTCCAATGTATATAAGAGAAAGTCACATTGTTTTATTTGTATATGATATAACAAGAAAAGAATCTTTTGAAAATATTCCAAAATGGTTTTCTGATGTTTTAGATATTAAATCTAATGAAGCTGTTTTTGTTTTAGTTGGTAATAAAATTGATTTAGAAAATGAAAGAAAAGTGTCTTTTGATGAAGGTAAAAAATTTGCTGAAGAAAAAAATATTATTTTCGGAGAAGTCAGTGCTAAAACTGGAGATGGATTTGATTATTTATTCAAAGAAAAAATCTATGATATGGTTTTTGTTAAGTTCAAAAAAGATTTTGAAAAAAAAAATCTTATCGATGCTGGTTATGATTTAAATGATAATTATGATTATAATAATCATAATAATGCTGTTAATTCTAATATTAAAATCAATGTTAATGATGATAAAAAAAAAACTCAAAAAAAAAAAAAATGCTGTTGAGGAAAATTAATGGTTATTTTAATTCAAATATTTATATAAAATATATATTTTTTCTATTTTGTATTAGGATTTAATTTTTAATAATTAATTTTAAATTACATATATTTTTATTTTATCTTAAAAAAACTAATTTTTCTTTCAGAAAAAAAGGTGAATTTTACTAAACCAAACAAATAACATTGAATAATAATTTGAGAAATAATTGAAAATAAAAAATGTAAGAGAAAGTAGGAAAAGATAAAGAATATAGAGGTAGTATTTCTAGATAAAGATTGGAGAAGAGTAAAAGAAAAAGAATTAAGATGTAAAGATAATTGGAAGAAAGATTGAAGTTTTTAGTAGATAATTCAATGATAGAAAAATCAAAAAATGAAAGATGAAAGAATCAAGGCTTAGAAGAAAAATTAAACTCAATAAGTGATATTATAATTGAAAATGTTAGTAAAATATAATATATTGTTCCTTCTTAGGATACAATTATAAATCTTATACTTTTTTAAAAGCATAAATGATATTAGAAAAATAAAAAATATTTTTATATTTTAAATTAAAAAGTTTATTATTTAAATGGTATATTTTTCTTAATTTTATTATTTATTTTAATTAACATAATTTAAAATGAAAAAAATAAAAAATAAAAAAATAGAATAAAAATGGGAAATAAAAGTCAAAACTCTCATGAAGATTTTCCAGACAATTTCAATAGTAAATAAAATAACAATAAAAATATAGTAAACAAGGATTATTTTGAGAGAGAGCACATAATAGGAAAAGGAGGTTTTGGTAAAGTATGGAGAGTAAAAGTGAAGAAATATAACAAAGAATTTGCAATGAAAGAGATGTTAAAAAAGAAAATATTAGATAAAAGAAGTGAAAAAGGAGTAATGTATGAAAGAGATTTATTATCAAGAATGCATCATCCCTTTATAGTAAATATGTATTTTTCTTTTCAAGATAAAGATTACTTATATTTAATAATGGATTTATTAACAGGAGGAGATTTAAGATATTATTATTGTAAACATCGTAAATTTAGTGAAGAAGAGTCAAAATTTATAATAGCATGTTTAATATTAGGTTTAGAATACATACATTCAAATAATATAATTCATAGAGATTTAAAGCCAGAAAATTTAGTTTTTAATTCAAATGGTTATATAAGAATAACAGATTTTGGAATAGCAAAAATAACAAAGGAAGTTTCTGATAAAGATACATCTGGAACTCCAGGTTATATGGCACCTGAAGTAATGTTAGGTCATTCATATAATCAATGTGTTGATTATTTTGCTCTTGGTGTTATTGCCTATGAATTAATGTTAAAAAGAAGACCTTATTTTGGGAAAAATCGAAAAGAAATTAAAGAAAAAATTCTTGCCAGTCAAATTCAAATTAAAGGAAAAGATATTCCTAAAGATTGGAGTATTGAAGCTGCTGATTTTATTAATAAATTAATTTTAAGGAAAAGTAAAGATAGATTAGGATTTCATGGTATTCAAGAAATTAAAAATCATCCTTGGTTTAAATATTATAATTGGAAAAATATTTATTTACAAAAAGAAATTGCTCCTTTTATTCCTCCTCAAAGTCAAGATAATTATGATGAAAAATATTGTTGTGCACCTGAAATTTGTGGTTTACTTACTAAGGAAAGATATAGGAAAATTGTATTGAGTGATAATTATAAAATTGCTTTTGATAATTTTTATTACTTTAATAGATTTAGTATGAAAAAAGAAGATGAAGAAAAAAAATATTATAATCCACATCTTATTTATGATAAACTTGAAATGAAAGAACAAATTGCTTTTGGTAATTGTGAAGATAATAAATTAACAAAAATATATTCAAGAAATGGAAATAATAAAAATTTAAAAAGAGGTTTAAGTGCTGATATTAAAGTCAAAAAAATGAATAAAAAAATTATGAAAAAAACAATTTCAGATTTTTATAAAGATTATAATAGTAATCCAATAATATCAAATAATATTAATAATCAAATAGAGAATAACAATAATAATAACAATACTAATAATAATAATAATAATAATAATAATAATAATAATAATAATAATAATACTAATAATAATAATAATAATATTAATAATAATAATAATAATAATAATAATATTAATAATAATAATAATAATACTAATAATAATAATAATAATATTAATAATAATAATAATATTAATGATAATAATAATAATAATATTAAAGGTATACCTCAAATAAAAAGTAGGAATCCTAGTAAAGGTATTTTTGATGCTTTTAAACCTCATAGAAAATATAAATCTTTAGGAATGAAATTTTCACAAGGATTTAATTAAATTAAATATTTTTCTTATAATTATATATAAAATGTAAAGCTTATGCTAAAATATCTAATTGAAAAATTATTAAAAAAAAAATAATCTTTAAAAAAATAATATATATAAATATGATAAAATCGTTTGAGATAAATAAAAATAATATTAAAGAAAATATCTTAAATTAAAAATTAAATAAAAATACCTATATTTCATTTTCAAAAAATTCAATATAAGTTTCAGATCTATTAATATATTGTTCGATATAATTTTGTGATTCATTTTCTTTTCTTAATTTTTCCACAGCATCTTCAAATTCTTTAGAAAAAAAATATTCATTTAAAATTTGTTTATATGTTAAAGAACAAATATTATTAAAATTAGCTTTTTTATTAATTTCTTCATTTTCATTTATATAGTCTAAAACTTTAATATTTTTTTCATATTTTTTTGAATCAACTTCTACCTTTTTTTTGTTTAAAAAATTTGTTGATAATATTTCTTTATATGTCATTTGTAAAGCTTGTTTATTTATTCCTCTTGTAATATTACTTATAAAACTCTGAGGAAGAAAATCAAAAAATTTTTTAGATCCTGCTTTTTTTAATTTATCATTAATCCTATTCTTTAAAGTTTTGTGAAATCTTGATTTTATTTTTTTTCTTATATCATCAGGTTTTTCTTTTCTTTTCTTTTTTTTTTTTGTATGAATCTTTTCTGAATCTTGTGATAAATTATCTGAATTATAATTATTACTTTTAATATCTGTTATTTCATTTTTTTCATCAATAATAAATCTTTTCTTATTTAAAAACACTTTTCCGCTTCCTTCGCTAAATATAAAAAATTGAGAAGGCTTTTCATTTTTTTTTATTTTCTCACATTCAATCAAATTAGGTTTTTCTTCTATTTTTTCTTTTGGTTTATTTTGAATTTCAATTACAATATTTTCTATTATTTCATCTTCTTCATCACTAACAACATTCACTTCATTAAACACAATTGGACATATAGAAGGATCTATATATGGGTCTATTTCGTCTTCTGTTACTATTTTTTTTGAAGTTTCAGGAAATATTATTTCAAAGTAACGTTCAAAATCGTCTAGATCGCCCGGGCTGCTGGCCATTCCTTCGCCTGATGAATTTATTTGTTCATTTTCATTTGAATCTGAAAATTGACTAGCTATTTGATCATCATAATTACCCTCCCATTCATTTAGATTGTTCATTAGATTTTTAATTGAGAAATTATTATATATAATATATATGTAAAGTAATTATTCTTTGTTTTTTTTCTTTTTGATTCAATTAATTTCCAAAATCTTAAAAAAATTAATAATATGATTAATAATTATAAGAAGATAAATAAAATGTAAAAATTAAAATTAATACAATAATTAAATTATAATTAATAATAAAATATAAAAAGTAAAATAAAATATATTTAAAACAATTATTATTTTTCATTTTCATTTTTGAAATTATTCAAAGTTAAATAAAAAACTAAAATATCTCCAATTTGAATTTCAACTCCTTTTCCAATATCAATAATTAATCCGTTTTTTCTTATTTCATTACAGATTTTTTCATTTTTTTCTAAAACACTTAAATTAATTCCAATATTATTTTTACTTATAAAACCAGATTTTTTTGCAGTAAAATACATTTTAATAATATAAAACCCAACGTCATCAAATTCAATTTTGTTTACATTAAAATTATCATTAAAATGATTTATAAACTCTTTTATTTTATCTGATATATTTTTATCTTTTAATCTTGATTCATCATTCCATTTTGTTTTTATTAATTCCATTTCACAAAATCTACTTAAATCAAAATCACAAAGTTGTTTATCCTTAACTTTTTTAATTTTATAATTTTCATAATCAATATAATTTACAGTTTGATTAGATAATATTTTTATTGGTTTCCAAATAAAATTTTCAAAATGAATAAATCCCATAGGAGATAATACATTTACTGAAATTTCAAAATAATCATTTAATTTAAAAGGTATTATTGGCATTGAATAAGAATTATTTTTATTTTGATCATAATTAAAATATGTATTTTCTTTTAAAATCCACCAAATTTGATTTTTAGTACTTTTATATTTATAATCAAATCTATAAACATTTCTTATTAATTGTTCTTTTTTTCTCATTTGAATTGTACTTAAATTATTTTCTATTTCTATTGTTTTATCTTTATAATATGAATCTAATAATAATTGAGCTTTAATAACTAATAAAATATTAAAATTTCTATTATCAACACATTTAAATATTATTTTAGTAGATTCTAAATAAAATTGTTCTTTGAATTTATCTCTAAATGGATTTATAATATATTTCTTACAATTCTCAGTAAGAAAATTCCTTAAATTATCTCTTGAAAATCTTATACTATGATAAATACCATAAATATCCATTGGTTCTAAAAAAGAATATAATTTAACTAAAGATTTCTGATATTTAGATAATTTAAATATATCAATATGTGTATCATGAAGGAATTTAAATTTTAAAGTTTTTATTTTTTCATCTATTGATTGAACTATTTTATTTGTATCAGTTGTAGATAATAATAAATCATTATTATTAAATCTATTTGAATGTAACGGAGAATTTATTGTTATTATTGGATTAAAAGGAAAAGAAGAAACTGAATCTGTTGTTTTTTTAAATAATTCTTCTCCTTTCTTTTTATTATTATTATTCTTTCTACTTTTTCTTAATAAAGATAATATTCCTTTATTATCATCATTATCAATTATTTCACTATTATTTTTATTTTGTTTTATATTTCTTTCTGAAATAAATGAACTATTTATATTATTACTTTTACCATTAAAAGAATGATGACCACTTATTTTACTTGTATTTAAATTATTATATTCATATATATTTCTTTCAGTGTTTAATTTTTTTAACATTTCTTCTAATTTTTTATTTCTTGGTTCAAAATGCTCTACTATATCTTCACTATTTAAACTTATTGTTGTTTTTTTTATATTATCTAATTTAATTGGTTTTTCTTTTTCTTTTTTATTTGATAATGACTTTGGATTGTTTATTTGAGCATTATATTTCTCTAACATTTTTTCTAATTCTTTATTTCTTCTCATTTTAATTTAAAACGATTTTTAAAAATAAAATAAATTAAAATAAAATTTTTCTCTCTGTTTTTGAGTGTATTATCTTTAAATAATTAATTTAAATATTATTAAATTAATATGTCTCAGGGAGAAGAAAAAAAGAGTGAATCAATTAAGATTTTGTCTAACAAACTAAAGGAAAATTTATTCAACAAAATAGGAGAAATTTATTCTTTTTCAGAAAATTATTTAGGTAAACCAATAAAACCTTCTGAATTAAGAATAATTGTAGAGCATAATTATATTTTTCAAAGGAAAATAAATGATTTTCAATTTGAAATTTTAAATTATTCTTTTGATTATGAGAGAGATTTAAATAAAAATGAAAAAATATTAAAAACAACAAATGAAAATTTTTCTATTATTAATGAATATAATAAAAACGATAAAAATAATATAAAAACAATTAATTTATTTCCTCAGTTTAGAAAAGGATTAATTTTTAAACCTCAATATTTTGATTTTTTTACATTTGAAAACGGTGAAAAAATAAAATATGAATTTAAAAAAAGAAAAAAAAATGATTTTTTTATTTATTCTAAAAATTGTAATAATAATTCATTATATTTAATTCAATCTTACATTGATTATTTAGATGAAATTCTTTTTTATATGGAAAAAATAGATACTATTTATTTAATATTATATTTAAAAAATATTACTGATTATGAAAATTATTTGAAACTTACTCAAAGTAAACTTAACTATCCACCTGAAAAATTTCAAATTGTTTTTTATTCAAATGATTTAAACGAAAATAAACCAATAAATTTATTTAATTGTTTTGACAAAAACACTGAATTATATTTTTTCATTGTTGATACTTCAAATAAAGTTTTATGTGTGAAAACTTTTTCAAATTTTGAGAAAAAAATAAAAAAATATTTTGAAGATTCTAAAGATTTAAATACCAAAAATAAATATATAGATATATTTTATAATCTAAATAAGATAATAAAACAATATTATATTCATTCATTTTCTTTATCATATAAACTAAGAATAAGAATTGATGATGATTTAAAAAAAATAATTCCAGAAAGATTATTAAATGTTAAAATAAATGGTGAATTTAAATCGAATCAATATTCTTATTTAAAACAAATACAAAATGTTTCTAAAATTCAAATACAAATAACAGAAATCGAAACTTTTTCAATAAATTTAAATTTTAATGAATTAAAATGTTCACATTGTAGAAAAATAATTCCAGAAAAAGATGGAATATATTATTGTTATTGGTGTAAAATACCATTTTGTGAAAATTGTTTTGAAATAACATTAACATTAAATAATTATAATAATAATATATCTCATTTTAAAGATAGATTAATTCACAAAGAACATAATTTATTATATTTTAAAACAAGAAATTTACTAAATTTACAAGATTTAGATAAATATAAATTAGGAAATAATAAATTTAAAGAACCTAATGTATCTATATCATATCATCATTCTGCAATTTGTAATGGATGTAATACAGGTAACTTTGAAACAAATGATAAAAAAATAAGATATATTTGTGTTTCTTGTCGACCCGGGAAAAAAATTTCTGGAGGATTTGTTGATTATTGTTTTAATTGTTTTAATAATATGAGGTTAAATAATAATATTGGAATTAATATTCAAAATACAGTTGATTTTAATGTTATGAATTTTAATCCTAATATTCCTAATAAACATAATCATAATAATCATGTTTATTTTGTTCTTACTTGTGAAGTAAATAGAAAATATGATATATATTAAAAAAGACAATTATAGTTTAAATTAAAAAATTAAATTAATTTATTTGAATTAAATAATTATTATATGGTTATTTATCATTAATATAATTTTTATTTATTGAAATATTAGTTTTATTATTTTAATTTTAATAAACGAAATTCCTTGTTATTAGTAATTCCAACCCAATTTTTATTATAGCAAAAAGAACAATTTTCAATTTCATAATCGGATTTATAATTCATTAAAGCTTCATTACCATTTAAATTTTGAATATTCCAAAAAATTGCATTTTTATCATCACTAACTGACAATAAACAATAATCACTTTCAGGTATCCAAATACAATTATTAACAGAATTATTATGATAAAATAAAGTTTTATATATTTTATTTGTATTTCTTAAATCAATAATATTTATTTCATTACTATTTAATGTTATAAAAGATAAATAATTATTATTTGATTGATTAATGTCTATTTTAAATATATTATCATTACTTTCATATATTTTATTATATTTATTTATTTTCCTTAAATCAAATAATCTTATTGTTCCATCTGCTCCACAAGTATAAAAACAAGATGAATTTTCATCGAAATTTATTTTATAACATTCTTTATCATTTGCAATTAATTTATTAATTTCTTTTTCTTTATTAATATCATTTATTGAAACTGTTGAATTAATTGAACTAAAACCAATTAATGAAGAATTTTGATTTTTCCAACTTAAAGAAGTTAAAGGGGCATTATATTTAAATTCAATATTTTGAATTATTTTAGATGATAAAGAATATATTCTTAAACTATCTGAGGTTGTTGCAAATAAATTATTGTAATTTTTAGAAAATTCTATTTGAGTTATTGGGTATTCAACTTTAATTGTTGAAATTTCATTAAAATTATTTTCTGAATTATTATTACCTTCATTTATTGATAATATTTTTATTATGTTATTATTAGATGTTTCCATTGATGAAACTCCCAAAATTATATTTTGACTAAATTTATTATATTGAAAGGAAATACCATATAAATAATAGTTACAAGAATATATTTTAACTGTATTAGAATTATTTTCACTTTCCATGAAAAAAATATGAAAAAAAAAAATTTTTAAATTAAATAAAAAATATTAATTAAAATAGCATAAAAATAATCAAAACTGTTTTAAAAATTATAAATCTTCATCAAGTGGTCTTAAAAAAGTATCAACAGGGAGATAAAAAGCAAGAAAAACAATAACAAGATTACTAAATCCTAAAAAAATATAATTAAAATTATGAGTGAAAGCTCCAACTAAAAGAGG